>Ga0172364_10004408_pt1 | contig 11191 bp, 5 predicted proteins | sample LakKivSesite10cm_FD_114545 | JGI IMG/M metagenome (GOLD analysis project Ga0172364, IMG submission 114545) | Sediment microbial communities from Lake Kivu, Rwanda - Sediment site 10cm | ecosystem: Environmental > Aquatic > Freshwater > Lake > Sediment | place: Rwanda: Western Province, Lake Kivu... | reverse complement strand
TTTCATAACATTGATCGCAGGGTTGGCATTGTGCATGTTATTCGGAACATTTGCGAAGAACTATAAAAGTGCGCAAACACTCACTTTCCCGATTACAATGCTCGCTTTGATACCAATGTTTCTCACAATGTTTGCAGACTATGACACTCTACCATTAGCGGCAAAAGCATTGGTCTTCGCAATACCTTTCTCCCATCCTATGATGGCACCAAGGGCGCTAATATTCGGTGATTATGCAATTGTGATAAGTGGCATAATATATGTTACGATATTTGCTATTATAACAATAGCTGTGGTTGTATGGATATTCAAAACAGATCGACTACTAACCGGTAGCACTAGGATGAAGAAAATTTCAAAAATTGGTGGACAATTATTCAGAAGAAAAAGATTATATTAAAAAATTTTAGTCAGAAAGCCGCCTCGTTTGTAAATATCAATTTGTACTTTAGAAAATGGTTTGGCTTGTAATGTTTTATTCTGCGTCTTATTAACTATACGACCAGTCTGAAAATCAACTGAAATCACATCTTTATCATTTATTTCATTTGTTATATTATCTGCAACCAATATAGGCATAGCACTATTGATTGCGTTACGCTCATATATAGAACCAAAAGATTCAGCAATAATCACTGAAATGCCAAGTGATTTAAAACAATCTACAGCTTGCTGTCTTGAGCTTCCTGCTCCAAAGTTTTTACCTGCGATAACAATATCTCCTTTTTTTGCTTCTTTTGAAAATTTTTCATAACCTTGCAAATTATCAAAGGTATACTGACCCATATCAGAAATATTTGTAACCGAAAGATACCTATTATGAAATATCATATCTGTATCGATGTTATCTTTTTTTATAACCCATGCACGCCCCTCAACAATCAAAGGAACATCTAAAATTTTTTTCTCCAAATTCACCTTCTTTGCTTCGGATTCCTTAATTTCCAGAGGCGCTGGATTATCTGGAATATTATTAGCTGTTGTAATATACCCCGCAACAAGGGATGCCGCCACTGTAGCTGGTGAAGCCAGATAGATATCACCTTTACCTTGCTTACCAACAAAGTTTCGATTGCCAGATGATATTGCCACCTCGCCCGCTCCTGTCTGTCCAATCTGCCCAGCAGCACAACCAGCACAACCAGCAGAACCAACAAGCGCACCAGCATCTTTGAAAATCTTAATTAAACCTCCGCTAAGACATTTCTTCCAGATTTCATCGGTTGCAGGAACGATTTTAAGAATGCGTCCAGGTGCTATCTTCCTGCCTTTCAAAATCTTTGCAGCAACTCTTAAGTCTTCCATGCGCCCATTTGTACATGAACCTATAAAACCAGAGTCAACCTTTACCCCGGCAATACTTTCTACGCTAACCGCATCTTCTGGATGCCCAGGCTTAGAAATCATTGGTTTAAGATTAGAAATATTAATTTCAAATGTTAATTCGTATTCCGCATCGATATCAGCAGTAACACCACCTGCAGTTGGGAAAAAGATTATTATCCCGCCCATCTCAGTAGCCATAGAAGCTATCGTAATTTTACCATCAAGCAATAAGGATTCAACATATTCGCCATATATCTCAGCAGAAAAACCAAGCAAACCATTTGCCCCAAACTCCTGCAGCATTCTAAGAACAACATCTTTAGGAGTTACAGTTGAAGAAGGTTTACCTTTCAACACAATTTTAACAGATGGTGAAACCTTGAACCAAACCTTACCATAAGCAAAAGCATGAGCAATATCCTGATCACCCATACCTTGACCAAATGCACCAATTGCACCCAAAATATTAGCATGAGAATCAGTAGAAACAATAGTTCCGCCAGGTTTAGCTATCCCTTCATCGATGACAAGATGCGTACCTATCCCCTGCTCTATATCAAAAACTTTTATGTCATTTTTACGTGCAAAAAGACGACAGATATGTTGATTAACTGCATATTTCTGATCGCATCCGCCAGGGTTACAATCAAACGTAAAAAAAGTCTTTTTTGGGTAATCCACAGACAGATTATTTTCCTCAAGATTTTTTATAACATTAGCTCCACCAAAATCCCTAGCTACGCGAACATCTATATCTATATCAATGATGTCGCCAACATTGGCTTTACTTTGAGAATGGTTTTCAAAAATCTTCTGAATTATTGTTTTACCCATTTTCAAACACCTTCCGTATTAAGGAATTTTTCTTAGTTCCTTACCCTTATAAACCGATTCTGAAAAATTTATCTGCCTCATCCTAGGCTGCGAAGCAACCTCCTCAAAGTAATGAGCAGAAAGACCAGCTATTCTACCATAAATAAAAAATGCCTTTGCCATCGATGAATCAAGACTCATATCTGAGACAATTGCACCAATAACACCATCAACATTTATAGGCAAACTCATACCTCGCACTTGCTCAAAAATAGTACCGACTATTTTAGAAAGCCGTACATGCTCACCAGCCACACCGGTTTGAGAGGCGAAATTCCAAAGAACATCACGCCTTGGATCCTTTGTATGAAGTCGATGCCCCAAGCCCTCGATTCTTTTACCTTCTTCAATATATTTTCTCATAAGTTCTCGTGTAGCTTGGGCAACATCGATTTTCTCTTTTTTTGATTTTAGAATACATTCATCGAAGAACTGAGCAGCCTTCGCACCGGCACCACCATGAACATCAGTAATAGCACCAACACCATGCGCCACAGCTATTTCATAGGGTGCTCTTGTTGATGCTGCTATAATAGTAGCCTGAGCAGATGGAGGAGTAACCCCGTGGTCAACACATCCTACAATCATTGCCTCAATCATACGAGAATGATTTTCATCGACTTTCGAATTTCCAGTAACAGCACAGTAAATAACATGTGAGAAAGGTTCGTTCCCATGAATTTTTTCTAAAGCTTTTTCATTGCCCAATATTGCACCTATGTACCTGGCAGTTCTACCAAGAGCAAAAACAGTTTTCTTTACTGCCCCATCGGTTCCACTTTCTGGAAATTTTGCTAACTCATCATCTAGAACGAAGTATTTCACAAGAGTCTTTGAAACATCTTCGCCTTTAAGACTTATAATCTTTGGAGCAGGTTTTTTTGCTGATTCCACAGCAATCTTTCTCATTTCCTCCAAAGTTTTTTTATCTGGAAATTCTCCTTTTATTAATAGATAAGCAGTTTCTAGAAAACTCTTCTTTTCAACAATATCCTGTAAAGGATATCCGGAAATCAAAAGGTTATTTGGCATAACTTTTGTAATTAGTGTTCCCCAGCCAGGTTTTTTAGCTGGGGCATCCCAAATAGTCTTCATTTTTTTGTAATAGTTTTCAACATCAAAATAGGTTTTGTTGCCTAGTCTCTTTTTAACTTCTGTAATTAGATCATACTGGCTATTAACAACAGGTACATCTGCGCCCTCAAGTGCTTGTTTCTTTGATTGAAAAGTCCCGTAGGTCTGTCCTGGTGAAACAATTGCGCCAGCGTGACCCATTGTTTTTCCTTCGGGTGCATTTGCCCCGGATATCAATGCTACAATATGCTTTGGGTATTTCTTTGGGTTTTTCTTTATATCCTCAGCAAGTAACTCTTCTTGACAACCACCGATTTCACCGGCAACAACCACAAGGTCTGTGTTTTTATATTCCATAGCAAGAGGTACAAGGTCACGGAATGTTGAGCCGATCGCACCATCCCCACCAACACCAAGAACAGCATTCTGCGCTATGCCTACACTAGCCAACGCATCAGAGAGATGATATAGTATTGCCCCGCTGCGAGAAATAATTGTAACACCCTTTGGTCCAAATTGTTCTGATGAAATCTCCTCAGGGTAAAAAACATCTGGGAGCATACCTGCTTTGATTCCTTCCGGTGGGAAAATAACACCAGGAGTATTGCCGCCTATAAGAATTGTTTTGTGTTTCCGTGCAGAGACAAGGATATCACGCACGTCTCTTAGTGGTATGCCTTCGCTTATTAGAACTACAACGGGAATTCCAGCTTCAATGATTTCTATCGTAGCATCCTTTGCTGTTGAGTAGTGCCGCCATATACTTGCTACAGCAATATACGGATGCTCATCCAGGCATTCCTTTATATTATCATATACAGGAATTGTTTCAAGTAACCTTGTTCCACCGCGACCTGGTGCTATGCCTGCTGTAATTGTTGTCCCATACTGTTGCATTAGCTCTGCATGTCGTATACCCTGCCCACCAAGACCTACAACAACTGTTTCAATGATTCCTGTTTCTCGTATTTTCTTAGCAATATCTGGGCGTTTTTTCGCTATAATGTAATACAACATTCCTCTATCCGGATCTACAGTTTTCATGCCTTCCACCCCTTAGAATCAAAAGCCTTTTCGATTCCTTCGCGAATCACGTCAGCCATTATTTTTTGGTTTCCAACATATATAGTTACATTCTTCATCGAATCAGGGTCCTCAGCCTTTGCCTTTTCTAAAAATGTTCTAGCACTTGGGAGATCCGTTCCAACCATTCTGCCAAAGATTGGCACCATTCTTTTTCCGCTTTCATACCGTTCTTTTACTGCTTGTACCATACCTCGAATGAAAATATCACAACTGGAAATACCACCAAATCTTGATGTTACAATGAGATCCACAGCCGGGTAATCCATAAGAAGATGAAACATCTCAGCAACCCTATTTTGTGTTGGCCCACCACCACTATCCATGAAGTTAACTGGAACTACACGATTGTCGAAATATCTTTTTCCAATGGTGGCTACTTCATCTATAGAAAATATCCCGTAGCCTGCTCCTCCAGGGATAAGACCGACATAAAGTTTTTTCGGATCCTTAACATAGGTCTCAGATAAAAGGTCTATATAAGGGAAACCAGCTGACTGAGCACGAAGTTCATTTTTTGTCCGCTCAGCCACATCATGTCTTTTTTCTCTGATCCCAAGTAGCCCTAGTAGTTCTACTTGTCTAAAGAGAGCATTATCATCCAGCACAAGTTTAGCATCAGCCGCTACTGCATTATCAGCTGTAATAATTAGAGGATTAATCTCACAGAGTCTTGCATCAAATCTTTGGTATGTCATATAAACTTTTGAAATAATTTCTGAGAGTTTGTTTTTCAAATCTTTTTTGCTGTTTAAGTTAGATGCGAGAGCAGAAGCAAGATCATCTGCAATAGCTTTTGGAAGTTCTTTATTATTATCAGTAATTTCTTTCTTTAAAATTGCCTCAGGTTTTTCCAACGCAACCTGTTCAATATCTACTCCACCAGATGCACTCACGATTACTACGTTGCTAAAAGTTGCTGGATCCATAGTTACACCAACGTAACATGCACCTGTTTCTTCAACAACTTCTTCAACTAGTACGCACTCAACAGGAAAACCTTTAATATTTAATTTTAACAAATTACTCGTAATTGATTTTGCTTCTTCAATGTTTTTTGCTTTTTTGATACCACCGGCTTTACCTCTGCCGCCTACAAGGACCATGGATTTCAGCATTACCGGAAATTTCAGTTTTAATCCGTCAAGTTCTTTTGTAGAATGGATAACACCGTATTGCTTTGGTATAGGGATACCTATTTTATCGAAGACTTTCTTTGCTTCGTATTCATAAAGTTTCACTCTAACCGCCCCTTTTTTATTTCTTTATGGTCTTTTTAATCTCAAAATCTATGAAATCACAATGATGAACAATGATCGCCTCAGGAATCCTATTCATAGTATCTCCTTCATGAGAATGCGCTGCGATGATATGGATAACTTCCTTTGGCAAATCACATTCCTCAGCAAGTTTTGCACCGGACTCAGGATGACGCATTTTTAAACCTAACTCACTTTTCACAACTTTTCCATCTTTGAATTCGTACTCTAAAAGTTTACCAACATCGTGTAATAGTGCACCAGCGACTAGATAGTCTTTATTCAGGTTTTCTTTTCTTGCATTCCCAACAACCGATACTAAATTAGTTATTCTTCTGGTGTGATCTACAAGCAGACCTGAATTTTCAAAAATAAGTGTGAATGGAATATCTTCTAGTTTTTTCCACTTTCCACGGTCAGCTGCCAGTTTCCATACTGAGACAACCTTATCTTGCAGATTTTTATCTTTTATCCATTGTAATTCTGTGAAACATCTTTTGATATCGGTTTTTTCTACCATAATGTCCCCCAAGAACTTTTTTCCTGTAATCTATAGTCCTGGTTATTAACATTCTCTTAAGTTGATAAATTATAAAGTAAGTAAAAATAAAGAAAAAAAATAGAGGTTTTAGTTTGTTGTTTTTATTATTGATTTATAAGGTTTTTTAGGATAACTTGAGGCATTTGATTACTTTGTGATCCAGCTTGTGATCCACCTGGTATAAAAGATACATTGACCGTAAATGTCGCCCAGTCGCTATAATCACCATATGAGTCCCTAGCCCTTGCTTCAATGGTGTAAGTTCCTGTATACTTCCATTTGTGGCTTACACTAGCGGTTTGCCCTGATTCATACGGCCCAAACCACTGGCTGCTACCACCCCATTCAATGTAATAATCTACATTATCTCCATCATCATCAGTTGTAGTAATAGTATATGTATATGAAATAAATGGTAAAACCTTTTTAGGACCGTCAATTAAAGGTGTATTTGGTGGTGTATTATCTGTGACTGTAACATTTAATGGTTCAGACCAAGGACTAGCTGCTCCCCAAATATCTTTGGCTTTTACTCTGACTTCATAAGTTCCAAGCACTGTCCAACTATGAGATGCTGTTGCAGTTTGACCAGATGAATATGGTCCAAGCCATCCACTAGTATTTCCATCATCCCAGTCAAACAAGTAAAAGATTTGTTCGTTTTCTGGATCTGTTGTAGAGCTGCTGTAGGAATACTCTTGGAACCAAAGTGCCTTTATTTTACCTTCCGGTGTTGAGGGTTTTTCCGGTGGTGCACTTGGGTGTGGTGTTTTTATTGTAATGGCAGGATCACTAAACAATAAACATCCTTGGATAATTGCTCTCCATGTACCATATGAATAATCCCAGTTGATTGTTGGTGCCATTCTATCTTTTGAATATGCCTGTGCTTTTCCAAGCTGCCAGTTACCAAAATCCTCTGATTTATTTTCAAGATCTAAGAAGTATGACCAGAATTCTTTTGCTTGAAATGCACTACTAGAGTTGGTGCAATATAAGTTACCCCAACCATAACATGTATTATATACACAACCAAAAGCTAGTTCTGTATCAGAATGGAAAAGCATTGAATGAAGTACACCGTCATCTGCATCGTCAAAATCACCGCAATGGCATCCATAGTCATGTAAGAAGAAAGGTTTAGTGTTTGTATATTGAGATTCCCAAGATGAACTATAAACATCTAGAGACATGGTAGGATCTGCATGTGCTATACCGCTCATCAATGTTACTTGATTGTTGTTAATAGCTGTTTTTAAACCGTTTATCGCAGCTGATTCACTTCCACCCTGCCAGCCTGGATTTGGAGGTTCTGCAGTCCATTTTTGTGAAAGATCAAATTGGTTACCATCATGTTCTGAATTCCATGTTTCAAAACCAAATTGGAAACCCACCCATGTTGGAAATGGACCATCATAATGAGGATTGGGTCCAAGCCAGTCATCTGTTCCTTTAATTGCACTATAATCCATGAAATCATCTCCTTGGCATTGCCATCCAGTATCACCACCATAAAATGCTGCGTTATCTAAGTATACATCTTCTGTACTATCCATGTAGTAGAAACACTTTGTCAACCAGTTTGATACATCCTGTGGTGTATCACAGGTTACACGACCTATAAATAATTCTGCATTTAAATCAAAACCATTGTCTCCTTCTTCACCCCAATAATTATCACCATCAGCATTGAAATTATTATCAAGATTACTCCAGTAGATATCTGCATCGATATTGCTCTCATATGCTGTTTTCATATCGCGAGCTGGTATGAAATTTGATTCGCCATCAGCACCAATTAATATATAATCGGTTCCCCAATCCTGGTAAGCATCCTTACAAAATTCTCTAATATGGGCTTGTTGGTCATTGAACAAGGGAGTAGAATTATGATAATCTGTACAAGCGTTTATTTGTTGAACTGTAACCAATGTGCATCTTAAACCATCATCAGATTCATGTTTATCCATCAAACTTTCCCAATTGTAAGGAATTGAACTGGAAGTATCCCAGTAATTTAAACTATTATAAGTTGTTGTAATAATCACATGATCGTAACTATCGCTAGGATCACATAAACCACCAGGGTAACCAAAAGTAGGTAAATCAGCGGTATACATATCAGTTATCTCAGGATTATAAACAAGTTTCTCTACCCATGCCTTATCATTAGGGTTATTTCTGAAAAACTCATTAACATATCCTGTTTCTCTTAGATTTATAGTCACTTTTATTTCCGAATAACAAATTAAAATACCCTCATGCGGATTATATTGTATCGGATATAACCCAAAATTTAGAATTGCGTAACCTCTACTATATCCAACATTGTACTCTGAGTTTAGGTTAGATGGATATACAGCATTTGAGGAATATATACTCATATCTTTTTCAAATTCTTGCGGCTCTGTACAACCAAAAGGAACTGAATGTTGATAAGGTAAAACTGGTTTTTGGTTAAGATCTATACCTAAAGTTTCAATAGGTTCTTGTATACCAACAACATCTATGCTAGTAACTTCTGTTTTTGGTGGTAATAAAATCGTGGCAAAATGAACAGGTAAAGCTGGCTGACCGCTTGTTTTAGCCATTGTTACACAACCAGGCATTTCTATAAACGTATACTCAGAACTATCTATCGCTCTAACATCAAAGGTTGGTTTAGCAAACAATAATGAATAACTCAAACTATTTGTCGTGGCATTATTTTTATTTTCAATCAACGTCTTATTTTGTATTGTCCCTAACCCTGTTGCAAATGATGCGGTTAACAACAAAACACAAAATACCACACCAATTTTTGACCTGCATAAAAATAGTTTTCTATCTCCTTTTTTCATAACATTTGCCTCCAGATAAACAAAATTTGTTAACAAATGTTAACAAATACAAGATTTAAATCTTTTGGTTTTTGATAGTACAAAATATAACAGCAATGATGGGAAGAAGCAGAGAGGTGAATTTTTTTATTAGAGGGGGTAATTAATTGGATGGGTCTCTAATTGGAAAAAAGTCGTTATACTACGGCTTCTTCCCATTGCCGTCGAATAAATAAAATATTTACGGGTTTTAAGTGTCTTTTTCGCAGATGCGTACATATATGTATATCCTTCCATTTATGCAGATAAAAAAACAATAAAAATCCGCGCAATTGGAAATTATACGTATTCATCCCAACTTTTAATCTTCAAATCATCTAAAAAAGTTCTATTTATTGCTTCAACAAATCTTTTTGCAAGCTGCAAATTTGTGATCAATGGTACATCAAAATCAACAGCTTTTCTTCTTATTAAATAATCATTGTCTAGTTCTTCTTTTTCTATGTTTTTTGGTATGTTTATTACTAAATCAATTTTTCCATCTGCTATATATGTTAGAGTATTTGGCTCCTGTTTCTCTAGTGGCCAATATAATATCTCTGTTTTTATCCCGCTAGCTCCCATAAAATCTGCTGTTCCTTTTGTAGCGTAAAATTTGAAACCCATTTTATCTAGTATTTTGGTATCGCTTAGGAATTCTGCTTTGCTGTGTATTGGTCCAGTGGATAGTAGTATTGTTTTCTTTGGTAGCTTAAATCCTACTGATATAAGGCTTTTTAGAAATGCTTCGTTGAAGTCATCACCTAGGCATGCTACCTCACCTGTCGATGTCATTTCCACACCCTGTATAGGATCCGAACCTTTCAATCTGGTAAATGAAAACTGTGATGCTTTTACACCAACATAATCAAGGTCAAATGACGAACGAGCTATAGTTGGTACCGGTTTGTTCATCATTATTTTTGTTGCTAGATCTATGAAGTTTATTTTGAAGACCTTTGATACAAATGGGAAACTTCTTGATGCTCGTAGGTTGCATTCTATTACTTTTACATCGTTTTCTTTTGCTATGAACTGTATGTTGAATGGCCCGGTTATATTTAGTGATTTTGCGATTTTCTTTGTGATTATCTTTATTCTTCTCATCGTTTCCAGATATGTTCTCTGTGGCGGTAGAACCAATGTTGCATCGCCTGAGTGTACGCCAGCGTTTTCAACATGTTCTGATATCGCGTAGCAATATAGGTTACCATGGTTTCCAACTGCATCAATTTCTATCTCTTTTGCACCTGTTATGAATTTGCTTATTACTACTGGGTGTTCTTTGCTAACTTCGGAGGCTTTCTTCAAGTATTCTTTTAGCTCATTTTTGCTCAGCGCTATACTCATCGCTGCGCCGCTTAGTACGTAGCTTGGTCTTACTAGCACAGGATAACCCACTTTATTTGCAAACTCCTCAGCAGATTCTAAGCTGGTTAGTTCTTCCCATTCTGGTTGATCAACTCTTAGTTTGTCTAATAATTGTGAGAATTTGTGTCTGTCCTCTGCCGTATCAATATCCCACGGAGAGGTACCAAGTATACGAACACCTGATTCAGATAATGGCAACGCAAGGTTGTTCGGTATCTGACCACCCATCGATATTATCACACCAATTGGTTTTTCTTTATCACATATGTCCAATACTCGTTCAAATGTTAACTCATCAAAATACAGTTTGTCGCATATGTCATAGTCCGTACTCACTGTTTCTGGGTTACAGTTTATCATTATTGTGTTATATTTCAGATTTCGCAATGTCGCGACCGAATTCACACAGCACCAATCAAACTCAACTGAAGAACCAATCCGATATGCACCACCACCTAAAACAATAACTTGGTTTTTATCTTTGAAAACCAAATCATCTCTGCAAGCATTGTATGTTAAATAAAGATAGTTGGTTTTAGCAGGGTACTCTGCAGCCAATGTATCAATTTGTTTAACAAACGGTGCTATACCAAGTTTTTTTCTTTTTTTTCTGACATCTAGCTCATCTGTTTTTGTTAAAATTGCTATTTGTTTATCCGAGAAACCTTTTTGTTTTGCTTCTGTTAAAAATGAAGAAGGTATTCTATTGAGTTGATATTGTTTTATTTTTTCTTCCAAATCTATTATATTTTTTATTTTGTATAGGAACCATCTATCTACTTTGGATAAATCGTATATTTTGTCGA
>Ga0172364_10004407_pt1 | contig 11192 bp, 9 predicted proteins | sample LakKivSesite10cm_FD_114545 | JGI IMG/M metagenome (GOLD analysis project Ga0172364, IMG submission 114545) | Sediment microbial communities from Lake Kivu, Rwanda - Sediment site 10cm | ecosystem: Environmental > Aquatic > Freshwater > Lake > Sediment | place: Rwanda: Western Province, Lake Kivu... | reverse complement strand
ATGTAGCTGCCTTATCCAACAATGACTATGGCTTTATTTATTCCCAAGGTTGTATGGCTGGTGGCTTTGATAACCCTGAAGGGTATGATTGTATCGCCGAGCATTTCACAGTTAAAACACCGTCTGCAGCATTCGCTGGTATCTGGAATGCACGCTACGGTTTCTTCTGGTCCTACAGCACTGATGGGGACTCCCAACGCATCCAACGACAGTACTGGGATGCTATCTTCGGTGAAAACCTGCCCCAAATAGGATATGCGAATCATGATTCAAAAGAAGACAATCTGTTTATCATCGGGCGATCCTGCATTCGATGGGTGTACTACGAAACCAATCTCTTCGGTGACCCGATCCTCACGTTCCATGAACCAGGCCCAGCACCTGAACTAGAAATCAGTACCGTGAAGGGAGGTTTCGGGAAAGTCTCAGCAAACCTTCTGAACAGCGGAACACTTCCCGCAGAGAATATTGAGTGGACGATCACGGTCCAAGGTGGCCTACTGAAACGCATTAACGTCACAACAACAGGCGTAATCAGCCTCCTGGATATTGATAGTAATACAAACCTTGCCACTGATGAGCTCATCTTTGGCCTTGGGAATGTCACGATTACGATCACCGCACTGTATTGTGACAAAAAAATCACTTCAGGATTTGTCCTCGGACCACTAGTCCTCAAGGTCGTTTAAACAGGTGGCCTTCTTTCACCTTTCTTTTTTTTTAAAAAACAATATATTTATAATAGATGATTTGTTTAAAAATCTGGGGGAGGTTCGGAGTGAATCACCGGATGCGAGTACCTCAATTCCTGATTCCTTCCATCCGAACTTCTCTCACTTTATCTCACCCTGAGCTGTTGTCGAAGGAATAAACCATAAAAAAGACTATCTGTTTCGTTCCTCAACCATGGCGACCACCACCCTTGACCGTATCAAGTTGTTTCTGCCTGTTATTGGTATTTTCATTTTGATGTTTTTGATTTATCGGCTGGGTGTCGAGAACATTATCGAAGCATTTCTCTCGATTAATTTACTGTATATCCTGGTAGCACTCCTCCTGACGATTCCCATGCTCGTGATTCGAGTGTACGGTTGGCAACTGATATTACAAGAACAAAAAATCCCTTTGAGATTCTTTCCATCAATGAAGGTCCTGTTGATGGGTTTTTTTTATGGCATCATCACCCCAGGCTATGCAGGGCAGCTGATGCGTATCCCCTACATGCGAGTAAAAACAGAACAACCCTATGGGAAACTCTTTGCAAGTGTGGTCACCGAGGTTGCCTTACGAACCATACCCTTGTACGGCATGATGATTGTGGGAGCATTTTTTATCGCTAGCTCCATTCCTAATCTCCTTATCGTTACGGTACTCTGGATGGTGTGTATCACCGGTCTTATTGTGTATTTCATGAAAAAGGAACGGGGGGAGAAGGTGTTCGATCTTCTCTTGAAATATATTATCCCCAAAAAACTGAAAGGATATTTTTCATCGTTTGCTGATACCTTTTATACTGATTATCCACGGTTGATCACCTTTAGTGGTCCGATCCTTCTTGGACTATGTACCTGGGTTATCGTGTTTACTCAGGAATATCTCGTGGCACTCTCCATGGGGATTACGACGATCCCCTATTTTGCGTTTCTCCTCCTCTTTCCCATAGCGAATGTTGCAGGATTTATACCTATCACGTTTGCTGGGCTGGGTACGAGGGAGCTTACTGCCGTGTTTCTATTTTCCACGCTGTTTAGTGTTCCTGGGCAAGATATTTTTGTATTTTCTTTAGTTGGATTTCTGATCACCGATATTTTTGTTGGTGTTGTTGGATTACTTCTTTCTTTTACCGAAGTACGGGCTCAACCACTCGAATCATTAGAACCGTAAAAAGAGGTATTTTCTCTCTTGTTTCTTTTGTATTTTAATATTATTGAATAATATTTATATACTAGTTAAAATAAAATAGTAGTATCTCAAGCATTTGGCTTTATGAGACATTACTTAGGGGGAATTTTATGATGAGAAACAACGATAGAACATTGATGTTGAAAATGCTGTTTATGGTAGGTATACTTGTTCTATCTTCGTGTGCATTTCTTTCTACTGCACGCTCCAATCAACACACTGCATTGAACCAACCACAGGAATTACTAGCAAGTGATCCGCCATCTCGATCGTTTCACTATGAAACTGTCGATGAGACCGGGGATGTCGGTTATGGTATCGATTTCAAGTTAGATACGAATGACCGTCCTTATATTAGCTATAGTTCCTTTAACGGTCTCGTCAAATACGCAACGAAGAACGATGAGGGAAATTGGGTTGTTGAAACGGTTGATCATCTGAGTGCTCGTACGATGACTGCTGTAGCTATTGACGGATCAGGTCTACCCCATCTCGTGTATTTTGATCCTGTCAATAACTGTCTCAAATATGCTCAGCGCCAGTTTGGGAAATGGAGAATCTTTGTTCTCAACAATAACGTGGGAAACGTTGATGATATTGACGCCCCTTCGCTTGCCACCGATACCCATGGGCACGTTCATATGGTGTACTATAATAAAAGAACCGATTGTTTGATGCATGGTATAAAATATCCATTGGATCTTGCATCGTCCGTTACAGGATGGCGTTTCGAACAAATCGATGCTCATTTAAGCCTTGATTTCTGGCCTCTTCCCGTTATTGCTGTTGATCCACTCAGCGACCATGTACGGGTAGCGTATTATGCTCGGGGTCGGTTGAATCATGCAGTGCAGCTCGGATGGGGTTCCTGGGACATCGAAACCGTTGATTCCTATGGCGGTGTCAATCCGTCCTTATCGATAGGGAGCAATGGTCGAAGTGTCATCAGTTACATGTATGGATCTGATATGTTCGAGGATAGTTTTTGTCTGATGTGCGGGCAGCAAAATGAAGATGGTCAATGGGTTCCTGAAACCGTGAATCCTGAATCACGCTCGGGAACTGATTCCTCCATCGGTGTTGATACGAATAACTGTCCACATATTGCTCATATTCATTATCTCGAATCAAGAATCGAACATGTCCGTGACACACCTCAAGGATGGATGAATGAGTTTGTCGCAGAGTTAAATAACGAGGGCATTTACGGACCAGGCATGGTGTCACTCGCGATACCTACTAACCAGCATGTCCAAATCGCCTACCGCATAGGGCCGGTGAGTCATCACCGCGTCATGTTTGCATCATAACATTCATTGAGGGAGATCAACGGTACTACCACATTCTTCTTCCTCTTAATGCAACATTTATATAGAACCATAGGATAATTACTCACTATATCGGGGGATATCATCGTGAAACAACCAGTGAAACGACATGTTATTCTTTGTATCTTCTTCAGTTTTTTACTGACGAGTTCGTTCGTGGGATCAACGACAATACGTGATACATCAACAATCAAAGTACTCCTACGCATTCCTACCACCGATAATACTTTTCAGCTTCCTCTCAACGCTGAAATAATCAGCGAAACACCTGGACAGTGGATTGACGTTCTTCTTCTTCAATCACAGCTCAAAGAACTTGATGAAGGACATATCCCTTATACGATTCTTGTAGCTGATATTGAGGAACATAGCAGGTCTGTTGCAGGGTCGTATCACAGCCTCGCAGAAATGGAGCAAATCCTGCAAAATCTAGCAACCACCTATTCCGAAATCACAGAATTAAAAAGTATTGGAACTACGCATGAAGGAAGACCGATCTGGTGTTTAGAAATTAGTGATAACCCTGGGGTTGATGAAGGTGAACCAGGTGTTTACTACATGGGTGTTCATCATGCCAGGGAATGGCCAACCCTTGAAATCTGCTTATACATTGCACAACAACTTACGAGCCACTATGGGAGTAATTCATCGATTACTGAATTTGTAAACGGACGTCGCATTTGGGTTTCACCCTGTGTGAATCCTGATGGGTATTACTATTGTCATGACCAAGGTCATGACTGGAGGAAAAACCGTCATTTCTTCCCTCAGTTTAACACCTACGGTGTTGATTTAAACAGAGACTATGCAGGGTCCTGCAACGGTGACAGCTGGGGCGCATGGGGTTCCGTAGGAAATGGTGGAGGGTCTCATACACCCAGTAGTGAAGTTTACTGTGGTCTTGGTGCTTTTTCTGAAAACGAAACCCAAGCATTACGAGATATGTTTCTTACCAATGACATTTGTGCTTCGATTACCTGGCACAACTATGGAGAGGTCGTTCTCGCACCTTGGGGTTACACGTCTGAGGAAGCTCCTGATCATGCGTTTCTTTTGAGTATTGCCCAAGGAATCGCATCTCGTATCACAAGAGACAGCGGAACAGGGTTATACAGCGCGGGACGCGCCAGTGGTATCAGTGGTGACATGACCGATTGGGCATATGGTAATAGTCACTATGTGCAAGGAAAAGCAACGTTTGCGTATACCATTGAATCCTGTTCAGAATTTCAACCACCCGAAGAGAAACTCGACCAAATCTGTGTTGAAAATTATGAAGGAGCACTCTATCTACTCGAGGAAGCCGACGGTATCTGCGCTGTTGTTCCCCGTGTGTTACCACCAGAGTTTCAAGAGATGAACTATGATGAGGACGGCGACTATACCATTACTTGGGATGAGCAAAATCCTTTAGCTGATACTGATGTGTTCCAGCTCGATGAACTGTCGAATGTTACCTTGTGGACCGATGATGCGGAAAGTTCAACGGGTTGGTGGATCTCTGATGGTTTTTCCGTAAATGTCTCTCGGTCGCATTCCTCTGAACATAGCTACATGTCTCGAAATAAAACAAACGATGTATCAACACTCACGTCTGCGTATCCTGTTCCTATCGTTGAAGGGATGACACTCTCCTTCTGGTGCTGGTATTCCATCGAACGGAACAAGGACTATGCAATGGTGGAGGTGAGCAGGGATGGGCGCAGCTATGATCTCCTCGATACGTTTAATGGAGTAGATATGAATTGGACGCACAAAACGTATCCCTTAGATGCATACGTTGGTGATTCCCTTTTTATTCGTTTTCGATACACGACGAATGATCGTAAAAATCTTGCAGGATTTTATATTGATGATATCTCACCTGTTGCTCACGTTGGAAGCGTAACGATACTATCAGAATCTCTGAGCGAATCATCCTACCACATTCAAGGACAACTCAATGGTACGTACTACTATCGCGTCAGAGGGCACAATACTGCTCGAGGATGGGGGGACTATAGCACCTTACAACGCATCACGGTAGGAACCACACCGATCGCGGTTGAGATTCGTTCCCCACGAGCATATTCACTGTATGTAAAAAATCATAGAATTCTGCCTTTCGTTACAACACTTGCGTTCGGTCCTCTGGAGGTTTTAGGAAATGTGTCTCATGCCTCCTCTGTGCAACGAGTCGAATTTTACCTTGGGAATAATCTGCAAAACATGACCTTCTGTCAACCCTGCCTGTGGAATTGGAGTAAGCTATCGTTCTTCCGCCATACGATAAAAATTGTAGCCTACGATTTTCTAGGAAATAGTGTTACAGACGAAAGGATAGTTTGGAAATTTTTCTAATCACGCATCCCGGAGACTGACACCTTTTGCTGCCCCAATTCCAGGAATGCTTACCTTTTTTGCGAAAAAATCAATCAGTGTCGTCGACACAACCGTTAACGCCAGGTAGATGATAGCAATGATGGCAAACACCTCAAGGTAGCGGAAGGTAGTTGCCGCGATAAATTTTCCTTCTGCCGTGAGCTCAGAAACCTGAATGATATAGGCAATCGATGAATATTGGAGTAGATAAATGAACTCGTTCGACCATGCCGGAATAGAGATACGTAATGCTTGTGGGAGTATGACATGTCGAATCGATTGCAGTTTACTCATGCCAAGTGAACGAGCTGCAATCATCTGACCAGATTCAACTGATTGAATTGATCCTCGGAGATATTCAGCTTGATACGCGCCACTATTGATAGCAAGTCCGAGTAATGCTGCTTGAATCGGAGAGAAAATGATACCAACAGAGGGAAGCCCGAAATAAATAATAAATAATTGAACAAGCAGAGGTGTTCCTCGAATAATCTCAATGTATCCTACACAGAAACTATTGACGATTTTTTTCCCATAGACTCGGCCTAATGCAAGCATCAGACCTATGAAAAAACCAACTGTTATTGAAACGAATGTGAGCAGAAGTGTATTTCCTAATCCGCTGAGAAGATCAGGCAATGATTGCATAAAGAATTGCCAAAAGTCAGATGCCATTTACGCTCCTTCTTCTCCGTAAAGTACTCCAATCTTTCCTAAGAATTCTTTCGTTCGAGCCATTTTCGCATTCGTAAACATCTCTTTTGGAGAGCCTTGTTCGACAATAACGCCGCCTTCCATGAAGATGATTTCATCAGCCACATTTCTTGCAAAACCCATCTCATGGGTAACCACCAGCATAGCGACCTTGCCACAGAGTCCCCTCATCACATCAAGTACATCACCAATAAGCTCAGGATCAAGTGCTGATGTTGGTTCGTCAAACAGAATTATATCAGGATCCATTGCTAGTGCACGAGCGATCCCCACGCGTTGTTTTTGCCCTCCGGAAAGTTGAGCAGGATATTGGTGTGCTTGTGCCTCCAAACCAACCCTGCGAAGTTCTTCTAAACTGCGTTGTTGGGCCTCCTCTTTTTCTATTCCTTTTACTTTCTCCAAACCTATGCTGACATTTCGCAATGCTGTGAGATGATTGAAGAGATTAAAATCCTGGAACACGAATCCGATTTTCTCCCGAATTTTATTGATATTTGATTTTGGATTCGTCGCTTCTTCCCCGTTCAACCAGATTTGACCCTTATCAGGAGGACTTAAAAGATTAATGCAACGTAACAAGGTACTTTTTCCGGTCCCACTGGGTCCGATAATCACTTTCGTCTCATCTTTTTTCATGGTGAAAGAGACGCCTTTGAGAATCTCGACAGTTCCATAGGATTTGTAGATGTCTTTTACTTCAAGCATTTCCATTGAGTGCTCCTCCTTTGATTCATCGGTGTACCTCTGTCTGGTACCCGAACATTTGATATTTCTTTTCAATGACAGTCATTGTTTTGTTGACGGAAAAAACAAGAATGAAATAAATGATGGCAATAATTAAAAACACTATTAACACTAAATCGGGGTCTGCAACCTGAATATAACGTCCCTGACGCATCAGTTCAATGACCCCAATACCAAAGGCAAGAGAGGTATCTTTCAGAAGAATCGTAAACTCATTCGACCATCCTGGGATGGAGAGACGCAGAATCTGAGGGAGGATGACATGACGAATCGCTTTTATTTTTGACATTCCGAGGGAGTACGCAGCGTGGATTTGTCCTTCTGGTATTGAGTTAATTGCTCCTCGGTAGATTTGTGCTTGATACGCAGAGCTTCGTAATCCAAGTCCTAAACAGGCTGCGGTGAACGCATCGAGGTTTATACCAAGTTGAGGTAACCCAAAATAAATCAAAAAAAATAAGACGAGAAGGGGAATGCCTCGGAGTACTTTTTCATATGCTAAAATAAGGTACGAAAGGGGTCGTGCTCCATACGAACGACCTGTCGCAAGAAGAATGCCGAGCAGTGTTCCAAAGATAATACCAATGGCAGTCAGACCAAGAGTGACTCCCAGGCCATTAAAAAGTTGAGGGAGTGATTCGATTAGCTTTTCATAGGCCAATGGATCACTCCAGTGTGTTGATTACGTGGCGAAATATTGATCGACAAGGTCTTCGAAATACGCGGTCCCTATAATGGCAGCAAGTCCTGTATTAATTTTGTCTAACAGTGCCGTGTCACCTGTTTGAACGGCAAATCCATATTCTTCGTTGGTCGTGATATTGAGTACTATTCGGACGCCTCCTCTATCTTCGAATGCTTTTGCAACCGGTGAATCAATCACAATGGCACCAACTCGTGCTGGACCGATGATGAGATCAGCGACTGCGTCTGTATACAGATCATAGCTTTTGAAATCTGCTTCATTTAGTTTACCGGTTGCGACAAGGGTGTCATTCACCCATGCCCATCCTGTCGTTCCTGTTTGTGCACCAACAGTATAGTTAGCGAGATCATCTACTTGTAGAATGGTAACGTTTTCACCTGTCTTCACAAGGACGGCTTGATTGGCATCGTAATAGGGGTCACTAAAATCAACTTCAAGTTCTCGTTCCGGAGTAATCGTCATGGCTGCAGCGATGACATCAATTTTCCCGGTTTGTAAAGACGGGATTAATGAATCAAAACCAATATCTTGTACTTCAACATCGTATCCTTGATCTTCTAATATTTTTGTAATCAGATCGATATCAAATCCAATAATAGTTCCATTCGCTGCTTTGTATTCAAACGGAGGAAAATCTGCGGATGTTCCCACGATGATTAGGTTTGGATTTGTTTGCGTGCATCCTGATAAAGCAACAGCACCAATCACCATTGACATTACCAGAATAATTGAAAAGAGTTTGTTTTTATTTTTCATAACAGGTCTCTCCCTCAAATTTCTATAAAGAATAACAGGCTATTATTTAAATATTGTAGTTTTTTAAAAAATATCTCCCGTTTTTCTCCTGTTGTGCCATAGTCGTTAAAAATTTTTTATAATCTTGCAAGATATTCCACAAGCCCAGGTGTAATTATAGGAGTATTGTCAATCACAGGATAACCAAACGGTAGGATGGTTGAATGCGTCTTATCGTGAATAATTTCTATTTCTTTCGCAATTTCAATATCCTCGAGCTTCAAGCCCAGTGAAATTGCTTTGATGACAAATACTGCTCCATCGATAGACAACTGGAGGTTTCCCAGATGTCGTGTCGCAAAAGCTGCTTTATCAGTGATTAATGTTTTTGTCCGGCCTTGTGGTTTCTCGTAGCCAAGGAGTCCTCCGACAATCATGATTTTATAAGTAGTAAAATCGTGTGGCGTAAGTGGTTTTGGTGCCTGGGGATCAAGGACAATACATTGGTCCTGAGGATAGAGTTCACCTGCTTTCTGTTGTTTCACGGTTCCGAGTTTGTTGAGGATATTTCGTGTTTTTGTGTCCTTCACTCGTGTGAAAACAATTTTTTTTTCCAGATATGTGCAACATGTTTGTATTCAAGTAATAACCATGGTGAAACGGTTGGCTCGCAATGTTCGATGACTAGCGTGGTGTTGTTTTTCATAGCCTGCAACAAGTAGATACATCGCGGTATGATATTAAGAGTTACTGAGAAAAAGTATTTGAACTCGGCGAGTATCGATAGTGGGGTTGTATGGATCGAATCGGTCAGTATGAGATGAAACCTTTTTCAAAAGCTCGAGAAAATATCCTGCTCGTATCTCATGAGGGGAAACAGCGGAACAATGTCTACGCCCTTCTTGAAGTTGATGTGACGACCGCACGACAACTGATTCACAACGCAAAAGGAAGTAGTGATATTTCCTTTACCGGATGGATCATCAAATGTGTTGCCCAGGCAGCGAATGAACATAGGCAGTTGAATACGTATCGCCTCGGACGAAGAAAGATAGTTGAGTTTGAGGATGTCGATATTCCGATTCCTATTGAACGTGAGGATGGGACAGAAACACGACCCATGGCGTATATTATCAGGAAAGCGAATCAGAAAACCGTGCAGCAAATCACCCAGGAGATTCGGCAGGTTCAACACCAAGAAGTTAACAGCTCTACGAATGTCCTTGGTTCTGATTTGTCTCGTGGTGAACAATGGATGATCCACGCGCCTCTTTTTATTAAGAAATTTGGATTGTTGTTAGTACGGCGTCGGGGCTTGCTCAAAAAGAAACATCTTGGTACCATCGGTGTCACCTCCGTTGGTATGAAAGGACGTTTTCCAGGGTGGATTATTCCCTTGGGTGGTCCGGTTGCCACACTTATCGCGGTTGGTGGTATTTCTAAAAAACCTGGTGTGAACGACCGTGAGATTACGGTTCGTGAGTATCTTCATCTCACAGTCACGGTTGATCATGCGGTCGTCGATGGTGGTCCTCTTGCTCGTTTTGTTGATCATTTAGTCGCTCTTTTAGAAGAAGGTTTTGGTCTCCCCAAATCGTAAAAACTAAGAACGGAGATATTAACTGGTTGATGTCACAAGAGGATGTTCGGTTTTTATTCGTGGTTTTTCTTTTGTCTCTTGGGTTGGTAAGCGTTGTTGGATTCCTTTTCCTGTCCAACAATACAGACAGAGTCGTTCTTTTGGTAAACCGATTGCTTCGATCATGTCTTCGAGCAGTTGATAACGCACCGAGGAGGCTCCGAGATCCTTGGCAATCCAATCGACCATCTGTTGGTATTTTTTAGAGGAACTATCAAGATATTCAGAAACGTTTTCTATGTCTTTTCCTTCGATGGCACGGATCGCTTTTCTGGCAGCAAGTTCTTGAATGCTTCGTGTGGAGAGATTATAAATACAAGGATACATCAAGGGGGGGCAGGCAGGTCGCACATGTACTTCTTTTGCTCCAGCTTTCATCAGCTTTGTTATTGTATAATTTTTTAGCTGCGTTCCCCGTACGATGGAGTCCTCACACAAGATAATTTTGTTTCCTCTCGTAATTGCCTCATTAGAAATTAATTTCATTAATGCAATACGATCCCGAGTATCTTGTGATAAAGGCGTGTAGCTTCGTCCATACCCTGGGGTGTATTTGAACAGGACTCGGCGGTATGGTGTCTTGGACTGCATCGCATAGCCGATCGCATGCGCTGTCCCTGAGTCAGGGACACCAGCCACCAGATCGACTTTCACATTGTCTCGTTTCGCGAGACATCGTCCACAATTCTCCCTGACGTGCTCGACATTGATGCCTTCATACGACGAGGCAGGAAATCCTGTGTAAATCCAGAGAAACGCGCAGATCTTGTTCGTCTTTTTTCCTTTCTTTTTTTCTTCGATACCCTTGTTATTAATAAAAACAATTTCACCAGGAGCAAGATATTTTTTCACCTGGAACCCGAGGTTAGGAAACGCGCAAGTCTCGCTTGCTACCGCAACTTCTCCTTCTTTTTGCCCGATGACGAGCGGTGTGACGCCCGCCTGATCTCGAGCGCAATAAATACCATCTTTTGTTAACACCAGCAGAGACACCGACCCTGATATTTTATCGTAAATATGTTCGATGCCATCAATCAAGGTTTCTCCTTGATTAATCAAGTTT
>Ga0172364_10004406_pt1 | contig 11192 bp, 7 predicted proteins | sample LakKivSesite10cm_FD_114545 | JGI IMG/M metagenome (GOLD analysis project Ga0172364, IMG submission 114545) | Sediment microbial communities from Lake Kivu, Rwanda - Sediment site 10cm | ecosystem: Environmental > Aquatic > Freshwater > Lake > Sediment | place: Rwanda: Western Province, Lake Kivu... | reverse complement strand
GGCAGCCTTCTTTCCCGTCGTCAACCAACCGCTGCTAAGGACCTCCGCGACGTACCGAAACTCGTTGCCTTCGCAGCGAACGCGGAAGAAGGGCACCTGGCGGGCCGCTTTGGGCCGGTCGGGTCGAGCGACTGCCCGGGATGGAAGACGGACGTGTTCCGGAGCCACATGTGCGATGGCCTCTCGCAAGGCGCTCGCGGCCGTCGCCACATGCTCGGAAGTCATCTGGGTGTAGAACGGCAGCGCAATCGAGCGCGCTGAGGCGGATTCAGCCAGGGGGAACTGTCCCTCACGAGTCCCCAGCAGCCGACGAATGTACGGTTGGAGATGGATCGGAGGGAAGTACGGACGGCAGCCGATACCCATGGCGGTCAGGTTCTCGATCACCTCGTCTCGCTGCTTTTCGGAGAAGTCTTCGCTGAGGCGCACCACGTACACGAACCAGGCGGCACGGTCGGGCTCGGCCATGTGAGGCAGGCGGACTTCCTCGATGTCGGCCAAAGCTTCGTGGTAAGCGCTTGCCACTTCGCGACGTCGCGTCAGGATCAGGTCCAGGCGGTCCATCTGGGCCTTGCCCATGGCAGCCGTCATCTCGCCCATTCGGTAGTTGTAGCCCAGGGCGGAATGTCCTTGCACATCACCGTCCTTCCGTCCCTGGTTGCGCATCGAGCGGCAGAGGTCGCGGAGCTCCGTGCTGTCCGTCACGACCATGCCACCCTCGCCGGTCGTGATTTGCTTGTTGGGATAAAATCCAAAAACGCCCCCCTCGCCAAAGCTGCCCGCCGGGCGGTCGCCCAGCCAGCCGCCCAAAGCCTCGCAGCAGTCCTCGATCATCAGCAGGCCGTGCTTCCGCGCGATCGCCTCGTACTCGTCGAAGTGGGCGGTGTTGCCGAACACCTCGGCCGGCAAGATGGCCTTGGTTCGCGCGGTGATGGCGGCCTCGATGAGCGCCGGGGCCATGTTGTAGCTGTCCGCGTCGATGTCGACGAACACCGGCGTCGCCCGCTCGAACAGGATGCAGTTGGTCGTGGCGATGAAGGAGAACGGCGTGGTGATGACCTCGTCGCCCTGGCCGATGCCCAGCGCCCGCACGCACAGGTGCAGCCCGCTGGTGCCGCTATTGACACCGATGCCGTGCTTCCGGCCCGCCCGCGCTGCGCAGGCGGCCTCGAAGGCTTCCAGGTACGGCCCGATGCTCAGCCGAGGAGTGCGCAGCACATCCAACACGGCGCCAATCTCGGCTTCGCTGATATCCGGCATGGAAAGCGGTATCACTGTGTCGGCCATGGGCGTTCCCTGCGCTCGCACCGCCCCGATGATAACCTGCCCCTGCTTAAATCGCTACGGGTTCTTCCTCCGCCAAGCCGTCGCGGCGGCTGGGCCCACCAAGGGCCCATCAGTCACACCGCGCATCGGTTCCCGGCGCCGTCACCACCGGCCGTTGCGTCCGGCCTTGCCGTTGGCGCGCCTGCCCCGCCGCCGCCCAACTCGGCCGGCAGGAGGAAGACCGCCTCATCATACCGCAGCATGTACAGGCCATGCTGCCAGCCGTTCATGGAGACCGACGGCTCGCGCCCGACCAGCAGCTCCAGCAGCCAGCGGGGCGAGTCGGCCCCGGCGCGGATGGACAGCGGCACGCCGCCGCCGAAGCGGCAGTTGATCTCGGTGAAGACCACTTCCCCGCCGGGCGTCAGGAAGCACTGGATCGTCAACATGCCCACGCCCCCCTTCAGTGCGCGGGCCAAACGGAGGCTTTCGCGCATGATCCTGTCGTCGTGGAGCGCCTGCCCTTTGGACACCTCCCCGCCCCGGACCTCATGGCGCCGCCGCGGAACCGCGCAGAGGGGCCGGCCCCCGAAGTCGCAGAAGACGTCCACCGTGTGCTCATGGCCTTCGAGGAACTCCTGCACGATGGCGCCCTGTGTGGTCGACAGGAAGTACTCCAGCGCCTGGCGCGAGTCGATTCTGCACGCGCCTTTGCTGCCGCTTCCGTCCCGCGGCTTGAGGAACACCGGGAACGATGTGGTTGCCTGTTCCGCGGGCGTCAGGATGTGCGGCGTGCGGAACCCCGCGGCCAGCAGGAAGTCGTGCGTCCTCACCTTGTCCAGCCCGATGTCTATGACCTCGGGCGATGAGAGAACCAGGCGAACACCCGACTCGGCGAAGCGCGCCTGGGCCTCCGACAGGGGGCGCAGTTCGGTGTCGATCAGCGGAACCACCGCGTCGATGCCGTGCTGGCGGCAATAGGCCAACAGGCTGTCCACGTATTGCCCGGTCCTGATCGGCGGGACCAGCGTGCGTTCGTCGGCCATCTGAAGCGCCGGAGCGGTCGGCTGACAATCCGCCGCGTGGAGCACCATGTGGACCCCCAGGTCGTTGGCGGCGCGGCGGAATTCGCGAAGCAGCGCCACCCGCCGACCGACGGAGGTGAACAGCAGGCGCAGCGCGCGCGACCTGGAGAAGCTCTCCCCGTCGCGCATCGCGTCCATGGCGTCCTGCGAACGGCGGATGATCTCGTCCTGCTTGAACATGTACACCCCGACAGGGCGCGGCTTGTCGAGCTCCGGGGCCAGGCGTTCGCCCCGGCACATTGCCACCAGCTTGCGGGGGAAATCGGCGCCGCACAGGTGCGAGCAGGGGTACCCGTCGCCGAAACGAGGGTTGATCTCCAGCAGCTTGGGCGTTCCGTCGGCCCCCAGCTTCACGTCCGCGTCCAGCGGGCCGTAGATGTCGAGGCCCCGCGCCAGCTTGACCCCCAGCGCAATCAGCTCCGGCGTGTCGACGCTCACGGCCTTATCCGTCTCCCCGGCGCGCATCGCCAGCTTTCGCTTGCAGAAGACGCTGATGGGGCGGTAATCCCGGTCGCAGAAGACGTCGTAACCGTATTCCTCGCCCGGGACCGCTTCCTGGACCATGGGGCCCGGGCACGTGCTGTAGGCGGTGCGCAGTTCCTCCATCGTCTCGCAGAACGTGATGTTCGCCGAGGCGCTGCCCTTGCGCGGCTTCACCACCAGCGGCCATTGGAATCGCCCGCTGGCCAGGTGCTCTTCGGCCTGGGCGACTTCCAGAACCGTCAACGGAACGGGGATGCCCGCGGCCAGGGCGAACTGGTATGTGAGGTACTTGTCGAAGCCGACTTCGATCGTCCGCAGCGGCGAGACGACGCACATGATGCCTTCGTCGAAGAACCGCTGCCGCTTTTGCGCCAGGATCTCCAGCTCCGGGTCGATCAGGGGGACGACCATGTCGATGCCAAATCGCCGGCACAGCGCGAGGATCTCGTCCACATAGGACTCGTCCGTCACCGGCGGAAGAAGCACCACCTGGTCGCAGTAGCAGAATGCCGAAGCGTGCCGGCTGCAGTCTCCGCCCCACACCTCGCCATTCGAGCCGACCGCCTCCTTGAAGTACTTGACGAGGTAGCCCCGCCTTCCAATGCTGCTCAACAGCACTCGCATCGCGCGCTCCCGGCACTTCGGCCATCCGGCTCACCCGCGGTGGTTCCGCCACCGGAATTGCACAGCCGGCTCCGCCGCATCTTGACCGCTCCGGACGGACGGCCGCAAGCCCCTAACCCGATTCTCGAGACGAACCTATCGCGTGCTGCGGCGACCATGGACCGAAGTCTCCGACGTCGTGCCATCGGCCGGCCGCTTCGCCACGTTTCTCCCTGTCCGCGGCAGCCGGACATCCCCGCGCGCCGCAGGACGGGCGTCGGCGGACCCGAACGCCCTGCTGCTTCTATGCGGGTTCCGCGCGGCGCGTGCCAGCCCTGCCCGCCCGACGCCGACTCGCCGCGCGCCGCGGGCGCGCCGCCCTCTTGACCGCCATGGCCAGGCAATCGTGCACGCGCCGGATCTGGCTTTCCCGAAGGTTTCCGGAAAACGGCAGCGCAACGGTCCGCGCCGCGATGCGCTCGGTGACGGCGAAATCACCCGGCTTCGCGCCGATCTGCTCCGCCACGTGGGGCTGGAAGTGGATGGGTACAAAGTAGTCGCTGCACCCGATCCCCTCCGCCCTCAGCCGTGCCAGCACCCCATCCCGGTCCGCCGGCGAGAACGTGTCCGCCAGGCGGATGACGTAGACGAACCAGTTCGCCTTGTCGCGTTCCGCCATGGCGGGATGGCTCTGTCGGTCATGGCTGCGCTCCGGCGTCGGTCGGCACCGATGGTACCCGGCTGGTCACCGGCCGACTGCCGTTTCTTCCTCGGCCGGCGCCGGCAGCTCGGCCCGTGCTGGCAGCGCGGCCGGCGGGGAGGCCTCGGGCGGCGGGTTCAGCGGATTGTACTCCGGCACGATCTGGCGCAGGGCCGCGACGATCTGCCCGCGATCGGTGCAGTTCTGGATGGTCGCCAGTCTGGTCACCGCCGCCTCCACGTCCTCCCACCGCGCCGGACGGTTCTGCCAGACCAGCACCTTGGGATGCACCGTCGGCTCGATGCCCTCGCCGGCGGTGCGCAGCTCCTCGAAGAGCTTCTCGCCCGGCCGGACGCCCGTGAAGACGATGTCGATGTCCTCTCCCGGCCGGAAGCCGCTGAGCGTGATCATGTTCCGCGCCAGGTCCACGATCTTGACGGGCTCGCCCATGTCCAGCAGGTAGATCTGCCCGCCGGTGCCGGTGGCGGCGGCCTGGAGGACGAGCTGCGCGGCCTCCGGGATCGTCATGAAGTACCGCACCATCTCCGGGTGCGTGACGGTGACCGGCCCGCCGGCGGCGATCTGCCGGCGGAACGTCGGCACCACCGAGCCCGAGGAGCCCAGCACGTTGCCGAACCGCACGGCCTTGAACTGCGTGGTGCAGCCCGGCCGCCCGTTCAGGGACTGCGTGTACATCTCCGCCACGCGCTTCGAGGCGCCCATGACGGAGGAGGGGTTGACGGCCTTGTCGGTCGAGATGGTCACGAACTCGCCGGTTCCGAACCGGCAGGAGGCGTCGGCGACGTTCCTGCTGCCCATGACGTTGTTCTTGACGGCCTCGCAGGGGTTGCGTTCCATCATCGGCACGTGCTTGTGGGCGGCGGCGTGGACGACCACTTCCGGGCGAAAGCGCGCCCAGACGTCCATGACGCGCGGGCGGTCGCAGATGTCGCAGATGACGGCCGACAAGGAGATGTCCGGGTGGCCCGCCCGCAGCTCGTTGTCGATGTCGAACAGGGGCGTTTCGGCCTGTTCGACGAGGATGAGGGCGGCCGGCTGGTACCGGACGATCTGGCGGCACATCTCGGAGCCGATGCTCCCGCCTGCGCCGGTCACGAGGACGCGCTTGCCGCGGAGGAAGCGCGCGACGGCGTCCACGTCAAGCGCGACCGCCTCGCGCCCCAGCAAGTCGTTGATGTCCACCGGGCGGATCTGCGAGACGGTGACGCGCCCGTCGATCAGGTCGCCCACGCCCGGCAGCGACTGGAACTTGAGCTTCGTGCCGCTGCACAGGTCGATGACCCGGCGGAGCTGCTTCTGCGTGGCCGAGGGCATCGCGATGATGATTTCCTCGACCTGGTTGTCGCGGCAGATGTCCGCCAGTTTGTCGGTCCCGCCCAGCACCGGCACGCCGTGGATGTAGATGCCCTGCTTGCGGGGGTCGTCGTCCACCAGCCCGATGACGCGGTACCGCTCCACCGGCATGCGATGGATCTCGCGGATGATCGCCTCCGCGGCATTGCCCGCGCCGACAACCAGGACCCTCCGGACGCCCTCGGCCGAAATCGGGCGCAGCTCCTCCCGGTACAGCCGGTAGCCCAGCCGCGCCGTCGAGACCAGGAACACCGTCGCCAGGAAGTCCAGCACGAGCACGCCGTGCGAATAGCCGGCGAAGTAGGAGATGATCCAGCCCACCCCGGGGATGTCGACGCGGCGCTCGGTGGACTGCATCAGCCAGGCCGGGGCAAGCCGGAACGCCATCACCGCCACGAACACGATGAGCACGAACCACCACGACGCCAGCAGGATGTTGGCCACGTCGCGGATGCCGGCGTACTGCCACCCGCCGCGAAGCAGGCGCAGGCGATGGAAGATCAGCAGCTTCAGCCCCACGAAGACGGGCAGCCACGTCAGGTAGTTCCGCCGGAACCAGCCGGTCTGCCCCTGCCCGGCGGCGTCGAAACGCACCAGGAACGCCAGCAGCAGCGCCAGGGCGAAGATGACCGCGTGGACCGCCACGTTCACCAGCGCGCGGTGGCGTCCGAGGTACAGCTCCATCCGGCTGACCACGATGGCGCCGCGCCGAATCCCGTTCGGTCTCCCCGTCGTCCTTGTGTCCGCTTCCGGCATACGCCTCGCGCAAGAGGAGGGTTGTCTTCTCCGTCCCGTGGTATGGATCGGCGGTCGGGGAACAACGCTTTAAGACTACCACCTGGCAGGCAGGCCTGTCAAATCCGATCGCGGCTGCGGATCGCGCATGCACCGCCGCCACACCGCCGGGAGCCTCAACTGCCGTCATCGTCCCGGATCGGCGGGCGCCGAAGAGGGCGTTGGGGCGGCGCCCCGCCTGCGGCCAGGGCTGCTCCCATCGCCGCCGGACTCCGCCGTCGACGGGGCGCGAACATCTTCGATCCTCAACGGGCCGGCGCCGCCACCGGCGGCGCCCAGGCCGTCCCAGAACGTCCGCGCCGCCTCCGCCGCGGCCCTGTCGCCGCTGCGCACGGCGGACCGGAAGGCCTGGCGAAGGGCCTGCCGCGTCGCCGCCGCGTCCCGCGCCTCCCCGAACCACCGGAAGTACGCCAGCACGAGCTGGGCCTCGCGGTCGTCGCCGTGCTTGGCCACGTAGTCCTCCAGCGACACCAGCCGCTGGGCGAACTGGCCGGGGTCGCCGAAGAACCCCCTCGGCCGGAGGTTCGCCAGCGGCAGCTCCGGCAGGCACGCCAGGGCCCTCTCCAGCAGGACGGCCGCCTTGCCGTACGAGTAGCGCGACAGCGCGAACTGCGCGTGGAACATGCACAGCACGCTCTCGGCGTCTTCCGGCTGAACGTCGTTGGCGATCTGGAACTCGTCGTAGGCCGTCAGGTAATCGCCCCTCCGAAAGGCCTCGTCGCCCTTGGCCATGCGGTCGCGGTACATGCCGGCCTGCTCGGGCACCAGCGACGTGATGGGTTTCGTCCGGTCGGTCAGGCGCGAGGCGGAGGCGGCCTCGACGGCCTGAAGGTACGCCTGCGCGGCCCCCAGGGCCGTGGAGCCCATGCGCGACAGGACTGCGCCCATTCCGGGCGCGGCGACGTCCTCGATGCCGCCGGACACTGTCTCGGGCACCAGGCCCGCCTTGGCCAGCGGGGAAGGCGCCTCCTGGACCGGGCGCGGCGGGGGAACCGGCGAGGCGGCGATGCGGAAGTCCGACTCCACGTTCAGCCCCGTGTCGATCCGGCGCGAGACCCCCAAAGGCGAGCTGGGCGCAAACGCCAGCGGGCTGGCCCTGTCGCGCGACAACGCCCTCCCTGTCGGCACCGAATAGCCGGACGGGCTCATCGACACGCTCAGGATGCCCGAGTCCGGCCCCACGTTTCGCTGGCTCAAGGAGCGCAGGTCGTTGGAATAGTAACGGAGCGTGGTCGATGGCCCCGTCCCCGGGTCCTGCATGTAGCCCACGGTCGGCCCCTGCAGCCAACCGCGTCCCTGTGCCGGTGCGTTGCGCGCGCCGGCCCAGAACGCCAGCACGGCGCAGCCCCCCGCCAGTATGTTGCGCGCACGCGCGCGGGTCACTGCACACCTCATCCTTCGGCCACCCATTATAACGGTTCGCGCGGCCGTCGCCCTCAAGCAATACCTGACAACTCTCTCGCCTGCCGTCGCGAACGTGCCCCGCTCCGCGGCCGCACCGGACGGCCGGCGGCACTGCCGACCCGACCGGCAGAGCGGCCCACACGCCACACCCGCCGGCACCAGCCGCTCACCGATGGAACAGCACGTACTTGTTCTCGGCGTTCTTGATCAGGGCCTTGTCATAGTAGCGTTTTTCGATGCTCCCGCTGGCCATGACGAACCCGCAGCGCCCCGTGTACAGGTTCGCGTACGCATCCATCCGCTTCAGGTGCACGCCCGGCCAGTACGCCGGCGTGGTGACCATCGCCTCCACGATGGCCGGCTCCCAGATGATGTCGCTGCAATGGCCCACCAGCGCCGTGCGATTGGTGTCGCGGACGTTGAACACGCTGACGGCCCCGTCGCCGCCCCGCGCAGGAGAGTACGTCAGCGTGTTGTTGAACCCGTAGGTCGTCTGCACGGGCATGCGCCCCGCCCTGCCCGTGTCGCTCGGGCAGATGTACGTGTGCGGGTTCTTCGTGCCGTAGTCGTACACCTTGTTGCACCACCACTTCATGGCCGCCTCGGGCGTGGCCCCCGGCGTCGGCAGGATGTCGTCCACCGTGGCGTTGGCGTACGTGCCGGAGTTCGCGTCGTTGCCGGGCAGCAGGTCGCGGTTCGAACTGAGGTAGTTCACCACGGCCTGGGAGATCAGCTTCAGATTGTTCTGGCAGTCCGTCTCCCGGGCCACCTCCATGATCCGCCCGTACGTCGGCATCACGATCGAAACCAGCAGCGCGATGATCGAGATCACCACCAGCAACTCCACCAGTGTCATGCCTCGCCTTACGACCATTTTCGGCTCTCTTCCGCAACGGCTATCGGCGGGCCGCCACCGCGACGGCGCCTCCATCTGCAATGTTAGCAGTTGGCGGCCGCGAAATCCAGGCCGTTGAGCGGATCCCGAGCCCGCTGCGTTCCGCGGGCTGTTCGGGTAGAATGCCGGGCGCTCAGCAGTTCGTGCCGGAAAGGAAGGCAGCAGCAATGTCTCGACGCGGCAGACTCCTCGTCGCTGTCGGTGCCCCTGCGCTCGGGTGCATCGCTCGGCCGGCATACGCCGCGCCGATAGCCTACGAGCCCTTCGATTACACGACGGGCAGCCTCGAGGCAAAGGGCACCGATGACGCGCAATGGGCCGGTCCGTGGACATACGCGAGCAGCGCAGCGACGAAGGCCGTCGTGTCGGGAAGCCTGGACCACGCCCACCTGGCCGAGACGGGCAACAAGGCCTGCATCAGCGGCACCAATGGGAACGCCACCGTGTGGCGCAAGATGGACGCCGCCTTCAGCAGCGGCAGCGTGTACATCGGCTTCCTGGCCCAGATCGACACGGCGTCCGAGCGCAAGTGGGGCCTGACGTTGGGCAACCATGCGGCCTCCTGGAGCGAGTACCCCATCCGGATCGGCTTTCCGGCGCAGACCAACAACGGCGGCCTGTGCTTCGGCGTCGGGGACGACAGCAACTACGGGTTCACGCAGGTGCCCGCCACCTCCGTAGCCCTGATCGTAGCGAAGGTCGTGATATCCGGCAGCAGCGCCTCCACTTCGCTGTGGGCATACCCGTCCAGTTCGGCGCCGCCGACTTCCGAGCCTGCGGCAGCCATGGCGAACGCAACGAACAGCCACTCGATCAACATCGCGTTCAACGCGATCGAACTCTTCTCCGGAGGACCGGCGTCTCCTCTCGTCAGCCAGACCGCCTATTTCGACGAGCTGCGCATCGGCACGAGCTGGTCGGACGTCGTCGTGGGCGCCCCCGAACCCGGCGCGCTGGCCCTCGCCGGCTTCGGGGGAGTGTGCCTGGCGCTTCGCCGGAGGCGACGGCCCGGCCGCTACTGGCGGCTGCGGCGCCCGCCGTCGCGCCGCAGCAGGCCGCGGGCGACGCCGGCCGTCACGAGCTGCCAGGGGTGGTAGAACAGCACCGGCAGGACGGCCACGCCCGCCGCGCCCGGGTCGCCCGCAAAGTACGTCAGCAGCAGCGGCACGCCGAGGGCGAGTGTCTTCTGGGGGCAGACGAACACGGCCGCGACGGCGTCCGCCCGCTCCAGGCGGACCAGTCGTGCCCCGCCGTACGCCGCCGCCATGAGCAGCACGTTCGAGCCGGCCAGGTAGGCCAGCGCCGCCGGCAGGCGAGCGGCGCTGCGGAGCAGGACGGGGTCGGCGGCGGCGCGGCTGACCGCGGCAAACACGATCACCAGCACCAGGGCCGCCCCCGCGGCCGACAGCACAGCCCGCCGCCGCGCCGCAAAGTCGCGCAGGCGCAGGCGGAGCAGTTGTCCGGCCGCGAACGGCACCAGCACCTTGCCCGCCAGCGCCGCGAAGACGGCCAGCAGGTCGGCCGGGGGCAGGGCCGAACCGCCCCGGCGCAGCAGCCACGTCAGCAGCAGCGGCGAGACGAACACGCCCAGCAGGTTGGACCCGACGGCGTTGAAGATGGCCGTCGCCGTCCGCCCGCCGGCAAGCTGCGTGAAGACGATGCAGCTCGTCACCGTGGTCGGCAGGACGGCCAGGCCGTAGATGCCCGCCACCAGCCCGCCCTGCGTCGTCCCGGCCAGCCAGGTGCTCGTCAGCGCGAAGTAGGCCGGCGTGAGGAGGAACAGGAACACCTGGCAGAAGGCGTGGGCGCGCAGGCTGGTCAGCCCGCGGCGCAGGTCCTCCGACGGCAGCGACAGGCCGGAGATGACGAACATGGCCACCACGGCCGCCGACGAGAGCCACCCGCCGCGCGCGGCGGCGGCGCCGATGGACGGCGCACCCAGCGACAGGCCCACCACGCCCAGCAGGGCCGGCAGGAACCAATGCTTCCGCAAGTATTGCGCCAAACCGTGCAATGCCTTCCTCGCCGCCGTGCGACGGGCCGTTGCGGTGCCCGGCCGGCTCGGGCATGGTACACTCCCGCGATTGGCGATGCATCGGGCAGCGACGGTGAACAAGCCGGTCTCCCGAGCGCCGGTGGAAACGAGTGATCGGGCGGATCAGTCGGATCAGTCCGATCCCGGTCCTTCAGGCGCCGGCGGGAACGCCATGGCCCGTCCGCCGCGCCCCCTGCCCCGGCGGCCTGACCCGCTGACACGCGGCCGCGAGCGACGTACCAACGCCGCCAACGCGGCAGGAGAACGACATGTTTGCCGACCTGGCCCGCATTCTCGACCGCCGCACCGGGCGGCAGTTCTTGGGGACATGATATTCAACTCCTGTGGCTTCGGCGGGGCAGGCGGCTGGGGCAACGTCTCGGCAAGCCGTGTGGCGGGCCGGCCCCGCCGACCCGCCTCCGCTCACGGCGTTTCCGCCTTGCCGCCGCCCGGCCGGGCTGCTACGATTCCGACGTGGCCGGAAGCGCACTGCGCGCCGCCCGGCCGATGGGCGACGAGACGTTCCCGGACAGCATCAGCCGGCTTGTCGGC
>Ga0172364_10004405_pt1 | contig 11198 bp, 8 predicted proteins | sample LakKivSesite10cm_FD_114545 | JGI IMG/M metagenome (GOLD analysis project Ga0172364, IMG submission 114545) | Sediment microbial communities from Lake Kivu, Rwanda - Sediment site 10cm | ecosystem: Environmental > Aquatic > Freshwater > Lake > Sediment | place: Rwanda: Western Province, Lake Kivu... | reverse complement strand
CCAGCCCAATTATGCTGACAAAGTAAGCATGTACAGGATTGCCTTCATGAGCCCCAGGATTGTTCTTTAAGAATAGATAAGTGAAGATGAGGTCAAAGAGAGTAATGCCTGCTGCTATGAAATATAGAATCCAAAACGGCGTCTTCGCCGTTCTCTGGTTTATATCCATGATCTATCCCTTGTCACTATACTTTTCTTTCATTTCATATTAGCGCTGGCTTGGAACCATTCACATGATTTGAAATCAAGTGACAGATAGACTTTATGAATCACTGATCTCTCAGAAAAGAATCAGAATCAGAAGCTGCAACTCGTCAATGTCGTAAACAAAAAGAAACTCACAATCAACTTCAAACATCATACAGAAAGCAACTGCAAACATTTGCCACAGAGGCACTTTCCAGCGTCCACATTCGACAAAGTTTATCTGTAACTTTCGTCTTGAATCTGTTCCACGTACAAAAAGCCCTGGTAGTATAGTCCGGTCACAGATGTCGTCTGTCGACAATGCCGGAATAGTATATGCGGCTGTCGCCCGCAGGACCCGGGTCCAAATCCCGGCCAGGGCGCCACTTCATCTCCTTATTCATGTTTGCGCGTGGCACAGAAAGCATAAGAATCACTTTCAACCATCAGTCTGCTGATAGAAAGTTGACCTTTTCCCAACCACGCCGCAACAATGCCTATAGAGACACTTGGCTACATGAGATTCTGAAAAAGTCAGAAGCCAACGAAGACGAAATCTACACAGTCACCGCCAAAGCCTCACGAAGCAGTCTATGCGTGGTCTGCAAAGGTTCACGACTGCTATGCGGCAAAACCAGATGTCCAATACTTGTCAAGGTTAAGTATTTCTTGAAAAGCGTTCCTTTAGTGAACAGCGAGGACATAGCAGGAGCCTCACCTCCAAGCGTTTTCATAGGCAGAATCGGCTACCCAAACATCTACGCTGGACCACTCGTTCCGCCAGTGCAGGAAGACACAAGCCTCTACGACCTGCCTGAATACTGGTTTGGAAGATCAATAGACGAAATCATAGGCTTCCGATCCATGCTCATCCGCGGCAGACACCGCGTCCACGTACAAAAATTCAACACAGCAGGACAAATAATCGACAAAACCAGAGAACTCGCGCTAGCAATTAAGCCCGTTGACATCGAACTGTTGCTGAAAAAGAAACCGCACGGATCCATATTCTTGGACGACGACGTTCAACCCTTCGGACCCTCAGCCCCAATCAAAGACCTGCGCCTGGGCAACACTAAATGGGATCACCAGATAGAGAAGGCTTACAGTGACACGGATCTGAAGGCGGTTCCCGCCGTTCTGGAACTTTACAACAAAGGAGTGCTTGTGACAAAAATCCAAAGAGCCCTCAGCGTCGGCGCTTTCGGCATCGAGAAAAACCGTCGACTCGTGCCCACTCGTTGGAGCATCACTGCAGTAGACGACATCATATCAAAAGACCTGATGAACAAAGTCAGAACTTTCCCACAGATAAACGAGTACCGCGTCTACGAATCTCTCTATTTGGACAACGTCTTCGAGATACTGATGATTCCTGACGCTTGGAGCTATGAAGCAATGGAAGCATGGTATCCTGGCACTGCATGGAACCCAAGCGGCAAGGATGTGGTCATGTTTTCTGACTGGGAAGGCTTCGAAGGAAGAACAACCTACGCAGAAATAGGCGGATGCTACTACGCTGCTCGTTTAGCCGTTTGTGACCAGCTTACAAAGGAAAGACGCCAAGCAACGGCAATAGTCCTCCGCGAGGCACGCCCAGGATACATCATGCCCGTAGGTGTTTGGCAAGTGCGAGAGAACGTGCGAAATGCAATGCGGCAAAAACCATACTGCTTCCGCACTTTGAACGTGGCTTTGAAGTGGATCTCAACAAAATTCCAAATTCCAATGCAGGAATGGATCAGGCGAAGCGAATTGCTCAAGCGAGCCCTTTTCCAAAAGAAGATAACCGACTTCCTGATCTCCAAACTCCAAGGCGTTCCTGCCGAGAACTGACGAACTCACGTTTCTCTGAAGAACTCTGACAGATTCCTAGTTTCAGAGCGGCGCAGAACATCTGCGCATTTTTTCGGATCTAAATGCTTAAACTCCAGTCCTAACGTTACGAGAACTCTTTGAGTGTCTTTCGCAAGGCTTGGAGCCGCCAGAATTCCTCTAACTTCACGGTCTGCCTTACCTCTTATTGCATCAATATACTTCGCAAGCTGCAGCGCAGCTTCTTTACCAGCAGTCTTACGCTTAATCTCAACAACAACCAGTCTACCATTCTTATCCACACCATAGACATCCACAAAACCAGGCTCAACTTTCTTCTCAAAGCTTATCGGTTTGAATCCTTCCTCCAAAAGCGAAGGATGCGACAAAATAGCTTTCTGCATGTCTTCTTCGCTTGAATAAAGTGAGAACTCTCCAGAATCAGAAAGTCTCAGAACCGAAGCAAGGTATGTTCTTCCGAAGAAAACTCTGACTGATTCGGCTGGCCTCTGTCTCACTGCATGAACTTCCAGAGAGTCACCTTTTACTTTAGTGTGGAAAACGCATCCTGGCGGCTGCCAGTTTACAGGCTCATATCCAACTGAACGATGAACAAGAAGAGACCCGTCATCCTTAACAATCACAATTCGCTCGCCAAGCTCAAGTTTCGACTTGGCTCTTCCTTGATAGTAGACTTGGCACTCGCCGACGATCAAGAGCGTCTTGTGCTGAGAAACGGCTTCTTCAGCAATTTTCTCTGCTTCATAAACAGTTGGATTCACTAGGACGGTTAATGGTTTAGAGTTTGACACAGCGTCTTCGCCAATAGTTTTAGAAGGCTTATCTATACATAAGATTTCTGAGAGACTAGCATGGACAAGTGGAGTAAGAAGCGCAGGATAATGCAACGTTATGATGTGACTGCACACATCTATGACCTGTGGTATTCAGAAGAGCAGACTGCAAAGATCAAGGCAGCTTTGAAAAGCATGAGACTAACGAAACGAAACTGCGCGCTGGATGTTGGTTGTGGCACAGGCATCCTGTTCAACTACGTTGCAGACAGGGTGAACACTATTGTCGGCCTGGACATTTCAAAGAAGATGCTGGCTGAAGCCAGAGACAACGCTCATAATTCCCGTAATATCTATTTGGTTGCTGCTGACGCAGACAACATGCCCTTCAGAGATTCTTTTTTTGAACGTGTTTTCGCCTTCACACTCATTCAGAACCTGCCCAGTCCCGCCAGAACCTTGGAGGAAATCAAGCGAGTAGCAGCAAAGAACGCTTTGTTCGTCATAACTGGCATGAAGAAATCATTCAGCAAAGAAGACTTCAAGAAACTGTTACATGCTGCAGGTTTAAAGATTGTTGATTTGGAAGACGAAGACCTGAAATGTAGCGTGGCAGTATGTGTCAGAATTTCTCATTGAAAACTCGTTATGTTTAAACTAAACTATATATGAAGGAAAATCACGCTACAATCTAATCATAGTCCCACACTGCAGAGATGTGACTCGGTGGGTTATTGAATGCCGCTACAGAAATTGAAGAACGAAATGGCAGACGCATTGACTTTAGAATGGGTTTTGCACGTAAAAAATTACAAACTTGCTCTTGACAAGAATCGTTGTGTTGGCTGCCAAATCTGCGCCCTAGCCTGTCCGAAAGAAGCCATAAAACTTGAAAAGCACCCCCAACTTCCCGGACAGAAAGCTAGAAGAGCCAAGATTGATATTGATCTGGGAAAATGTAATTTTTGCGGAATCTGTGATGTGCTGTGTCCGTACGGAGCAGTTGAAGTCACATCAAACGGCAAGCACACTCTGGCAGTGGTTGAGAAAGAAAGTTTCCCACAATTGATTCGAGACATCCAAGTGGACACAAGCAAGTGTCCACCATCGTGCGAGAAATGTGAGGAAGCATGTCCACTGAACCTGATTGAAGTGTCATGGGTGACGGCTGATGGGAAAACCGTTGAAAACCTGAATGGCTTAGCTGAAACAGAGAAGAAGACGATTCAAACGAGAGTTGACGTTGAAAAGGAACATTGCCCATGCTGCAGAATCTGCGCAATCAAATGCCCCGAGAACGCTATTCACGTGCGCAAATTCCTCTATGGGAAAATAGATATTCATCCTGAGAAATGTCCAGAAGGCTGCACTGACTGCTTGGACGTTTGTCCAATAACTGGCGCTCTCTACCTTTCTAACAAGGATAAGAAGGTGTATGCAAATGAAATGTTTTGCATTTACTGCGGCGCATGCAAAGCCGTTTGCCCTGTTGAAGAAGCACTAGAGCTGAAGCGGACCAAAATAAGCCATACACCTCTTCGTTCTGGCGCGTGGAACAAGGCTCTGGAGAGAATAGCGTCGCAAGTTGAGGTTACCAAGGAGCTGAAGGCGAAGGGCTCTCGAAAAGCAACGGAATCAGTTGATAAACGGCTGGGATGGAGGAAGACATAGGGATGGTCCGCAAGAAAGCACAAAAGAAGAAAAAGATTGGAAAGTCAAGAATCGGCGTTTTTGTTTGTCACTGCGGCTCCGATATTGCTTCTGTCATAGACGTTGAAGACTTGACCAAGTATGCTAAGACTTTGCCAAACGTGGTTTATGCTGAACACATGAATTACCCATGCAGTCATGAAGGTCAAGAAACAATCGTGGCGAAGATAAAGGAACATAAGCTTGACCGCGTTGTTGTTGCAGGCTGCTCACCCAGACTTTATGAACCCACATTCCAGAAATGTGTTTCGAAAGCAGATTTGAACCCGTGGCTTTTCGAGATGGCTAACATACGTGAGTTTTCCTCTTGGTGCCATTCGAATGAGCCTGAGAACGCAACTGCGAAGGCTAAGGAAACTGTAAAGATGGCAGTGGCTAAAGCGAGACTTCTTGAACCCATGCAGCCCATTGAGTTGCCTATGGTCAAGAAGGTCATGGTCATCGGCGGAGGCATTGCGGGCATAAATGCTGCTCTTGACTTGGCAGACATGGGTTTCAAAGTGTACGTAGTTGAGAAAACCGAGACCATAGGCGGATATATGGCTCTGCTAGATAAGACGTTTCCGACACTTGACTGCAGCATCTGCATTGAAGGGCCCAAAATGGTGGATGTGGGAAGACATCCGAACATCGAGATAATTTCTTACGCCGACATCCTGCAAGTTGACGGTCACGTTGGCAATTTCAAAGTTAAGATTCGAAAGAACCCGCGATACGTGCTGGCTAAGAACTGCACAGGATGCGGTGAATGCAGAGATGCTTGCCCAATTGAGTATCCTAATCCTTCAGACATGAACTTGGGCACAAGAAAAGCCATCTCTGTGCCCTTCGACCAAGCAGTACCGCTCATTTACACCATCAACAGAGACTACTGCATTGAATGCTACAAATGCGTGGACGCATGCGGGGCAAGACAAGCAATAAACTTTGACCAGAAACCTGAAGAAGTTGAGGTCAATGTAGGGGCAATAGTGGTTTCCATAGGCTACGACATGTACAACCCTGAAGACATGGAGGCTTACGGTTACGGCAAATACACCAACGTTCACACTGCCTTAGAGCTTGAAAGGCTTCTGTTGGCCGCTGGCCCAACAGGCGGAAAGATCATTAGGGCTTCAGACGGGCAGAAGCCGCACTCTGTCGCCTTCATACAATGTGTAGGTTCTCGTGACGCCAATAAGTACGAGTACTGTTCTGGTTTCTGCTGCATGTACACGTTGAAGCATGCAGTCATGCTTAAGGAGAAGTACAAGGACGCTGTGCAGGTTCACGTTTTCTACACGGACATGCGTAGCGGTTTCAAAGGCTACGAAGAGTTTTTCTCCAGAGCACAGAAAGGCGGAGTCAACTTTGTCAGGGTCAAATTGGAAAATCGGAAGGTAACTGAAGATCCTCAAACCAAGAATCTGACAGTGTATGCCGAAACTGAAGACGGCAAGCCTGTCGCAGTGGAAGCAGACATGGTGGTTCTGGCAAACGCGGCAGTTCCGAAGGCAACAGCGGCTGAACTTGCAAAAATGCTTAAAATTCGTCTAGATAATAATGGCTTTTTTGCTGAATGCCAACCCAAAATTCGCCCAACAGACACAGACGTGCCGGGCATATTTCTGGCTGGTGCCTGTCAAGGCTTGAAAGATATTCCTTACAGTGTTTCACAGGGAAGTGGCGCGGCTGCTCAGGCTGCAAGTGTTTTAAGCAAGGATTCTTGGTTTGTGGAGCCGCTGGTTGCACACGTGAACGAAGACCTGTGTAGTGGCTGCAGGATTTGCGAGTCTGTCTGCGGATACAACGCTATAAGCGTGGAAAAAGTGGGTGAGAAGGCTTTGGCAAGGGTTGCTAAAGGGCTCTGCCGAGGATGCGGCGCCTGCGCTTCAGCCTGCCCAATGGACGCTGTGACAATGCCTAACTACACTGACACACAGGTTGTTGCTCAAGTCAAGGCTGCCTTAGAAAGAGGTGAGAACCAATGACAGAACAGCCTGCCTCGAAGCCAGAGGAACTGCGGATCGGCGTGTTCATATGTTACTGCGGTCTCAACATCGGCGGCGTCGTAGACGTTGAAGACGTGGCCACTTATGCCCGCACTTTGCCAGATGTCGTTTACGTGAAAACAAACCGCTACACTTGCGCCGATCCTGGTCAAGAAGAAATCAGAAAAGGCATCAGAGACTACAAGCTTAACCGCGTGGTTGTGGCTGCGTGTTCGCCGAGGATGCATGAACCCACTTTTAGAAGAACCGTTTCGGAAACAGGTCTGAACAGGTTCCTGTTTGAGATGGCTAATATCCGGGAGTTTTCGTCTTGGTGCCACCCGAGCACGCCTAAAGAGGCTACAGAGAAGGCGAAAGAAATAGTCAAGATGGCGGTGGCGAAGGCGCGTCTGCTTGAACCGTTGGACGTGATTGAGGTACCTGTCACTAATAAGGCTCTGGTTCTGGGGGCAGGTGTGGCTGGCTCGAGCGCTGCCTTAGACCTTGCCGAGATGGGCTATCACGTGTATTTGGTTGATCGCGCAGAAATCATAGGCGGTCACATGGCGCAGCTAGGCAAGACTTTTCCATACTTTGAATGTTCAAACTGCCCTCAACAGATTCACTGCCCAAGGTTCTCGTGTGTTGCCACCAGAATCGGCGCTGTCGCCACACATCCGAACATCGATTTGTTGACATACTGTGACGTTAAAGAGGTTGAAGGAGTAATCGGCAGCTACAAGATCAAAGCAGTCAGAAAACCGCGTTTCGTCGACGAAAGGAAATGTGTCAGTTGCGGCGTCTGCGCTGAGAAGTGTCCTGTGCGGGTGCCCAGTAAGTTTGATGCTGGCATGCGGATGCGAAAGGCTATTTACACTCCTTTCAAGTACGCCACTCCAGCAACATACATCATTGACAAGGAAAACTGTTTGCACTTCAAAGATGGAAGCTGCAGAGCATGTCAAGAAGTTTGTCCTGCGGGCGCGGTGGATTTTGACCAGAAACCTGAAGAGGTGGAGTTTGAGGTCGGCAGTATCGTGATTGCTTCAGGTTTTGACGTCTACGAGCCTTACGACTTGGTTGACTACGGTTTCGGCAAATTCAAAAACGTCGTAACGGCTCTGCAGCTTGAACGGTTGTTGGACACGGGGACTCAACTCATAGGCAACATTGCCCGCCCATCTGACGGCAAAACACCGAGTGTCCTGACATACATTCAGTGTGTTGGCTCCAGAGACGTCAACAAGTACGAGTACTGCTCAGGCTTCTGCTGCATGCTTACGTTGAAAAGCGCCGTTTTCCTGAAGGAAAAGTACGGTGACAAACTGCAAATCAACGTGGTGTTCACCGACATGCGTTCCAACAAGAAAGGCGATGAAGAACTGTACAGAAAGGCTCAGAAGCTGGGAGTCAACTTCATTCGCACAAAACTTGTCAACAGAAAGATCGTCGAAGACCCTGCCACGAAAAGTCTAACGGTCTTCGCTGAAAAGGAAAACGGCGAACAAGTTGAAGTCAAAAGTGACATGGTTGTCTTGGCTACAGCAGCAGTTCAAGCTGAAGGAGCGGCAGAAGTGGCAAGAATCTTCAGCATCAGCCGCGGCACCGACGGCTTCTTCATGGAAAGCCACCCGAAACTCAAGCCCATAGACACGCCTGTAGACGGCACGTTTGTTGCTGGAGGTTGCCAAGGACCTAAAGATGTGCCTTACAGCGTTTCACAAGGCATGGGCGCTGCTTCTCGCGCGGCTACGATACTGTCCAAGCCCAAGTGGAAGATTGAACCAATAGTGGCTTCGGTTGACAAGGCAAAATGCCGAAACACAAGCGTGAAGTGCGGAGTCTGCGTCAAAGCCTGTCCCTACGGCGCAATAAAAGCGCTTGACGGTCAAGCAGCAGAAGTGGAACCCGCAATGTGTCACGGGTGTGGCACGTGCGTGGCAGAATGCCCCGCAGACGCCATAACTCAGCGGCATTTTACAGACGCTCAAATCATGGCTCAAATAAGAAACGCGCTGGAGACGAACCCTGAAGACAAGATTCTGGCTTTTCTATGCAACTGGTGTAGCTATGCAGGTGCAGATTTGGCTGGCACAAGCAGGTTTGAGTATCCGCCAGTCATACGTCCCATACGCGTCATGTGTTCAGGAAGAGTTGACAGGGATTTCGTCCTTGAGGCTTTCAGACTTGGCGCGGGTATGGTGCTGGTAGGTGCCTGCCACCTGCCTTTTGACTGTCACTACATAAGTGGGAATTACAAGATGAAGGCAAGGATGGACGCTTTGGCACCTATGCTGCAGAAGCTGGGCATGAGTCCTGAGAGGCTGCGTGTGGAATATGTTTCTGCGGCTGAAGGAGTAAAGTTTGCGGAGGTTGTCAGGGAAATAGCTGCACAGATGAACGCTCTAGGCAAGGATAAAATAAAGGCAGAGAACGCCAAACTTAAGCCCGTGCTAGATAACATGTTGAAGAGAAAGGAAAAGAAGCCATAATCACCTTTTTCCGTCAAACCCAAATGTATTTCCAAATCATCTGCACGCTGACGGCAGTCAGTACGAGACCGAAAATTCTGCGGAGATTCTTGCTTGAGATTTTCTTGGAAGCGTGGGCTCCGAGCTGGGCTCCTGTGACTGTTCCCAAAGCAAGCAGCAACGCATACTCAAAGTCTATGTGGTTTGCCAAGTAGTGTTGTGTGACGCCCGATATTGACGTGAAAATCATGGTAAACATGGATGTTGCTGTGGCGGCATGCATTGGCATGTTCATGGCGAAAACCATTATGGGCACTATGAGCACGCCTCCTCCGATGCCGAGTAGTCCTGATGCCAATCCTCCGAAGAAGCTCAAAGCTGCGCCGAGCATTAACGTTCTTCCAGATCTGAATAACTCGCTTTCTGATTTTGTGCTCGGCTGATTTTTCTCTTCTGTTGAGTGTCTGTTTCTCAAAAAGTTGAGGTCAATTATCATCGTTGAAGCGATGAAGATCATGAATACTCCAAAAATCAGTCCCAGCAGCCTAGGAGATATTATCGTTGTCAAATATGCTCCTAAAACGGCGCCGGGGGCTGTTGTCAGCGCCATGATTAGTCCTGTCTTGTAGTAGATTCTCATTTGTCTTGCATAGTTGGATGTGGCTGCTAGTGCGGTGAAGATGATTGAGGTGAGGCTTGTTCCGACGGCGTTTGCTGGGTCAAAAGCATACAGCAGTGTTAGAAGGGGAACGATGAAGGCGCCGCCTCCTATGCCTGTCATTGAAGCTACTGTTCCTATCAGAAACCCGAATATCGGGAGCAGAATTTCCAGCATTTTGTTCACGTCGGAATTTTATGTTTTGACGAGATTCTGTTTTTCGCAAGATAAAACATTATTCCCGCTGTTAAACCAATAAGCCCAATCAGCCATGCTTGCGGCGAGATGAAGAATGCTATAACTAGCAACGACAAGCACGTGATCATGCCTAGAAAGGGTATGATCCGCGGATATAGTCTTTCCTTTCTTTCCAATCGCAGTGCTGACACGTTTGCCAACGTGTAATAGAAGAGCATTGCGAAAATGCTTATGGTGACGACTTTTGACAAGTCTGTGAGCAAGACAAGCAATGCTGCAAATGCGCCAATCATAAGGATTGAATAGTATGGTGTGCCATGTTTTTGGTGGAGTCGGCTAAGAATGTGCGGCAGGTCTCTCCTTTTTGCCATTGCATAGGTCATTCGGGAGACTCCGAGGATGGAAGTGAGTAGAACGCTTGCTGTGGCAAGCATTCCGCCTGCTGAAATTAGGTAGACTGCGGCTGGGTTGCCTGTGATGCTCATGGCTTTTGTCAGAGGCGAATCTGAACTTGAAAGTTGCTCAGCGCCTATCAGTCCAACTGCGGTGACGCCGACAAGTATGTAGATTATTGTGGAAATCGTAAGCGACAGAATTATGGCTCGGGGAACGGTTCGTTTAGCGTCTTTCACTTCTTCTGAGACCACGGCTACTCTTGCAAAGCCGCCGTAGGCGAAGAAAATGAAGAAAGCACCGTAAAGCACGCCTGTGTCAAACGGGTTGAACGGTGCAAAATTCGCAGTGTTTGCGTGAGCTAAACCGAAGATGACGAAGAATATTAGGATTAGTAGTTTAGCTGTCACGAGGAAGTTGTTCAGAAATGCTGATTGGCGAATGCCCAAGCAGTTTAACACCGCGAAGGCAATGCACAGGCTTGCGGCAACCAAGTTTGCAGGTAAAGCTGGATACAAGGCTGTGAAGTAGTATGCAAATCCGAGAGAGACGGCAGCACCCGCGAAAGTGTTAGACAGCACCCACATCCAGCCAGTTAAGAAACCTGCAAGAGGCGAGATCAACTGGTAAGCGTATTCGTAGACGCTTCCTTCTTTCGGCTGCCATGCTGTTAACTCCGCAAAGCTCAGCGCAGTCAGCAGTGAAATTGTTGCGGCTGCAAGCATGGAGACAGCAAGAGCTGAACCAGCGTAGCCTGCTGCGATGCCCGTCACTACAAACACGCCTCCGCCTATTATTGCTCCGACGCTTATCGCCGTGGCATCGAACAGTCCGAGAGAAGATTTGAGCTTGACTTTGCTGTCTTTGTCCATGTCTGTCTCATTGAGGAAAGTGTCTGAACGGCTTAGGCTATTAAACTTTTGACTCCTCTTGAAGGGTGCTGCAAGAGTGTTATTCTTTCAGGCTATCTTGCGCGTTCTTGTTTATCTTCCCAATATTCTCT
>Ga0172364_10004403_pt1 | contig 11201 bp, 14 predicted proteins | sample LakKivSesite10cm_FD_114545 | JGI IMG/M metagenome (GOLD analysis project Ga0172364, IMG submission 114545) | Sediment microbial communities from Lake Kivu, Rwanda - Sediment site 10cm | ecosystem: Environmental > Aquatic > Freshwater > Lake > Sediment | place: Rwanda: Western Province, Lake... | reverse complement strand
TCAATTGATCGTACTCTACTAAGGCCATGGGATGTATGCCGATATAGGAATTAATGACGAATTCTTCCCTGGCCAGGCCAACCCCATCATTGGGGATTTGACCCAGTACGAACGCACTGTCGGGGATGCCCAAGTTCATCATTATTTTGGTCTCCGGCCTTGGCAACTTGTCTAACTCGACTTCATTGACGCTGTATCTCAGCTTGCCCCGGTATATTCGGCCGTCGCCTTGTGAGCAGTCCACGGTAACCTCCGCCAAGTTTTTGAGCACAGTAGTAGCGTTACCACAGCCAATCACACAGGGCACTCCGAGCTCGCGACTGACTATGGCGGCGTGGCAAGTCCTGCCACCCTTGTTGGTGACAATGGCACTGGCAATCTTCATGATGGGCTCCCAGTCAGGGTCGGTCATGTCGGTGACCAGAACCTGCCCTTCGTGGAACAGGTGGATTTCTCTGCTCTCCTCTATTATGTTCGCCTCTCCCTGTCCTATCTTTGTGCCCACCGCTTCCCCTTCAAGCAACAAGTCTCCCTCTTCTTCGAGCCTGTAAGTCTTGAGCAAAGTTGGATCTCTGTGGGAGTACACTGTCTCGGGCCTGGCTTGAACTATGAAAAGCTGGTTACTCATCCCATCTTTGGCCCACTCTATGTCCATAGGTGTTCCATAGTGCTCTTCTATGAGACATGCCCATCTGGCCAGCGTTAGTATCTCATCGTCGTTCAACACAAATCTTCTTTGCTCTTCCGGCTTGACCCTGTCCTGTTCTGTTCCTGACCACTGTCCCTTGTAAATTAGCTTCTTTTCCTTGCTGCCCACCTTCTTTTCCACAATAGGCGTGAATCCCTTCTTCAGGGTCGGCTTGAAAACATAGAATTGATCTGGATTTACCGCGCCCTGTACCAGGTTCTCCCCGAGGCCATAGGCGCCGGTGATATAAACTGCATCCCTGAAGCCAGACTCTGTGTCTATGGAAAACATAACCCCCGAACAGGCCAAGTCGGAGCGAACCATCTTCTGCACTCCCACGGAGAGATAAACGCTGAGATGGTCAAATCCCCTGTGCTCCCGGTAGGATATCGCCCTGTTGTTAAACAGCGATGCAAAGCATTCCATAACAGCCTCTAGCAGTTCTTGTTCGCCACGTACATTCAAATAGGTTGTCTGCTGTCCGGCAAAAGAGGCCGTGGGCAGGTCCTCGGCGGTGGCACTGCTTCTCACCGCCACATCAACGCTCTCTCCATATCTCTTTTCCATTTCGTAGTAGGCGGACTTTATTTCCTCACACAATTGTTTGGGACAAGGAGCGTTCCTTATCAGTGCCCTTATGTTCTTGCCCCTCTTGGACAGGTTCTCGATGTCGTACGTATTTAGGCCGTTCAGGATATCTCTGATTCTCTGGATGATGCCTGTTTGCTCCAACAGGTACTTGTACCCTTCGGCGGTAATAGCAAATCCTGAGGGGACGTTTATTCCCTTCTTATCTAAATTCCTTATCAATTCGCCCAGAGACGCATTCTTACCACCGACCAAAGCCACATCCTTTGCTCCTACCTCTTCAAACCACTTTACGAATCTCAAGATTTACCTCCTTATCTAATTATTCGGATACCGGGGGTGTGATAGCGTGTCAGTTCGGCCAGAGTCACACCGTTAGTCACCATGTCTGGGGATGTAGCCTTTGCCGAGCTCATCAGAGCGGAGGACGAATTCTGTGCCCGTCGTCAATTGCCTCTTCGTTGCATATGGTATGAAAAACAAATGAATTATAGCATGCTGCTAGATGGCTAACAAAGTCAACTTGAATTATTGCTTAACCAGGGCTATGTGATATTATTATATAAGGGGTAGCGTAGATGTCTGGCCTATAAGGAGGTAGTTCCATGGTAGAGATGACCATAGATAGTATCCGAGTAAGCCTGATGAATTATCAGAGGGTAGTGATTTTGAGAGAAAAGGGTGCCAACCGCTACTTGCCTATTTGGATTGGGCCCAATGAGGCGGACGCCATTGCGGTGAAACTGCAGAATATGGAGCTAGCTCGCCCCTTAACACATGACTTATTGCGGTCTGTTATTGAAGTCTTAGGAGCCGTGGTCAACTTCGTTGTGGTAAACGAGCTTCAAGCTGATACCTTCTATGCCAAACTTTCCCTGACCCTTGATGGTGAGAAAATAGAAGTGGACTCTCGGCCCAGTGATGGATTGGCGTTAGCAGTAAGGACCGGGGCACCGATATACGCCGAAGAATCGGTGTTGGATAAAGCTGGCATTACACTTGATGAGGAAACGGGTAAGCCTGTTCCAGAAGGCAAAGTCGACGAGAAAGAGCTTGAGGGGTTATCGGCGTACAAGGATTTCATAAATACACTCGACTTAGAGGACTTCAAGAAACGCAGGTCTTAGCGACTTAGGTGGGATCTCAGTGAGAAAATGGCCAATATATGTGCCGTTGCTCACGGTTGGTTTTTATGTAGCTTTCAGCCTCTTGATACCAACAATCATAGGTTGGTGGGTGGGTGCCAAAACACATCATGAGATTCTGTTTCCGCTAGTCGGTCTCGGCATCGGCACGATAATTATGGTTTACGGCGTATATCGGATGCTACGCCCTTTCTTGCTAGAGGCTGAGTGGGATGAAAAAGACAGAGAGCAAGTCCGTCAACCAATGAAGATATTTCTAGATTTGGTCTTTCCGAAGCAGAAAAGAGACAAAGAGAAGTAGTGGCCAGAAAGAAATTTTTGGTTATTGTCGTTATTCTCGGTCTAGCCCTGGCTATAATCAGCTTCATTGGCGGCGCTGTGGGGGCAATAATAACCGGCAAAACACCGCTGGGTATTTTTGACGTTTCCACGCCTCATGTTGAGCTAGCAGCCGGAAAGCCCTTTCCCAGACTTCCTATCACCAACACTATGATTGCTGGCTGGATTACTATCCTGGTATTGTTTGGCTTGTTCTTCGTTGCCACACGTAAAATGAAGCTTATTCCCACTGGCCTTCAGAATTTTGTGGAATTTTTGTGCGAGATAGGAGCTGATTTCATTACGGGTATCGTTGGCGAAGAAAATGGACGAAGGTTCTTCCCCCTGGTGGTTACTATCTTTCTTTTTGTGGCTGTGAATGCCTGGATCGGTCTCATACCCGGTTTTGAATCAATCAAGTTGAATGGTACGCCTTTGTTGCGCAATGCTAATACTGATATCAATGTGCCGTTGATGCTGGCTTCGGTCTCTGTTGTTGCTATTGAATACTGGGGATTCAAGGCGAAGGGCGTTTCCTATTTAGGAACTTTCTTCGGACTGACAGGTCCCATAGAAGCGATAAGCCACCTAGTTCGGATAATCAGTTTCACCTTTCGTCTTTTCGGCAATATGACCGCCGGAGTGGTATTGAGTTCGGTAATGATTTTCATCGTTCCGTTGGTAGTCCCCTCCCTGTTCTATGGGCTGGAGGCATTCTTTGGCTTTGTTCAGGCTCTGATATTCGCTGGATTGACCCTGGTGTTTGGTTATGCAGCAGTCATGCTTGCTGAGGAGTAAAATAAAATTTGACAAGGGGGTAAATTATGGATTCGCAGACTTGGGCGGATGCGGCCAAGCTCATAGGAGCGGGCATAGCAGTAGGCCTCGGAGCTATTGGGCCGGGCCTAGGTATTGGGATTCTTGGTAAGGGTGCCATGGAAGCCATAGGTCGTAATCCTGAGGCAAGGGTGCCAATAATGACCAATATGATTTTGGCTATTGCCTTTGCTGAAGCAGTGGCTATCTACACCCTTGTTATAGCTATTCTACTTATCTTCGTAGCATAAGCGGCTGGACTTTCGAAGGAGTGATACACTGTGGAAGCTCTAGGACTAGATTTAGCTGTCTTTGTTGGTCAGCTTGTTAGCTTTCTTATTCTGCTTGGCTTGCTTGTCTATTTTGGTTATAAGCCAGTTCGGAAAATGCTTGATGAGAGGTCGCGTAGGATAAAAGAAAGCATGGAGCGAGTTGAGGCTACCAAGCAAGAACATGCCCGTGCTCAAGTGGAATTGCAGGAGCAGATCAGCGAGGCACGTAGGCAAGGCCAGTCCATAATAGCGCAGGCAAAGCAGGAAGCAGAGGAATTCAAGGAAAAGGCAAGACAAGAGGCCAGGCAAGAAGCCCAAGCTATTATTGATAAAACAGGAGTGGAACTAGCGCGTCAGCGCGACAAGATTGTGGGTGACTTGCGCCGGGAGTTCGCCGACATTGTTATCTTAGCTGCTGAGAGGGTGATTAGCGAGACCTTGGATAGAAAGAGACACCGTAAGCTTATTGAACAAGCTTTGAAAGAAAGCGCTACTTTCAGGGAAGACCAGAGGTGACTCGGGTGACTTCTGACAGGGGCCATGCTGAAACCGCTTTACACGCTCAAGTGGTTACAGCTTTTCCTTTGGATGGTGAGGATAAGGAGTGGCTTTCTCGCCAGCTTGAGGAACTAGTGGAACACAACCTGATTATTGACGCTAAAGTTGATCCTTCTATAATCGGGGGGTTCAAGGCTAAGATTGGAGATACGCTTATCGATGCAAGCATACGTAGCAAATTGGAGGCTTTAAGGAGGAGCTTGGTTGAGGGTTGCTAAGTAAACAGCATTGAGACCCTGTGTAATTGTGAGGAGCATAAGCGACGAAGCAATCGTGAAAGTCGGACTATTTCGTGGAGCCTGTCATGAGCGTTATGATATTCTTCGGTCTTCTCTCTCTCAGAACGACGAGAAGCGGAAGGGCGAAAGTGGCCAGAGGGGAGAGGCTTGTGATGATATCGGGGAATAGAGGTTAAGATGGCAGCGCGAACGGAAAAAGACATTGCCCTGCTAATCAAAGAGAGAATCGAACAGTTCTGCGCTGAAGCTGAAGTAGCTAACATAGGCACAGTGCTGGAAGTAGGTGATGGCATTGCTCGAGTTAGTGGTCTAAGTGCAGTGGGATACAACGAATTGCTGCGGTTTCCGGGAGACATCATGGGGCTGACCCTAAATTTGGAAGAGGACAATGTCGGTGCTGTTGTCCTCGGTGACTGTAGTCAACTCAAGGAAGGGGACGAGGTCAGGTCAACGGGGAAAGTAATTGAGGTTCCTGTAGGTGATGCTCTTGTTGGGAGGGTGATTGACTCCTTGGGCCGTCCGCTCGATGGTAAGGGGTTGATTGAAACGGGGAAGACTCGTCCTGTGGAGCGGGTGGCACCCAATGTGACGCTGAGAAGGCCTGTAGACACACCGGTGCATACAGGTATCAAAGCTGTGGATGGTATGATTCCTATCGGGCGTGGCCAGCGCGAACTTATCATCGGTGACCGGTCAACCGGCAAGTCAGCCATTGCTATTGATAGCATTATCGCCCAGAAAGGTGGCGACATTGCCTGCATTTACGTAGCCATAGGGCAAAAAACATCTAAGGTAGCCCAGGTAGTAGCCACATTCGAGAAGTACGGAGCCATGGAGCATACCATTGTGGTGGCTGCTGATGCCTCTGATCCAGCACCGCTGCAATACATTGCCCCTTATGCCGGCTGTGCTATTGGTGAGGAATTCATGGAGCAAGGAAAGGATGCTCTGATTATCTACGATGACCTCTATAAACACGCCTGGATTTATCGTCAGCTTTCTTTGCTGCTCCGTCGCCCTCCCGGCAGAGAAGCCTACCCCGGGGATGTTTTCTATCTGCATAGCCGGCTTCTGGAAAGGGCAGCTAAGCTAGCTCCCGAGTATGGCGGTGGCTCCCTCACCGCCTTGCCTATCATTGAGACTCAAGCTGGAGATTTATCGGCTTATATTCCCACGAATCTAATTTCCATCACTGACGGGCAGATATATCTGGACACAGACCTATTCAATGCCGGCATCCGACCGGCGATAAATGTGGGGTTGTCCGTATCTCGTGTTGGTGGCTCTGCTCAGAGGAAAGGCATGAGACAGGTAGCTAGCAGACTGCGACTGGAGCTAGCTCAGTTTCATGAGCTGCGAGCTTTTGCCCAGTTTGGGGCCGCTGAGTTAGATAAAGCCACTAGAGGCCAGCTAGAGCGAGGGCGGCGCATAACTGAAGTATTGAAGCAGCCTCAATATTCCCCGATGTCGTTGGAGCGGGAGGTGATGATTCTTTATGCAGTAACCAATGGTTATCTTGACGATTTGCCTGTAGATGAAGTTACTGCTTGGGAGATGAATTTTCACAAATTTGTGCAAACGAGGCATCCTGAGCTGGAACAGGGAATAGCTAGAGACAAGGAGATAAAGCCAGAGACTGAAGAGGCTTTGAAAGCAGCCATAATGGAATTCAAGCAAGGAAGCACTTACTGAGTGAGATAATGGCGAGCACACAGGTTCTTCGGCGGCGCATACACAGCATCGAGGGCACCAGCAAGATCTGCAAGGCAATGGAGATGATTGCTGCTGCCAGGATGAAGCGAGCTCAAGAGCAGGCGATGGCAGGGCGCCCCTATGCTGAGAAGATTAGCCAGGTAATTGCTGATCTAGCAGCCGAGCGTCGGGCTGGTGAAATCCACCCCTTGTTGCAGAAGCGGCAGGTGAAAAAGATTGCCATCGTCCATATGACTACCGACCATGGGCTATGTGGTGGGTTGAATACCAGTCTGAACCGCTTTGTGGCTAGCTTTGTCTTGCAGCAGACTGTGCCTACCATCTTTGTTACCGTAGGTCGAAAGGGCCACGCCTTCGTGCTTCGGCTGGGGCAGAATATCCGCGCCGAATTCAGTGGAATCAGCGACCGCCCCACTTTGCTGGAGACCTTGCCTATCTCACGAGTCGTCAGCGACGACTATGTTAATGCCGTCGTTGATTTGGTGTATCTCGTCTATCCTCGCTTCATCACCACTATGGTGCAACGACCCGTAGTCGAGCTGTTGCTTCCGGTTGAGCCAGCTGAGGTGCCTAGAGGGCAAGCAACGGAGTACATCTATGAACCCCATCGGACCGTTGTGCTGAGCGAATTGCTGCCAAGGTATGTGGAGATGAAGGTCTACCATGCCATACTGGAGCTTGTTGCCAGTGAGCAATCGGCGCGAATGGTGGCCATGCGAAATGCCAGCGATAATGCTGGAGAGCTTGTCGAGCATTTGACCCTGGTGTTGAATAAGGTGCGCCAGGAGATGATTACCAAGGAGATCTGCGATATTAGTGGAGCGGCTGAAGCCCTAAGGAGATAAGGGATGGCGAAAGGCAAAGTGGTCCAGGTTATCGGGACAGTGGTTGATGTAGAATTCCCTCCTGACGAACTGCCAAGCATAAACAATGCCATAGGGATTCCTCTGAATAGCGGCAAAGTCATTGTTGAAGCGCAGCACCATATGGGCAATAACTGGGTGCGAGGTGTTGCGTTGACTCCTACTGATGGGCTGGCCCGGGGTGCTGAGGCGATTGACATGGGCACTCCGATAGCCGTGCCGGTGGGGAGAGCGACTTTGGGCAGGCTATTCAATGTCTTTGGTGAGCCCTTAGATGGACTGGGAGAAGTGAGAACTGATCTGAGATTTCCTATCCATCATCCGCCACCTCCTTTAGAAGAACAAGAGACAACTCCCGGGATACTGGAGACAGGGCTGAAAGTCATTGACCTCATTACTCCTTTCACCAGGGGCGGAAAAATTGGAGCTTATGGCGGAGCGGGCGTAGGCAAAACAGTTATTATCATGGAGCTTATCCATAACATTGCCACTGTACATGGTGGTCTCTCCGTTTTTGCTGGGGTTGGTGAGAGGTCGCGCGAGGGGAATGACCTGTGGTTGGAAATGCAGAGGTCTGGGGTTCTCGATAGGACTGTGCTCGTCTTTGGGCAGATGAACGAGAGCCCTGGCGTTCGAGCTCGGGTAGGATTGACTGGAGTGACCATGGCGGAGTATTTTCGTGACGCTGAAGAGCAGGATGTTCTCTTGTTCATAGACAACATATATAGGTATGTTCTAGCTAATATGGAATTGTCTGCGCTGCTGGGTCGAATGCCGTCGGCAGTAGGCTACCAGCCAACGTTGAGCACGGATGTCGCTGAGCTTGAGGAAAGAATCACCACGACCAGAAAAGGCTCGATCACATCCTTTCAAGCTATCTATGTGCCTGCCGATGACTACACTGACCCAGGCATAGTAGCTACCTATGGTCACCTTGACGCTGTCATTGCCTTAGAGCGGTCTATCGCTGAGCTGGGTATCTACCCTGCCGTCGATCCTTTAGCTTCAAGCTCTAGAATACTTGACCCTGCTATTGTAGGTAAGGAGCACTATGAAGTGGCTCGAGGAGTGCAGCAGGCTTTACAGAGGTATAAAGAATTGCAGGACATAATAGCTATTCTGGGTATGGAGGAGTTAAGTGAGGAGGATAAGATTGCTGTGAATCGAGCTCGGCGGATTCAGAGATTCTGCTCCCAGCCATTCCACGTGGCTGAAGTTTTCACCGGGGCTCCAGGTGTGTACGTGCCTATCAGGGAAACAGTGCGCGGCTTCAAGGGAATATTGGAAGGGGAGTACGATGACCTTCCTGAGGCCGCCTTTTATATGGTGGGCACAATTGATGAGGCGGTTGAGAAAGCCAAGAACATAAGGGGTGAATAGTGGCCACATTCAGGCTGGAGATCGTTACGGCCGAGAGGCTGGTTTTTTCTGAGGAGGTTAACGCAGTAGTCGCCTGGGGAGCGGAGGGGCAATTGGGTATTCTGCCCCACCATGCCCCCTTGATGACCATGCTTCGACCTGGAGACCTGCTTATAAGAAAGGGTGATGCGGAGCAATATCTGGCGATAAGCGGTGGTTTCCTTGAGGTGCGGCCGGACAAGGTAATTGTTTTGGCGGATGCCTGTGAGCGTGCTGAAGAAATCGATGTAAGTCGTGCCGAAGCCGCCAAGCGGCGGGCTGAAGAGACCCTAAGAAGGAAACCGCCTGCTACGGAAGCTGCCGCCGCTGAGGCAGCACTTAGGCGCTCCTTGGCCAGGTTGAAGGTGGCTGAGAGAGGACGGCGTAGGCGGGGGCGGACAGGGTCCGGAGGATAGGCTGGCAAGCATCTGAAAAAAGGAGGGGGAGAAGTTATGCATACGGTATTTGCCGACAGGTTGCTGAACCTTGCTGACCGACGGGCTGAGGCGATCGCTGAGCGATGGTGCAAATCGGTGAAAAAGAATCCGAGGACTCCCTCGTACCATTCTCTTCCCGATGACGAGTGTCTTTCTCAAGCAGTTTCCTGCTATAAGAATCTGAAGCAGATGTATCATAGCGAGAAGCCTTACGAAGAAGCATCGGTGTATTTCACACGGTACGCAGAAGCCAGACACGCTGAGGGCATCCCTTTACATGAGTCCATTTATGCACTACTCATGGTAAGAAGGCATATCTGGCTTTTTGCTGAGATTGAAGCGTTATTCGTTAGCGCTGTTGACCTGCACCAAGCTATAGAATGTATTAATCGCGTGGTTCTCTTGTTTGATTATGCCGTGTACATTCTGGCCCAGAGATACCACGAGATGGGTAGCTGAGCTCTGCTATCTGACTACACTATTTCTAACCTGACCCTGGTATCGTCCTGAGCTGCCTTTACTCGAAGAAGGGTACGCATTGCCTCGGCTACTCGGCCCTGCCTACCAATGACTCTACCTTTGTCTTGAGGAGAGACTTCTAGCTTGATTAATATCACGCCCTCGCTATTCTCCTCAGTAATATTTACCTTGTCAGGCTCGGTCACAATGGCCTTAACGATGTATTCCACTAGTTCCTTCATTTTTCTCTCCTTTTAGCTACCAGTTTGCCTTGAGACCTGGGACCTAAATTTATCCATGATGCCTAACTTGCCAAGCAAATTGGAGACAGTGCGTGTGGGCTGGGCCCCGCTGCCAAGCCATTTCAATGCCTTTTCTTCGTCTATGTCAACAGTGGGAGGATCGGTCAGAGGATTATAATGTCCGATAACCTCTATGAAGGCCCCGTCACGCGGCGACCTGCTGTCGGCCACCACCACTCGGTATAGAGGTTTGTGTCTTCTGCCTACCCGGCGTAATCTGAGTTTAACCATTTAGCGTGGGATATTATTCACTAGATGACACTGCTTGTCAATGACCCAATGTATTTGCTAACTCCTGTCTAGTAAGAATAAAATTGCTGGAATGAGGCCGAGCTACTATTCTGACGCAGAGAAACTGGCTGGGACTTATGAACTGGGCCCTATAAGGCCTCCCAGCGAGGCGTATTCTCTGCTCATAAGGGCTACCAGGAATTGCCCCTGGAACAGATGCCTGTTCTGTCACCTGTATAAGGAGTGCAAGTTTGAGCTGAGGGCGGTGGATGAAATCCTCAGAGATATCGAAACAGCTAAGGCTATTAGTGAGGGGATAGAGGATACCGCCTGGGAGCGGGGCTACGATAACGGAGTCAGGCAGGTGACGGCAATGCTTTGTAACCACCCTCAATACAGTCGGTGTGTACGTAATGTCGCACTATGGCTTTGGGCCGGAGGCGAGTCGGCATTCCTCCAAGATTCTAATTCCCTTATTATGAGGACTCCAGATTTGATTCAGGTGATCGCCCATCTCAAAGCTGTCTTCCCTGGCTTAAGCAGAATAACTTCCTATGCCCGCTCTCACACCTCGGCGAGGAAATCAGTGGAAGAGCTTAAGGAGCTTAAAGACGCCGGGCTGGCCAGAATTCACACTGGACTGGAAACAGGCTATGATCCCCTGCTGGACTACATGCAAAAAGGAGTCACCTCCGAGCAGCATATAGGCGGGGGCAGAAAAGTAGTGCAGGCTGGCATATCCTTGTGTGAGTATGTCATGCCCGGATTAGGCGGCAGGAAGATGTCTCAACAGCATGCTACAGAGACAGCCAGGGTGCTGAACGAAATCAATCCTGACTATATCAGGCTCCGTAGCCTCCATGTCTCCCCGGGCATGCCTTTATGGCTTAAATTGCAAGATGGAGATTTTGAGCTGCAAACAGAGGACGAAGTGGTCGAGGAAATAGGGACTCTTATTAACAATTTGCAGGTTACCAGCCACCTCAAAAGTGACCATATAGTCAACTTGCTAGCGGAAGTGGAGGGAAAAATGCCCGAGGACAAACAAAGGTGTTTGGATGTCATAAGTCAGTATCTGAGCCTGGCGGATGAGGAAAGACTAAACTTCAGACTGGGCAGGCGGATGGGCTACTATGAGAGCCTGGCTGACCTGGCCGATGGGTATAAGCGTTAC
>Ga0172364_10004402_pt1 | contig 11202 bp, 13 predicted proteins | sample LakKivSesite10cm_FD_114545 | JGI IMG/M metagenome (GOLD analysis project Ga0172364, IMG submission 114545) | Sediment microbial communities from Lake Kivu, Rwanda - Sediment site 10cm | ecosystem: Environmental > Aquatic > Freshwater > Lake > Sediment | place: Rwanda: Western Province, Lake... | reverse complement strand
GTCATCCTGAGCGGAGTCGAAGGATGACTTTTCACTTCACACTATTCCAAAAAACTCCTGACGATCTCTGGAACCCGGTTCAAGGCTTCCCGAAGCTTTCCGATGTCTCTCCCTCCGGCCAGAGCCAGATGATCCTTCCCTCCCCCCTTTCCTCCTGCTATTTGAGCCACTCTCCGAACAATCTCTCCGGCCTTTAAATTCCTTTTCGTGATCAAATCGTCCGTAACAACACAGATAAAATGCACCTTCTCGTCCATCACCACTCCCAACACACCCACACCCGACTTCAACCGATCCCTCAACCGATCTCCCAATACCCTCAGTTCCTCAATGTTGGCCACCTCCACGGAAGAAGAAACGACCGAAATCCCATCCACTTTTATCGCACTCGAAACGATGGAATCCAATCCAGAAAAAACAGAACTTCTCTGAACCTTCTTGATCTTCCGTTCCAGGGTTTTCCGTTCTTCCAGAAGAGACACGATCCTCTCTTCTATTTCATCGCTCCGACACTGGAGCAACCCTCCAACTTTTTCTACAATCTTTTTTTCTTCCCGGAGGAGACGATCGGCCTCCTCGCCGGTAACCGCTTCAATCCTCCGAATACCGGTCGCAATTCCTTCCTCCTTTACAATCCGAAAGTATCCAATCTCGCCCGTTCGGCTCAGATGCGTTCCTCCACAGAGTTCCATGGAATACTCATTGATCTTCACAACACGAACGGTATCGCTGTACTTCTCCCCGAAAAGAGCCGTGGCTCCCTGAGCCTTGGCCTCCTCCAGAGTTGTCGTGAATTTCTCCACAGGCAGATTTTCCCTGACGTGTAGATTGACCTTTCTTTCGACATCCTCGATCTGTTCTGGATGCATTGCTTCGAAATGCGTAAAATCAAAACGAAGGCGGTCGGGAGCGACGAGGGAGCCCGCTTGGTTTACATGATCTCCAAGAACTTCTTTGAGCGCTTTGTGAAGAAGATGCGTGGCCGTGTGATTCCTGGCCGTGGAAAGCCTTTTTTCAGAGTCCACACAAACTTTTACCGAAGGATTTTGAACGACTCTTCCCTGCAAAAATTTTCCCTTGTGAAGGATACGGTCGCCCTGTTTCTGAGTGTCCTCAATCTGCAGCCGAAAACCTTCCCCAACAATCTCTCCCGTATCGCCTATCTGACCGCCGGATTCGCCGTAAAAGGGAGTCTTGTCAAGGAGGAGTTCTATCCGACCCCCCTTTTTTCGGATCTTGCGAATTTCCGCCTTCGTATGGGTGGTCTCATACCCCACAAATTCCGAGTCTTCGCCCGAAGTCACCTCTTCCCACTCTCCTTCCTCTGCCGAAAACTTTCCGGCTTTCCGTGCTCTTTCGCGCTGGTCCTCCAATTTCTGATTGAACCCCCTCTGATCCACCTCCAATCCCTTTTCCCGCGCCATCAGTTGCGTCAAATCCAAAGGAAAACCGTAGGTATCGTACAGACGAAAAACCTCTTCGCCGGGAATCCCCTTTTCCCCTTTCCGCTCTGCGTTTGACGCGACTTTTTCGAAGATTTCAATCCCCCGATCCAAGACCTCGTTGAACCTCTCTTCTTCGGCCTTAATCACCAGAGTGGTATGCTGGGCTCTCTCCACAATCTCCGGATAGGTCTCTCCCATTCTGTCCACGAGGGGAGACACCAATTTGTAAATAAACGGTTCGTGCATCTTTAATTTTCGACCGTACCGGGCGGCTCGCCGCAAAATCCGGCGTACCACATATCCCCTTCCTTCGTTGGACGGAATGGCACCGTCGGTTATCGCAAATGTCAGCGCCCGGATGTGATCCGCAATGACCCGGAATGCGGGAAGCAACTTTTCGTCCTCCCACGACCGACCGGTGAAATCAGAGATTTTTTCTAAAAGAGGAAGAAAAAGATCCGTTTGATAATTGGATCGTTTGCCCTGAAGAACGGCAACCACCCTTTCCAATCCCATTCCTGTATCCACATGCTTTCTTGGAAGAAGGGTACATTTCCCCGACTCATCGCGGTTGTACTGAATGAAAACCAGATTCCAGAGTTCGATCACACGGGCGCAGCCTGAATTGACCCTGCAGACATGACCAGGGATGTGTTGCTTGTCGCAGTGCCCTTCTCCAAGATCCATATGAATCTCCGAACAGGGGCCGCAGGGGCCTGTTTCACCCATCTCCCAGAAATTGTCTTTTTCATCGAATCGGAGAACATGAGACGGATGGATGTCTGTCGCTTTCTTCCAAAGTTTTTCCGCTTCGTCATCCTCCCGAAAAACCGTGGCCCAAAGGCGCTTTTTCGGCAGTCCCCAAACCTGTGTCATCAGTTCCCAGGCCCATAGGATGGCTTCTGCTTTGTAGTAATCTCCGAACGACCAGTTTCCCAACATCTCGAAAAAGGTATGATGGTACGTATCGTGCCCCACCTCTTCGAGATCGTTGTGCTTTCCGCTGACACGAATGCATTTTTGGGAATCTGCCGCCCGCTTGTAGGGTCGGGTGCCGGTTTCCAAAAATACGTCTTTGAATTGATTCATCCCAGCGTTGATGAAAAGCAGGGAAGGATCGTCTTGCGGCACTACAGGCACACTGGGGACGATCTTGTGATCGTATTTTTTAAAAAAGTCCAAAAAGGACTGTCGAATTTCAGATGCTGTCATCCTATTTCTTATATGGTATTCAACGACTATTTCTCTGAACTGGTCTGCGGTGCCGTTATGCACCGCATCCTTCCCCGCCCCTCGCGATCCATGAAGGGATCGCATTCCCCCTGCCTTCGGGCTGCAACGCCTTTATGTGTCGCGGCAATCGCTAAGAATACCAAAATCAACCACGCAAACATTCTCTTCATCTGCCTAACCTTTCAATCTTCTCTACGATCCGTCCCCTTGGTGTCTTCAATCCCGAGCTGTTTGCGTATCAAACGACAAAGGCTATCCTTGACTTCCGTGTGGCGGGGCACCGGCGCCAGTCTTCCGTTCCTTGGATTTTCATACAAATCATGCCGGTTCCCGTGTCGTTTTAAGGAACAGCCTGCCTTGACCAATTCTTTTATGAACTGTTTTCGCTTCACGCTACGTCCACGACGATGTCCTTCACATGAAAACCGGAGTGAACCTCAGAAGTGGATTCTTCTATCATTAAATTATAGGCATCTACGATATTCTCCTCCAACTCTTGCAGTGTTTCCCCCTGGCTGAATACCCCCGGCACCTCCCTAAGCTTCCCGACGTACCACCCTTCATCCATCCAGTATTCAAGTGTAAAATGCCTTTCCATATCAACCCTCCCATTATCCTGTTGCGTCTTCTGCGTCTCGGATTGCGGTGCCGTTATGCACCGCATGATGTGTCGCTCTCTCCCAACCCCGATCCATGAAAGGATCGCATTCCCCCTTCCCCCAGGATTGCGACGCCTTCATGCGTCGCTGGACTGCGGTGCCTTTATGCGCTGTGTTCTTTTCCCCTTCCGCGATCCATGAAGTTGAATGAAGATTCGAGTTATGCCAACATAAGGCGCTTGCCTTTTGGTTCTGGAACAAGGTCACCAAACTCATTCGCGGTATCGATCCACAACCCAATGGCTTCATTCGCGTTTTTAAGTGCCATTTCAGGAGTACCTCCATGGGCCATACAACCCGGGAGTTCCGGTACCTCAGCAATGAAAACACGATCCTCAGTGCTCCAGTAAATGATGATCTCATATTTATACATCTATTTTCCACCTCCAAACTTATATGTCAAAATAACACGGCGCACCTGCTTCACTTGATACACCTTGGCCTTGTTTCCATCACGTTGAAGATTGATCTTTTCTTCAATCCCCTGTTTTCTAAAAAGGTGATGACTGCCACGTACTCGCTCATCGAATCCCAAACGCCGAAGCAACTCACACAATTCATCGAAACGAACATTCGCATCCGACTGCCCTTCTATGATTCGTGACAATAGTTTCTCGTATTTACTCATAGAGAAAAATCCTTGCTATACCCAATCGAATTTAATGCCATCACACTTTCGCCAACGCCTGCTCCAGATCCTCCTTTAAATCCTCAATGTCCTCAATCCCCACGGAAAGCCGAATAAGGCCGTCGGTGATACCGTATTTTTGTCTGTATTCCGGACTCATCCCTTGATGGGACGACGTGGCAGGATGCGCGGCCACGGTATCCACTTCGCCAAGACTCACCGTGGAGGTGATGACCCGGAAAGCGTCGCATACTTTTCGCACAGATGCCAGTCCCCCTTCAATCTCAAATGAAAGCATGCACCCCCAATCCTTCATAAGCTTCCCGGCCAATTCGTGTTGCGGATGGCTTTTGAGACCCGGATAGTAGACCCTGCGAACCTTGGAATGGTTCTCAAGAAACCGAGCCAGAGCCGTGGCATTCGCGCACGCTCTTTCAAGGCGAAGACCCAAGGTACGGATCCCCCGTAACGTGAGCCAAGCGTTCAAGGGACTCATAACACCTCCATACACACGGCCGATTTGAATCGCTTTTTTAAAAAAATCACCCGAGCCGACAACAACCCCACCGAGGGTATCGCCGTGCCCGCCAATAAATTTGGTCGTGCTGTGAACCACACCGTCAGCACCTTGGGTCAGGGGATAAAAAAGGTACGGAGGGGTAAAGGTGTTGTCCACCAGAACAAAGACATTCTGCTTTTTCGCCAAATCGGAAAGGGTGGGAATATCGGCAATCTGAAGTGTGGGATTCATCATGGGTTCAAGATAAAGCACCCGAGTGTTTTTACGAATTTTCTTTTTAACCGCCTCGTGATCCCAAACATCCACAAAGGAAACCTCTATCCCGTGTTTTGGAAAAAAATTGGTAAATAGGCTGTACGATCCCCCGTAGATTATGGAAGAGGCCAAAACATGATCGCCGGGTTGGAGGAGAGCAAGTCCTGCTGCACTGATGGCAGCCATTCCAGAAGCAAAAGAAAAAGCCCCTTCCCCTTTTTCCAAAGCAGCCACCGTTTTATTGAGAGCATCTATGGTGGGATTGCTGTATCGGGTGTAAAAATAGCCCGGTTCTTCCCCACTGCTCACCCTCAGTCTCTGGTCAAAATCCTCGTACTCAAAATTGACCGTTTGATAAATCGGCACAGTGTGGGATCGGACCGGTCCGGTTTTTTCTTTGCCCCCGTGAACAATCTGGCTTGCGTACCTCAAACGTCTCAATTCTCTGTCTTCCAAATGTCCTCCTCAAAAACGGCAACGATGACATCCCAGTCAAATCCCCTTCGAAAAAGAAAATCAGAGAGCTTTTTTTTTAGTTTCGGATCCTCTTTCCTGTACTGCGTGATCCGTTTCTGAATTAAGTTTCTCGCCACCTCAACCTCAGTCCGATCACCGTAACCTGCATTCACCGCCTTTTGTGCTTGCTCCTCATGAATCCCTTTGGAAAGAAGTTCGTGCTTCAAAAGTCTTTTTCCAACGGGTCTTTGAATCATTCGGGAATGCACATAATTCGATGCAAATTTCGCATCGTCCAAAAGACCGACGCCGGTGAAATCCTCGATAATCTGACCGATGGTTTTTTCTGAATAGTTCTTTTCTCTGAGTTTCTTTTTCAATTCCCAAACACTCTGCGCACGGTGAGAAAGAAGACGCAGCGCTTTCTTTTTCGCGCCGATTTTCTCCTCTGCCAGACGAATCGTTTCCACCGTACTCTCTTGGATCTCGTCTCCCTCGTGAAGGGGGTGCCTCAAAAGAACTTCCCTGTCCACTCCAAAAGCAAAAGCCCCGTCAAGATAGATATTGATACGATTCTTCCGGTGTTTCTGCGTCTCAATGTGCGTGATGCGATAGAGGCTCTCTCCCATCCGATCCCCTTAGGATGCGGATTTCTCCGCTTTTTCAGAAGGTTTTATCAGACCGACCTTCTCTTTCACGGTTTTTTCTAAGGCATTCAAAAGATCCTGGTTTTCGGGTTGAGAAAGAAAAACCTTCACGTTTTCTCGTCCTTGGCCGATGCGCTCTTCCCTGAAAGAATACCAGGTACCGCTTTTCTCCACAACCCCCAATTCCACACCCAGATCAAGAATGTCTCCGGTTTTGGAAATGCCGGTGCCGTACATGATATCAAATTCTGCCTCTTTAAACGGCGGGGCGATCTTGTTCTTCACCACCTTGACCTTGGTTCTGGACCCCGTGAGGTTGGTTCCGTCTTTGATTGTCCCGATCCGCCGGATATCCATCCGTACGCTGGCATAGAATTTCAGGGCATTTCCTCCGGATGTTGTCTCCGGATTCCCGAACATCACTCCGATTTTCATGCGAATCTGATTAATAAAAACAACACACGTTTTGGACTTGCTGATGGCTCCGGTGAGCTTTCTCAAGGCCTGAGACATCAACCGGGCCTGGAGCCCCATCTGGGCATCCCCCATCTCGCCTTCGATTTCTGCCCTGGGAACCAAAGCGGCCACAGAATCAATCACAATCACATCGAGGGCACCGCTGCGAACGAGTGTTTCTGTAATCTCCAAGGCTTGTTCGCCCGTATCCGGTTGCGATACCAAAAGATCATCGGTATTCACTCCAAGCGCTTTGGCATATTTGGCATCCATGGCGTGTTCCGCATCAACAAAAGCAGCAATGCCACCCATCTTTTGCGCCTCGGCAATAATGTGGAGGGCCAAGGTTGTCTTTCCTGAGGATTCGGGCCCGAAAATCTCTACCACCCGGCCTCTCGGAACACCTCCCACTCCCAAGGCCAGATCCAGTGACAGCGACCCTGTGGATATGGCTGGAACAGAAACCGTCTCGGTCGTATCCCCCAAACGCATCACGGATCCCTTTCCGAATTGGCGATCAATTTGGCTGATCGCCAGATCCAGGGCCTTCAATTTTTCATCGTTTTTCTCTTGCATGACCTCTTCATCCTTCCAATTTAATTCTATGAAGTGGTGTGTAAACCGCACCTGTGGATTGAAGATCGCTCTTCATGACCACGATTTCATCCACCCGAAACGAACCTGCTTCAAAAGGCGTCGAATGGAGCGCGCGGATTGTATCTTGGATACGATGAAGCGACCGTACCCTTCCCAGCGTCAAATGCGCCGAATAGCTTCTTTTTTCCTTTGGAAAACCCAAAAGAAAAAACGCCTCCTCCATTCGAGACGCCAAATCGGCCAACCTGTCCGCTCCCTCTTGGATCCCAATCCAAAGGATTCTGGGGCTTCGGTCGTTCGGGAATGTGCCTGTGCCCTCCATGGATACCGTAAAAAAAGTGTTGTTTCGGGCAGCTTGACCGGCAGCCTGCACAACGGCCTGAATCTTGCTCTCTTCCACATCACCCAAAAATTTTAATGTGATATGGATACTCTCCGGACGAACCCATTTTATATCGGCCCGATACTCCTTCAGTGTGCTCTGAAAGCTGGCGATTTTTTTACGAATCGTATTTGGTATATCGCATGCAATAAATGTACGAATCATGGAATCCAAAACACCACCCAGTACACACACGGTGAAAAATAGCCTTTCAACAACTTAATACTTTCTTTTAAAAAATCAAGCCATAATCTATACATATCCCAAAAGAACCCGTCGCAATAAATCCAAAGCGGCTGCGCTCGACCGTTTCTTATTCCACAATCGCTCCTGTGAAAACTGATGTCTTTCGCTGAACGACCGCGCCTTATCGGAATACCCAATGAAGACCAATCCGACCGGCTTCTCGGGAGTTCCCCCCGAAGGACCGGCAATGCCTGTGACTGAAAGGCCGATATCCGTTCGGCTGATTCGCCTCACTCCCTCTGCCATGGCAACAGCCGATTCCGAACTCACCGCGCCAAAATCCCGAATCACATTCTCAGGAACACCCAGAATATCCATCTTGGCCTGATTGCTGTAGGCTACGATTCCTCGATTAAAATAGTGTGAGCTGCCCGGAACATTGGTCAGTTTGTGCGATACCAGTCCGCCTGTGCACGATTCCGCTACAGATACTGTGCACTTGTTTTTGAATAAGAGATCCGCAACCACTTTCTCAAGCGATGTGTTGCCTTCGCCAAAGATAAAACGGCCCGCCTTTTTCTTAAGGAAGGCTGCTCCTTTTTCAAGCATTTCGTCACACTGGACAGCCGACGCGGCCTTGACTGTCAGTCGCATGACCACGCCTGTGGCCTGCGGAAGAAATGCCAGCTTTACATTGGGAAAGTGCACGAGAAAATCACGTACTCTGTCGTACAACTCGGATTCCGAAATCCCTGTGGTCGGAAGAAGTTTCGATCGCAAAACGATCTCTTTTTTTCTTTTCAAAAGACGGGGAATGACCGAAATCTCCATCATCTCCCGCATCTCTGTCGGAATACCGGGCAACACAAAAAAAAGACGACTCTCTTTTTCAAAAAGAAATCCCGGAGCGGTTCCGACCGTATTCTCCAAAATTTCCGCCTTCTCCGGAACCATGGCCTGCTGCCGGTTGGTTTCGGAGACCGTTCTTCCCCACATGCGGAAACGTTTCCTGATCTGGGCCAAAACATCGGGATGAAAAATAATTTTTGATTCAAAAAACCGGGAAACCACCTCTTTTGTTATGTCGTCGTGCGTCGGCCCCAGACCTCCAGTCAGCACAACCAGACAAGCTCGGTCGCAGGCTTGCTTCAGCGCGTGCATGATTTCTGTGTCGTCGTCGCCCACTGTGGAAATCCAACAGACTTCATAGCCCAATTCGGTCAACTTTTCTCCGATATAGGCTGCGTTGGTGTTCACTGTCATGCCAGTGAGCAGCTCATACCCAATAGAAATAATTTCAGCGCGTATCGTTTCGTTCATCGCATCAAAAGCAAAATAAACAGACGGAGAGCAAGATTGGCATAGAGCCCAGCCAAGACATCGTCCATCATGACTCCCCATCCTCCGGGAAGTTTTTGAGACCGACCGATAGGAAACGGCTTGAATACATCAAAAATCCGAAAAAGAAAAAACGCCAATACCCACCACAAAAATGAGATCCCCCGCGGCATATAAAGCAACGACACCCACATTCCCACCATTTCATCCACGTTGATACAAGAGGCATCGTGTCCTTCAGTTTTTTCTACCTGTCCAGAAGCCCATACGCCGATGAAAAACAAAACCCCGATGAGGATAAAAAGCGCACCTTCCCGTAACTCTGGGAAAACCCATAAAATGATCCACGCCAGTACGCTTCCGACTGTTCCCGGCGCGACGGGGCAATAGCCCGTGTAAAAACCGGTTGCAATCAGACGGGATAAGCGATTCATCATGTGAAGGCCAAACGTTATATGTCTGAGGGAACAAACATTCTGTAGATGTCACTGCCCATTTGCCGAAGATGAGACCTGTTTTCGATCAGATAGATCAGACCCGAAATCGCTGTTAAGAAGGTGATGATACACAGAAGAGCAAAAATCACATTCAAATTTTGAATCACTTCAAGTACCTTTGCCACGCCTTTCCCAAGGTCCTGCTTGCCCAAAAGATGATAGAGAAAAATAAAGTAGAGAACACAGAATTGGAAAAAGGTCTTTGCCTTTGCAAATACATTCGTTTCGATCGGTCTCTTTTTAATGACTGCATAGGATCGAAGAATCGTGATGAAAAAATCCCTGGCAACCAGGATGATCACCATCCATACAGGCACATAACCCAAAATACTGAAACTGACAAATCCCGATGAGACCAGAATCTTATCGGCCAGCGGATCAAAAAATTTCCCCCACGTGGATATAAATCCAAACTTCCGTGCAGCGTATCCGTCGTACCAATCGGTCACGGAGGCGAGTGAAAAGACAATAAAGGAACCGAGTTGAGATACGGTTGTATCCATAAAAAGCAGCAGGACAAAAATCGGTGTCAAAAAAATTCGTAACAGTGTTAACTGGTTTGGTAAATTCATAGGATCTTCTCCACGATCATCTGGCGTACTGTGGGGAAGCAAAAAACAATTCTAAAAAATCCCAAATACACACACTACATTTCTACCCTGCCCTCCAATGCCTTTGCCACGGTGATCGCATCGTTGAATTCCAACGATCCTCCAAAGGGAACCCCTCTGGCGATGCGGGTGAGTTTTACTCCCTTTGGCCTGAGGAGCTTCATCAGATGCGCTGCTGTCATTTCGCCCTCCACAGTTGGATTGGTCGCCAGAATAACTTCCGACACAGAAGAATCCACCCGATCCACCAGCTCCTTAATGCGAAGGTTCTCTTCGCCAACACCCTCAAGAGGCGAAAGGGTGCCTCCCAGAACATGGTACAGTCCATGATAGCTCCCTGTTCGCTCAATGGCCAACAGGTCTTTCGGTTCCTCCACAACACAAAGGGTATGCCTGTCCCGCTGAGGATCCCGGCAAAACAGACACGGATCGGCTTCTGTCACATTAAAACAGACGGAACAGTGGCCTACTTTTTCCTTTAATTCCAGAATCGCTTTGGCCAGAACCTCTCCCGCCTCGCGACTGTCTTGAAGAATATACAGCGCAATTCTCTGGGCCGATTTCTCACCTATTCCCGGCAGTCGAGAAAAGGCTTCGACCACCCTTTCCAGTGTTTGGGAAGGATATTTCAAACCCACTCCTATTCAAAAAGTCAAGCCGGGGATATTCAGCCCACCTGGCAAATTGCCCAGAACACCGCCTGCAATCTTCTGCATTTCCTCTTGAGCCATTTCCTTGGACTTTTCCAGAGCCTGGTTGGTTGCAGCAACGATCAGATCCTCCAGCATTTCCACATCGTCCGGCGCGACAACTTCAGGATCAATCTTTACTGAAAGCACCTTCTGTTTGCCGTTGATTCGAACCGTGACCATTTCTCCGCCCGATGAACCTTCCACACTCATATCTTCCAAGACCTCCTGCAACCTGGCCATCTCTTTCTGAACTTTTTGAAGAAGATGAAATTGTCCAGCCATATTGGACTTACCCATTATCACGCCTCCTGATCTTACTCTATAATTTCTGCATCAAAATCGTCAATGATCTTTCTAACAACGGGTTCTTGTTCTTTTAACATCTTCAGATCCGTCTCTTTTCCCTTTTTTACAGAACGAACCGCTTTTCTTTGCGGAAGGTCTTTTTTTACACAAGTAAATCCCAAATCCGTTCCAAAAACCTCTCTCAACACCTCGTGCACAATCTCCTTGGATCGCATAATGGAATCAATATGAAAACCGTTCGACAAACCAAAACCGATGCAAATCGTGTTTTGCTCCACACCGAGAAGAACCCCT
>Ga0172364_10004399_pt1 | contig 11205 bp, 8 predicted proteins | sample LakKivSesite10cm_FD_114545 | JGI IMG/M metagenome (GOLD analysis project Ga0172364, IMG submission 114545) | Sediment microbial communities from Lake Kivu, Rwanda - Sediment site 10cm | ecosystem: Environmental > Aquatic > Freshwater > Lake > Sediment | place: Rwanda: Western Province, Lake Kivu... | reverse complement strand
GGTTTAAGAGAAAATCTTGAAATGAAAAACCTGATGAAAGAGGCAATGAAGGACAAGGATATAAAACTGCGTTCAAAAGAAGCATCAAAGTATGCCCAGAAACTCATCCAAGACATGAAAAAAATTGGGGATGAAAAACATCAATTAATAGATGAAAAAATTTTACTCATAAACGCAAAAGATTTTATTGAAAAAGAACTCAATTCCAAAGTTGAGGTTTACTCTGCTGATGAGAAATGCTATGACCCGAAGGGCAGGGCGAAAAATGCTGAGCCTTTCAGGCCTGCGATATATGTGGAGTGAAAAAAATATTAATCAGGGACAGCCATACCCATGTAAACCATAAAACCTGGTAGTGCAATGGGCTGATGGTCTAGTGGTTAACACCGCCTTAGGATGCTGTAAGGTGCTGTCCGCAGATGACGTCGCGCTTACAACGCGGAGATCGAGAGTTCAATTCTCTCTCAGCCCACATCCAAGAAAAGGATGATTGAGATGTTTAGGAAAAAGAAAAAAGAGGAAAACACAGTGTTTCATGATGCCCCTAACCCGGCAGAGGATGTCTGCCCATTATGCGGCAGCAAAGGCAGACCCCTTTTTGATGAGTATCTAGAGTGTATTGGTTGCAGGCACATATTTGTTAAAGGAAAAAGTCATCTGGAGAAAAAACAGAATATCTGCCCTGCCTGCGGTTTCACAGAATACGTTCCATTGTTTGGGGATGAGGTTGAGTGCAAAAAATGCGGATATGTTTACAAATCAAGATGACCTTGGCTCATACCACATTGCAAGTTCAACATCATATAGATTTCCATCATAAACAATGATTCTGTGGGCTACCGCTGTTTCACCTATGGGTGTGCCCATGTAATAGATAAAGCTTCTTTCAGAGATGGTTCTTAGATATATATTATACGATACTGTTTCAGGCAGTGATAAGTTCAAAAATTTTGTGAAGTTTGCTGTATCATTTTTTGCTACATATTCTACAAGTGTGCTGTTATGATATTTCTCTGCATCTGTTTGGTTGTCTACCGGTAGATTATCCAGTGTCCTTAATGAATCATCACCAAGTATCTTCATCTGAGTAATTGAATAGTTTGATTCCCTGGGCGGCGTTGGGAAAGAAGAAACAAAAAGAAGCACACTTATAAACAGGATTACTGCAGAAATCATCTCTATGACGTGCACCTGAGCATTTTGTTTTTTCATGTTTTTTCCCTCAAAAATATTTCTGTTTTAGTTTCTGCTATGAATAAACTTAATCTTGTTTTATCTGAGGATGCAGAACCTGAAAAATCTTTTTCTGCTGAAGTGCAGGATATATTGATGGTTTTCGTTCGAGTATTTGATGCGTTATCAACAACCTTTACAACAACAGTATAATTTACTCCTACTGTAAGGGTACATGAATAATTCCATTCCGCAGATGTAAAGTTCACAGCAGTCCATTCTACAATAATTTCACCTGTATCATTGTTTGTTATATTAATCTCAACCGTTTTTATTCCTGACAAAAAGTCAGAACAGGTACCATTGAACAACACACTTGAGTTGACATTTGCACCTTCAGATGGCGTTACTATTTCTAACTCTGGTGGTGTTGTGTCAAATCCGAAACTCTCATTCATAATAATGCAGATATTGGTTACATTGTCTATAGCGTTAGCGTAAATTGTATAACTGCATCCGTCCTGCCATGTGACACCAGTAGTGTCATAATTCCAAAACTCATAACCAGATGTAGTAAGCCAGTATTCTCCGGCATCCCATGTGCTACCTGTCCAGTTTGTTCCTCCTGTAATGTTGTATATCCTGATTTGTGTTTTGTTTACTCCTGAGAATGTGTCTGAGGCTGTTCCTGTTATGGTGTCTAATGAGCTGATGTAGTTTGGAATATCATTGATGGTTATTTCTGGCGGTGTTGTGTCCACAGCACATATCATGTCATAGGTATCAGGTGCAGGTTCAACGTTACTGGCATTATCAGTTGCTGCAGAATAAAACATATAATAACCATCCCCCTCTGGTGTGGTGAAATTCCATTCCCATAAATTGTTTGTGGAATTATAACTCCCTAAGCCAAAGTTTGTCCAGCCATTCCATGTTAGGTTATCAGAACTATAATTGTAATACAATTTAACACATGATACACCACTTATGTTGTCAGATGCGCCTGCTGTAATAACAAATGTTGAGATGTTCTGCCAGTAGTTAACAGTATTAACCTCTGATTCTGGTGCTATGTCGTCGTAAGCGCATAACGCATCTCCAAGAGGTGGCAGTTCCTCGGTGTTACCTGCGTTGTCTGTTGATACTGAGTAGAGCTGATAGTAACCAGTTCCATTTGGAAAATTAAATGTCCATTCCCACGGGGATGAATGGCAAACATCAAAACTGGAAGGTCCCGTCCATGTATTGTTATCTGTGGAATTGTAGTAATACAGGATAACATCCTTTACACCACTTAAGCTCTCTGATAACTGTGCAGTAACCGTCATTGGTTCATTATGCCAGTAAGTGAAAACAGGTTCAACCGCTGATGCTGGTGGTGTTTTATCATGGCCTGCTTCCCCCTCATAAATTGATTTTACCTCTTTTCTGCCTGAACTATCCATTGCAACAGTATAAAACTCGTAAATGCCTTCACCTAATAATGTAGAGAATGAAAATGTGCCTGAAGCAATAATTCCTTCGACATCCTTTGTTGCATACCGATACCATGGATTCCATCCAAAAGTGTTATCTGTCCTGTATCTGTAATATAGTTCTATACTTTTCAGGTCAACATTGTCTGATGCTGTATATGGAACATTAAACGTTTCTGACTGCCAGTAAGACGGCATTGCTGTGACCGTTGAGTTCGGAGGCGTTAAATCATACCCCAGTTCTATATCAATTTTTTCCTGCTCTTTATTGCCTATGCAGTCAATCCCTTCTGCTCTGAACTGATAAACCCCTTCACCATTTGACCAGTTAAAATTCCACTCATGGGTATCTGAGTATCTGGGTGAAGTAATGTTTGACACATTGTATGCTCCAAGGCTTATCCATGAGCCGAAACCTGTGTTATTGTTTGCCCTGTATTTGTAATACAATGTTGTAGAGTTGATACCTGTGTATTTGTCAGATGTTTTTACTGTAAATGTGATATTTTCTGTCTGCCAGTATGAAGAAACCTCCTTTATGGTTGTTTTTGGTGCTGTTGAGTCCACACCACATCTTGTATCAGCCCTTACAGGTCTGTTTTCAGTGTTTCCTGCAACATCTGTTGCTGTGGAGTAAAACTCATAGTGCCCATCACCCCCTGTTGTTTTTGTGTCGAATTTGAATTTCCATGGGGATTCAGTGGCTTTATTATAGGATGTCCAGCTACCCCATGTGTAATTGTCTTCAGAGTACCTGTAAAACAGCTCAACAGAATCCACACCTGTACCAGGCATTTTGTCAGACGGAGATACTGTTATGTCAAATGATGATTCCTTCTGCCAGTAGGATATATGTTCAACAGATGATGTCGGCTGTGTTAGGTCTACAGCGATTGGATATATTGCACCAGCAAAAACAAGCCATCCAACAAGCACCATGATGAAGGCATGCCTTAGCCCTGACACTATTTTTCCCTCACTCATCAGCCCGCCAACAATGCCGTTGCCTATTCCCTGAACAACTGCTGAGCAGAAGAACAAGAACACCATCAGTGGAACATTTATTGATGAAACGCTAACACCGCCTATGCTGCCGCCGCCAGAAATTTCTTTTGTTGAGCCTGTTATTGCTGGTATGAAAAGTGCTGCCATAACGCCTACAATCCCGAGATACACAAAAAATGAGACGTATACTATCATCATGTAGGTTGATGTGTTCCTTTTTCTTTCTAACTGAAGCCACTTTATTTCCCTCGCATCGTTTGATGCGGTGACAAGCACATCACTTATCGTTCCCCCTGCTTTGTCCGCCTCTTCAATCAATGAAACTGATCTGTTGACAAGCCTGCTTCCTATTCTATCAGTAAGCATTCTCAGCACCTGGTGGAAAGACACGCCCCATGATATCTGTGTTGCCATCTTTTTTACCTCATCAGTCAAGGCACCGTATTCACCCTTAGCCAGCGTACCTACGGCAGTGCTCATGCTTAATCCGCCTTTCCAGTACTCAGCCAGGTCTCTTAGAAAGTCAGGGAATTTTTCCTCCATCTTGTCCAGCTTCCTAAATTTGAAGTATTCATAGAAAGAAAATGGTCCTACGAAACACAGTATGGAAACTGAGAGAAAACTTATGTTGCCTTTTTCAAACGCAACACCTGTTTCAGTAATTGATGAGTAAACGTAAAGCCCCAGAAACAAAATCCCTGTTAGGACAGATGCTGATGCAATACCTATCCTCATGGTCTTTTCAAATGAGCGAAGTTTTATTACCCTTATTTTCCCAATCTTTTTTGATTGTAGATAAATTGCCCTGCCTACGCATATTTCTGAGACAACAAGTAGAATGGCAGCGATATGCCACCATTCAATAAACATTATTTCTACGGGCTGAATTATGAAATAGCAGGCTGGGAATATGATAAACGGTAACGCTAAACCAAGAATAAGATACATAACCGCCTTGCCTTTTAAAACGGTTTCTTTCGGCATAATCATTAAAATGTCCTTTATTTTAGGCATTTCAAAATATCTGACAAGGCATGGGACTGTGATAAAGATGGAAAATGAAAACACAAACCCCCAATTCAATGAGGGTAGCAGTATGTCAGATGCCACAAGAATGGTTAATGTTGCAATAACCGTGTTTGAAACAGCCAAAATTATGGGAATGGTTTTTGTTGTGATTTTTAACCTTGTATACCCTTTTGTGTACGCAAACACGGTGAAAATTTCTATGATTATTGTTATTAAAAACAGTATACCAAAAACGTATTCTATAATAAATACCGCCAAATTTAAAAACTTTAGTGTCAAGAAAACAATAAAAAAGATTATTGTTTCTATCCATAATGTGCTTAATGCAAGCGTTGCTGTGTCAATGGTTGACTTTGAGAACGGCTCCTTTGGTGCTGGCTCTTTTTCCATTATTATTCTGCCAAGGTAAGAAATACCAACCAGAATAAGGGCTGATGCGCAAAAAAAACAGGCTGCTGCCAAGGAGGTTGACATTATCTGAAATGCGAACCCGCTAGATACTGTAATGGCCCCTGATAGGATGAGTATTATCAGCAGATTTGTTTTTGATTTAATGTCAAACATTGTTTTACACCTTTGGTGTGACCATGTGTATGATGCAGGCATAGGCTACGTGAATAATTGGGAGGATTAAAAGGACAACAAGGGAAAGCATTATAGTGGACAAAGCAGCCATGCCACCTACCCAGGACATCACAACTAGCATTATTATCAGAAATAACGGCATTGCAACACCAACAACAATGTAGCTCTCAGCGAGAACACCTATGCCCTCTATGAGGTCTCTCTGCTCCCTTCTGTTTTCCCTCATGTAGTACTCAGCCCTGATTGAAAGATAGTTTTTTAACTGCCCTCCTGCTGTTAACGTGCCTATGATGCCCTGCAGGAACTCCTGAAACTTCTCAGAAGGGCTTCTTTCTATAGCTCTTTTAATAGCAGTAATCAGGTCACATCCCAAAGCAGTCATGTCCCTGTATATCCATGCAGCCTCCCTGCTTACCTCACCGTATGTTTCTTCCTGCTTTCCAAGACTTTTAAATATTGCCTGGGGCGTTGCGTGTGCTGCAGCCATTGCTGTTATGAAGTTAGTGGCATAAGGCAGATGATTGTCAATGTTATTTTTTCTGGTTTTGGCTTTGCTTGAGGGCGATGTTAAAAACAGGATGTACACTATACCGGCGAGCATGCATGGTACGATTATGGGTATTATTGTGTAGAGCGGTGGTGGAATGATGGTTTTACCAACCATTGCTTCCAGCCCAAGCAAAACTTCCCTGATAACTATTCCTGTAACAATCCCTGCTACTGCACCTATGAGTGTGTTCATCCATACATAGGCCATGTATGCTTCAGGCAGCATTTCTATTCTTGCCTTTGCAAGGCTGTCTTTTAGTTTATAATTTTTTTTTATAAATGTTTTAGCAACCCCTCCAAAAATTTTGTAGCACATTCTTTGATATGGAGTTAACATGTTTACATCATTCCTCTTTCACCCATCTCTTCCTTTACCCTTTCCAGTACTTCCTGCGGACGTGTTTGATATTCTGATATAATCCTGGCAACGTCAACATGTTTTCTTACCCCTTTTGATGCCATCCATTCAATAATGGCCTGCCTTCTTTTCAATTCATTCATCACCTCATCCTTTCTTATGTTTGCTTTTATCATGATTTTTTCAAGCACGTAACTCTTGCCTGAAAACTCAAAATCATCCAAGGCAGGAACCCATCTGAAAACCTCGTTTGTCAGCAGTTCCTTGCTGTGGGGGTCAAGACCGATGATTTCAACAATCTGCTTTACCCTTCTCACCCTTCTGCCGCCAACCCTGGTCTGAATCTGAATGCACACTGCATCCAGCGAAGGTATCATGACCCTTGGAATATCTACAGGCTTGTTTTCCAGTCTGTGAATTAAACCAGGAACAGAGTCCGCATGCATTGTTGAATAGGTTGTATGACCTGTTGCCATTGCTTGGAACAGCACATAGGCTTCAGAGCCCCTGATTTCACCGACAATAATGTATTCAGGTCTTTCCCTCAAAGCTGCTTTAAGCAGGTCATACATGCTAACCTCACCAACAAGTTTTCCACCAACTGCCTCGCCGCCAAAACCTTCCCTTGTACACCCAGGAATCCAGTTCGCATGCGGAAGATTCAGTTCTCTTGTTTCCTCAATACTCACAATTTTCATCTGGGGTGGAATAAACAGTGATACTGCGTTCAGTGTTGTTGTCTTACCCGATGCTGTACCGCCAACAAACAGCATGCTCATACCATACTGAACAGCGAGCCAGACATATGCAAGCATGAGTGGGGACACTGTTTTGAATGTGACAAGATCTGTTGGTGTAAGAGGATCCTCTCTGAACTTCCTGATGGTAAATGTTGAGCCTTTTGTTGACACTTCTTTCCCTAGGGTCATCACTATTCTTGAGCCATCCATCAACGTAGAATCAATCAGTGGTGTTGATGTGGATATGTGTTTACCGCATCTCTGTGCAAGGCGTATCACATAGGATTCTAGAGCAGCAGCATCCTTGTAACTAATGTTTGTTTCCATGGATTCATAACGTCTGTGGTATATATAAAGTGGAATACCTGGACCATCACAGGATACATCCTCAATGTTTGGGTCATTCATTAGCACATCAATGTCCCCATATCCAAGCATGTCCCTTTTAACAAAATAGAACATCTTGTCTTCTGCTTCCCTCGGTATGGGCAATGAATAAGCCTTTACTATGTCATTCATTGCCTCCCTTAAATGTTTGACCGGCTCCTTCTCGAGTTCCTCAATACTCACACCCAATGATTTTACAAACGCATTCTCTATAACCCCCAGCATCTCTTTTTCCTTTTCGGTGAGCGAAGGCTCAACAACCTCATAAAACCTTGTGTGTTCCTTTTTATTGTACAATATTCTCACATATGCGTAAGGCTCTATGATTGGGTAAACCTCGATTTCCTCAAAATCCTCACCCAATGGTTTGAATTCTACACCAAGATATTCTTCTTTTCCAGGTTCAACAGGTTCAAACCCTTCTTCAGGTGTTCCCAATTCTGGTTCAACCTTTTTTTTCCTGAAAACAGAAAAAAAACCTTCTTTTTCTGGCTCTGGAACAACTTCTTCAAATTCTTCTGGTGTCCTGGCTTCAGGCTTTTCAACAGTTTCAAACTCTTCTGGTATCTCCACTTTCATTTCTTCAGGTTTTGCCTCCCTTGTTTCTGTTTCTTCTGCAATTTTCCATTCTTCTAATTTTGCCTCTTTAACACCTTCCTCCCCTGTTTCAAATGTCTCTGCAGCTTTTGTTCCAGAAACCTCTTTTTCCCTTTCAGCCGCCTTTATTAATTCCATTTCACGTCTTGACCATTCCCTTAAACCTGTTCTCTCTTTTGTTTTCTCAGTTTTTGGTATTCTCTCTTTGGGTATTTCTGGTATCTCAATCCTTTTTTCCTCAGCCTTAACCTCTTTTTTACTTGGCACCATATACCCTTCTTTTTCTTCTTTAACAGCTACAGGGACTTCTTTAACCCTGGGTATTGCATGCTCGACTTCTTCAGGGGGTGTTATTTTCTGTCTGCCTTTTACTTTCTTTACCTCCGGAATATCAAATCTTTCTCCTTCAATCTCTGTTGCCACAATCCTTAAAGGTATTTTTTTCATCATTCCTTCTTCTTCAACAATCTTTTCCTCAAACCTGCTACCGCAGCTTGGGCATAGTTCTGCAAAAGGTGAAATAAGTGCCCCGCATTTGCCGCAGATTACCCTTTTTTCCTTTGATTCCTCTTTGACTTTTGTCTCTATTGTTGTTTGTTTTGCCTGTTCCCTCAGCCCCATATCATACTCCGTATTTATCTAAAACTTTCTCATACAACTTGTAATCATCGGATTTCACAAACCCGTCAATAACCTCCTTTGGCAGTTTACCGAGCAGTTCGTCCAGTATGACAAGGAGTTTCTTCACATCCTCATCAATTTTTTGCTCCGTCACCAGGGTTAATTCCTTCTCTTTCATTATAAGTTCGCTTTCCCTTCTGTTTAATTCCTCTTCCCTTTCAAGTTGATGTCTCCTGATTACTGTATCAATTTCTTTTTCCTTTCTCTCTACTATTTCCTCTCTTCTGTTCAACTCTGCCTCCCTTCTGGCCTGTGATTCTAAAATCATTGCCTGTTCTATTTCTACCTTTCTTTTCTCTAACTCTTCCACCCTTTCTTTCAGTTTTTTCTCAAACAATAAACGTTTTTTTCTAAGCCTGTTTTCAAACTTTATTATCTCTTTTTCCTCCTCAAACCCTAAAATACTTCTCTCAAGTTTAACAGGCTTAACCATCTCAACAAGAGGCTCTTCGTCAACTGGTTGGATTTCCTCTTTTGGCAATATTTTAACTATGGGTGTCTCCCTTTGTTCTGTTTTCATAGTTTCATTCAGAGACCTATGCTCTGCCAGTGTGTTCTCTGCAGGTCTTAACATTTCCTCTTCTATTGGTTTAACACTTGCAGGTTTTAGCATCTCATGTTCTGCAACCCCATGTTCCATTGGCAATACAATAATCCCTGGCTGTTCCTCCGTCACCCTCTTAGTTTTTTTCCTAAACAGTGATTTGAACCTTTCCAGAAAACCTGGTCCTTTTACTTCCTCAAACTCAACTTCACCTATTCCCTTTGTCCCTTCCATTTTCTCACCATACTTTAATGTATAATGTGTTTTTCATATATTATTTTTATGCCTTCCATATTAACACATTATTTTTATCCCATGTTATTTTTATTGTCTGGGTTGCGCTGGATGTGTACTCCCTTACAAGGATACTTCCTTTTATTGAGTCCTTTATTATCTTCGCTCCTGTTTCATTGATATATCCAATGCTGATATTAATATTCCCGAAAGTGTGTATCCTGCTCCTGACTCTTATGCCGTCTGATGCGTTTATGTAAACAGCGTCATCTGTTACCTCTATTGCATACTTCATCTCTGTGCTACTGCCTCTTATCTCTAACGGAAATGAAACATCAATGCTGTAGGTTGAGTTAGGATGGCCATTTGCCATATAAACCACTTTCTCAACACTGCTTGCTATTCTGTTCGCAGTGTCCTGAAGGATTATTTCTGTTGATGCATCCCTGCTTTCTGCTGTCAGGTTAATGCACACGCCAATAACTGATGCTAACACTATGGCAGCTACAAGATATGTGAACACGTACCCTATCTCAGCATACCCTCTGTCATCCATTATATGAACCTCTTAAACCTCATTTTGATTTCATGTTTACATCTACGCTGCAGGACATGAGTTTTAATGTAACAGGTTTTTTTGTCTTGTAAAGCAAAACTTCCCCGTCATCCACAAATCCCACATAATCTGTTTCATTATGGTTTATTTCTGCATTTTTCCAACCTGTAAGAAAATGGGAGTGCCATGCATTGCCCCATTCATTCCCTGATGTTGCATCATATATCTGCAGTGTGAGATTGTAAACCTTTGCGCTTATATTATTTCTTATATTCATGTTCTTCATGTTCAATGTGAAAGAGTAGCTTCCAGAACCACCGCTTCTGAGATTAGGGGCTCTTGTTTGAATCATGTAAAGGAGCAGTGAACTCTCAGCCTCTTTAACAAGTGGTTCATTTGTCACATATTTCTGGTCTGTTGCCTGCGTTACTATCCCACCGTTAACCTCCTTAATGTAGTATGTCCCAAAAGCAGATGAAAGTTCATATGTAATTGGCGTGATATCAAAAAGCCAGAGTTCTGCGAGTGTTTCCTGTGAAGGCCCTGTAGTGTTGACCCTAATATAGACAGTTCCAACAAGGGGCCTGTTTGCATCCACTGATTTTGTAGTTCCTATATTGTTAACATCACGATAAACAGGTTCTCCAATCTCATCCCCTTCAGGCCAGTAAATTGTGATATTGACATCTACATCCTTTGTGGAATTAATCTTAAATGTCTCATCCTTCCCATCAACTTCAAAAAACCTTACCCTCACACTACTATTCAATCCGTAACTCACAACCCATGTCTCATTCATGGTTTCACTGATGTATATGTTCCCAGCGCCAACTGACACATCAACCGTCCTGGATGCACCTTCACCCATGTTCACAACATCCTCGAGCGCTGTGTCAAGCGCTTTAAAGTATCCAAGGACTGCACCGTAGTTTGCCTCACTCTGACTTCTTTGTAGAATGGGTGTGGCCCAGCTGAGTATGGCTGCTGTGACAACAAGCACTATTGTTATGAGAAGTATCATGCTGATAATAGGCGACACTGCCTCTTTCTCATCCATCATTAATGCATCATATAACTTTATGGTTTATAAATGTTGTGAAAAGGTTAAAAGGAGTGTTCATCCTTAGTTGTAAGTGGTAAGGTGTGAGACTTAAACCTTCTAATCATTAAGCCATTCAAATGTATCTGTAGCACATCTATCCCACTCGTCCCTTCCTCTACTCGCCACTATTATATTTTTCCTTTATCATCCGCTTAGGCACTTTTCCTATTCCCATATCTGAAAGTAGTTG
>Ga0172364_10004396_pt1 | contig 11207 bp, 10 predicted proteins | sample LakKivSesite10cm_FD_114545 | JGI IMG/M metagenome (GOLD analysis project Ga0172364, IMG submission 114545) | Sediment microbial communities from Lake Kivu, Rwanda - Sediment site 10cm | ecosystem: Environmental > Aquatic > Freshwater > Lake > Sediment | place: Rwanda: Western Province, Lake... | reverse complement strand
CAACTATAACCACGCCCAACTTAATAGATCCAAGATTCAAATCTCTAAACTCTGCTCCTGAATATCAAAAGTCAAAGATAAAAAATTAAAATGACAAATCGAAATACAAAATTTTTATCCTTGCCTTGTATTTTCGCCCTTTGCATTTGCCACTTTACTTCCCCTTGTAAGTCCCAGCCTTAGAGCTTCAGTCACCGAGCCAACCTCGATTAGGTGAATGTCCGCAGAGTGAAGGGACTTCTTCAGTTCGCTCGCAATGACAGGGGAAAGTCTGGGTATAAGGCAGGATTTAAAGCCCAACCTGATAGCCTCAGCAATTCTTCTCTCTACATGTGATACTCCTCTAAGTTCTCCATTCAACCCCACCTCTCCCAAAGCAACCAAGCCTGAAATTGGCTTGGCATCACGAAAACTGGAAGCAATGGCTGAGGCGATTCCTAAATCAACCGCTGGCTCATTGACCCTTAAGCCACCAGTAACATTAACTATAATATCCTGGTTGAAAAGCTTTAATCCGGCACGCTTAGTAAGCACAGCGATTATCAGCAGCAGCCGATTAAAATCAACTCCGTTAGCAATACGCCGTGGTGGAGTAAAATTATTAGGTGTAGTTAAGGCCTGAATCTCGACTAGCAGAGGACGATTCCCTTCAAGAGTGGGCACCACCACCGAGCCAACAATTCCATCCTTATATGCGGATAAGAAAACTTGAGAGGGATTATCCACTTCTATCAAGCCGCTATCGCCCATCTCAAATATTCCCACCTCATTAGTGGAGCCGAAGCGATTCTTTGCACTACGTAGCACCCGGTAACTACTAAATGGTTCGCCTTCAAAGTAAAGCACCACGTCAACGATATGTTCTAATGTTCCTGGACCTGCGATGGCCCCTTCCTTGGTCACATGGCCGGCGATTAACAGGGGCATATCCTTCTGTTTCGCCCACCTCTCCAACCTCCAAGTGCACTCCCGCACCTGGGAAATACTGCCGGGCATCCCAGCTACATCCTCTAAATACATAGTCTGAATGGAATCGATAATCGCCAATTCAGGAGAAAGTCCTTCTAAGCATTCTAATACGGCAGCTAAATCGGGCTCAGAGAGAAAGTATATCCCTTTACCCCCTATACCGAGGCGCTCACTTCTAAGTTTAACCTGATTAATAGATTCCTCACCGGAGATATAGGCGACAATCTTATTATCCTCAGCCATCATCGCCGAAATCTGGAGTAAGAGAGTAGACTTGCCTATTCCCGGCTCGCCACCAACAAGCACCAGAGAGCCTGGAACTAAACCACCTCCCAGAACTCGATTCACTTCAGTAAAACCAAGGTGGAAGCGAGGAAAGTCATCCTTTTCTACTTGGGAAAGTTCCTGAGGTCTATTTCCTCTAGAGGAAAGCTGGCTGGGAGCGCGGGATAAAGTGACTCTAGTTTCTAAGAAGCTATTCCACGCCTGGCAATCAGGGCAGCGTCCTAACCACTTGAGACTTTCTTTGCCGCACTGCTGACAAACGAAAACATTCTTGAATTTGGATTTGCCCCGCTCGTTAGATTTCAAGTCCCCTGGCCAAGATACCTAATACTCGATAACGGCTATCTTTTCCCCGGTCCTAACTACCTGCCCTGGTGAAACTGCCACCTCTAAAACTGAGGCTTTTACTGGAGATATTATAGGGTTTTCCATCTTCATAGCTTCGATGATGCAAATAACCCCACCTTCCTCAACTGAATTACCCACGGTTACATCAACACGTACTATTTTTCCAGGTAGCGGCGCCTCTATTACTTCTTGAGCCATATTTACGTAGTCTCCTTAACCAATGGTTTCATTACAATTTCCTCTTCGACACAATCTACAACAACAGTATCTCCAGGTAGAAATTCGCCACGCAGCAAAGCCTCGGAGAGATGATCTTCGACCAAATTCTGGATGGTGCGACGTAAGGGGCGGGCTCCGAAAACAGGGTCATAGCCCTTATTGCCTATAAACTCTTTAGCCGTATCGGTAACTTCCAAAGCAACATTCTTCTCTTTAAGAGAAGCAGTAACTTGGTCAAGCATTAGGTCAACAATCTGGCGGATATGCTCTTTATTTAAAGCGTGAAACACAACCGTAGCATCAATGCGGTTAAGGAACTCGGGGCGGAAAATTTTCTTCATCTCCCCGAGCACTTTCTCCTTCATTTTCTCGTACTCTACTTGCTGTTTTCCATTGCTATCGACATGGGCGGCAAAACCGATGTTCATATCACGCTTAATAAGCTCGGCACCGGCATTACTGGTCATCACTATAATGCTGTTACGAAAATCAACCCTGCGTCCTTTGGCATCGGTCAAATGACCATCATCGAAAATCTGGAGCAGGATATTAAATACATCATAATGCGCCTTTTCAATTTCATCAAGAAGAATAGCACAGTAGGACTTCCGCCTTACTGCCTCGGTTAATTGACCACCTTCCTCATAACCAATATAACCTGGTGGTGCTCCAACCAAGCGAGCTACAGTGTGACGCTCCATAAACTCCGACATATCAAGCCTGACCAAAGCATCTTCGCTACCAAACATGAACTCGGACAAGGCCCTTACTAATTCAGTTTTACCCACTCCGGTGGGGCCCAAAAAGATGAATGCACCGATGGGACGCCTCGGGTCTTTTAACCCAGCTCGAGCCCTCCTTACCGCTTTAGCCACGGTTTCTATGGCCTCATCCTGACCAATGATGCGGCGATGCAAAGCCTCCTCCATCTGCAAAAGCCGACTGGTTTCATCAGTGGTCAACTTCACCACAGGTATGCCTGTCCACATACTGACTACTTCGGCAATGTCATCTGACGTAACCACAGGTCGGCCTTGTTCCTGTTTAACTTGCCACTCCTTCTCTATAGTCTCGATTTTCTCCATCAGTTGAAGCTCACGATCACGCAACTCACTGGAATATTCATACTGCTGAGCTGCTATAGCCGTTTCTTTTTCCTTCCGGACACTTTCTAAAGCCCGCCGTGCCTCAGCTAAGCCAATGGGGGCACTCCCCCGTTTAATGCGTACTCGAGAGCTAGCTTCATCCACTAGGTCAATAGCCTTATCAGGCAAAAAACGGTCTGCTATATATCGGGTAGCCAGCGAAGCTGCTGCCTGCAAAGCTTCGTCGCTTATATCCAATTGGTGAAATTCTTCATATCTGTGTTTAATGCCACGCAATATATCCAATGTTTCTTCTGTAGTAGGTTCAGTTACCAAGACAGGTTGAAACCGCCGTTCCAAAGCTGGGTCTTTCTCCACATATTTACGGTAATCATCTAGAGTAGTGGCACCGATACATTGTATCTCGCCACGCGACAACGAAGGCTTCAGGATATTAGAGGCGTCCACCGCGCCCTCAGCTGCTCCAGCACCCACAATAGTCTGCATTTCGTCGATAAATAAGATGCAATTACCGACAGTTTTCTCTTCCTCAATAACTCTCTTCAGTCTCTCCTCAAATTCCCCACGATATTTCGTTCCCGCCACCAGAGCCCCTATATCTAGTGCCACTATTCTCTTACCCAGCAACACCTCGGGAACTTCCCCAGTTATTATGCGCTGGGCTAGTCCTTCAATAATAGCTGTTTTGCCTACACCAGGTTCACCGATAAGCGCGGGATTATTCTTGGTGCGTCGACTTAGTATCTGAATTACCCGTTCAATCTCCTTGTTACGCCCAATAATAGGGTCAAGCTTATTTGCCCGGGCCAGAGCAGTTAAATCAGTGCCAAGTTGGTCCAAGGTCGGTGTGCGCGTGGCAACTCGACCTGCAGCTCGAGTTCGTACAGATTCCTGTCTCACAACCCGATTGACCTCCTCACGTGTACGTTCCAGGGTAATGCCCAAACTCTCTAATACACTAAAAGCCACTCCTTCGCTTTCACGCAGTAATCCAAGCAAAAGATGCTCAACACTTATATAGCTGGAATTAAGACGACGTGCCTCGTCCACAGCAAACTCGATGGCTCTTTTTGCCCGACGAGCAAGGTCAATTTCTCCACTGGTGGCTCGATGTTCCCCTTTGCCAATTACAAATTCCACCGCCGCTTGTATCTTGCTCGGCGATACACCTAAATTACTTAAAACTTTGGCCCCGAGCCCTGATTCTTCCCCTGCTATCCCCAACAAGATATGTTCGGTATCTATGTAATTGTGTCCCAGACGCTGTGCCTCTCCTTGAGCCCGCGTCAGTACTCTACGAGCCCCTTCAGAAAACCTTTCAAATCCTGTACTCATTTCAACCTTTGTCTTAGCTTAAGCTAAAGTATAGAGCATACTACTCTACTAGTCAACAATCCTGGCTTACTTGAAATAAGGAACAGAATAATAATATAATATCATATAACTATTCTTTAAGGAAGGCTAATGAAATGTGGGTCACTGGTGGTAGCGCAAAAGGAACTCGGTTAAAAACCCTACCAAGGCACTCCATTAGACCTACGACCAGTGTAGTGAGACAAGCTATATTCTCTCTTCTGGAGAACAGTACCACCAATTGGCGTCGGGTTCTTGACTTATACGCCGGCAGCGGTGCTCTGGGTATTGAAGCGCTCAGCCGTGGGGCAGAATGGGTTGATTTTGTTGACTACAGGAAAAGCTGCTGTAACGTTATCAGAACCAACCTGGAAAAAATAGGAGAACTACACCGAGCTCATATTTATTGCTGCAGTGTGAGCAAAGCAGTTAACTTCCTTAGCAATGATTATGATATTGTCTTTCTGGACCCACCTTACTCTGACTCTTCTATAAATGGTTCATTTATAAGTATAGCCAAGTCAAATTTGCTAGGAAAAAATTCTACGATCGTGCTTTGCCACGCAAATCGCTTCCCCCTAAATTCCAACTATGACGGACTCCATCTAGTTAAACAACGCCGCTATGGTGATACTTTTATTTTTATATACCAAAAGGAGGTTTGACTATGACCGTAGCAGTTTATCCTGGTACTTTTGACCCTCTTACCTGCGGGCACATGGATATTATTGAACGAGCAGCAGCCCTGGTCGATAAGTTAATCGTCGGCATCTATGAGCACCCTGCTAAACAGCCGCTTTTTTCTCTGGAGCAAAGGGTAAAGTTAGTGGAAGAGGCGGTAACCGGCCTGTCCAACGTCCATGTTGAAGCTTTTACAGGGCTGGCTGTGGATTTCGTACACGCGGTAGGAGGCAAAGTCATGGTCCGCGGCTTGAGAGCAAACTCCGACTTCGAACGGGAATTTGAAATAGCGCTGATGAACAGAAAACTGGCGCCAGACATTGAGCTACTTTGCTTGATGACTAGCTCTCAATATCAATTTCTTAGCTCCACACTAATCAAGGAAGTAAGTAAGTTAGGAGGTTGTCTTGAAGGTATGGTTCCCGATCATGTGGCTTTAGCTCTCAATGAGAAGTTTTCCACACCTACTGGGCTCGCCATTAATAAAAGCAAAGTGTAAAATTAAAAGCTGAAAATTAAGGAGGTTATAGAAAGATGGCATATAAAATTACCGAGGAATGCATTAGTTGTGGTGCCTGCGAACCAGAATGCAAAAACGAGGCTATAACTGAAGGAGAGGAAATCTATGTTATTGACCCCAATAAATGCACTGAGTGTGTTGGCTGGTTCGAGACACAAAAATGTGTTGAGGTCTGCCCTGTGGATTGTTGCATTCCCGACCCCGACTACAAGGAAACACGGGAGCAACTTTTAGAAAAGTGGCGCAAGCTACACCCCGGCGAGACCCCAGCCGCCACTTAAAATAAAGTCTGCAAATACTTCAGAGAAAGCTTCCCGCAGTAATTCACGTGCCATAGGCATATCGAAGGGCGAGCCCATTTGACCGTGAGCGCCGCTCGTAATTCGACAAGACTTAGGTATGAGTCTGACCGAACACTCACCACGAGCGATTAATAAATATATCTTAGTTAAAAACCATTTGCCGTATGTACCTTGGGAGGTTTTTCAGGTGACTCAAAAACGACATCTCACTGTAGGACCTTATAGCGACATAACAACTACCACATTGGTTAGTTCGGGAGAAATTTTCTATCATCTCTTCTTGAGTAGCGTATTTACTGCGGTGCAGTGAACAGGGAACTAGGCTCCCGTCAGGCATTACGACAAGGAATCTTATTCCTGCCTTACAATTTGGCATGTATCCTTGTTCAAAGAATTTTAAAGTATCTCGGAGCGTGAGTTCTGGGTTAACCAGGTGAATGCCCCGATTTTTTAACATTATTAGTTCGTTAATGGCCTGGCGTAGAATTTCCAAATCCTCTCCATTGTTGAGGCAATAGTCCTTATTCCCTGTTCTCAGCGCAGTATATGCACTGTACGATATATCTACACCCCACTCAGCAGCCTTTTTTGTCAGGGGCACTATTTCCCTCAGATTGCCTTTGGTTATAGCTGTGTTCAAGATGATATCCTGAAAACCGATCTTTGCCAGCCGAGGAAGAGTTTGTTCCAAACGTTTATAGAGACCTGGCCGTCGTCGAAATTCGTCATGCCGCACATCAGGGAAGTCAAGTGATACAGAAAATTGATCCACCCCTGCTTCACGTAATTGCAAATAATTACTCTCGTTCAGCAGCGCCCCATTGGTAACAAGTATCACATATTTTACCCCAGATTGCTTGATAGCTTTGACTATGGCTGCTATATCCTTACGTAGAAGTGGCTCACCACCTGAAATTTGCGCTGCAAGCGGCTTCAGGCGTTGAGTTAAGTCTCCATACTCCTCTGGTTTAATCTGCTTTTCATCCTTTATTAACCCCCCAAGATCACAGTGAAGGCAATTGCAGTTACAAGAAAGCGTTACCTCATAAGAAACTACTATGGGGCGATTAGTTATATAGTGATGTATTCCCCCTCTGACAAGCTCAATCCCCTGCAATAGAGAAATATTTGCCATTTATTATCTTCCTATTTGAAACCAATTACTGTGCAGTTATCCAGTTTTGAGGAGTATGCTAACCTCATTTTGTTCATAACCTTACCCAATATAGAGCTAGGGTGGAATAAATCTTTTAATGGCTCATACAATTTTAAATATTTCAGTATTGGTAAAAACAGCATAAGCACGCTTATGGATTCTTTATAAGAGACAGAAGATATATTTTTAAACCCAATATTCTTGAGAACGGTCGTAAGAGTTTTCACGGTGAATTGGTTGATATGCAGCCTCCTTACATTCCACCATCTTTTCCCTAATATTTTCGCCGGTATTCCCTCAATATTTGGAGTGGATGCTACTAATAGCCCCTCAGGTTTGAGTATTCTACGAACTTCTTTCAGAATCATAATTGGGTATGGCACATGCTCTAGCACTTGCCACAGAGTAATTACATCGAAATGGTCTTCAGGAAACTGCAGTTCTTCAAAGGACTTTGCTTCTACATCCAAACCAAATTCTCTTCTCGCATATTCTACCGCATCCTGGGATAATTCAATCCCTTTAGTAATATAACCAGCACTAGAGGCATTAAAGAGGAAGAAGCCTTCACCACAGCCGATATCCAGAAGATATGTGCCATTCTTATACTGTTTAATTAGTCCTACCTGTGATTCGGAAGCACGTAAACGGTTTTCCCGAATAATAGAAACATCGACACTTTTCCTTTGGGAGTATGCTTTGTTGATTTCACTTGCTTTGTAGATAGGATTTACATATATGAAATTACAACTCCGACATTTAACATGCCTTCCCCATCTCCCCCCAGGTATCATATACACAGTCTCTACTGCTTTCTGAAAATCATCAGCCTTCATATTAGACTCGAAGAGCACCTCAAAATCATTTTGCCCACAACAGGGACAGTTGCGATATTCAAAAGGCGAATTCATTTTATGCAACTCTCAAAGACGTTCAGTTTTTTTATAAGCAGCAGCCACAGCCTCAAGAAGAAGAGACCGAAATCCTCCCTTCTCTAACTGAAGAAGAGCCTCGGTAGTAGTTCCCCCTGGCGAAGTAACCATGTTTCTCAAATCAGCAGGGTGTTTACCCATCTTCTCAACAGCCCGAATGGAGCCAAATATAGTTTGTATTACCAATTCCTGGGCTGTATCCCGGGGCAAGCCAATATGCACACCAGCATCGACAAGCGCTTCGATGAAGAGAAAAACATAAGCCGGACCGCTGCCGCTTAAAGCAGTAGCCATATTTAGATATTTCTCATCATCAACATAAATTTCTTTACCCAAAGCACCCAGTATAACCCGGGCTAACTCTTTTTGCTTTTGCACAGTCTCAGCAGTCGCCGTCCAGATAGTCATTCCCACGCCAATTTGCGCTGGCATATTGGGCATAGCACGAACAACAAAGGGATGATTTAAACTCTGGCATAAGCTGGACAGATTTGCACCAGCTACTATGGATAGCACTAGCTGTTCGAGTGCTAAACCTTTTATCTCTCCCATTATCCTCGGTAGATTCTGAGGCTTCACTGCTAGAATAATCAGGTCGACATTTTCCACAGCCCTTCTATTATCAGCTAACGTGTTAACTCCATATTCCCTGCTCAATAATTCGCGCCGCAAGTGATTGACATCGCTAACTACCATATCTTGTGGCGCAGCCACCTTTTTGGTCAAAAGGCATTTGACCATCGCCTCCCCCATAGCTCCACCACCAACAAATGCTATCTTCATTACTTTCTTTTCCTTGTTTTTTGTGCTTCTATCATGATGATATCACAATATTCACCACTCGCTTGGGCACATAAATGATTCTGGTGAGCCTTTTACCATTAGTATAAGCCTGCACTCGCTTCCGACCTAACGCCAACTCTTTAGCCTCGGCTTCGCTTATGGAAACGGGTACAAGCATCTTATCACGAAGTTTACCATTCACCTGAATGACCAAGGTAATCTCTTCTTCCTGTGCCAGTTCGTCGTCATACTCGGGCCATGCCTGGTTATGAATACTATAAGGACGCCCGCTCCCGGTCCACAACTCTTCGGTGAGATGAGGGGCGGTGGGGGCAAAGAGAAGCAGAAAATAGTTGATAGCTTCTCGCCATAAGTAATCTGAGACTGTTCCGCTCTCCTTAACCTTAGAGAGATAGTTTGTGAATTCCATGAGGCTAGCTAGCATGGTGTTGAAGTGGAATTTCTCCAAATCAGCAGTCACCTTTTTAATAGTCTTATGGGTTATGTGGAGGAATTCTTTCTCCTCCTCAGGATTAACAACATCCCGACAAGTCGGTATATAGTCCGTTGTTATCAAGTTCCACACACGGTTCAGCCAGCGACTGATGCCGACAATACCACTATCATTCCATTCTCCCCCAAGCTCCCAGGGACCGATAAACATGAGATACCCACGAACAGCATCGGCTCCTAATTCAGCCACATATTTGTCGGGGGCAATCACATTGCCCTTAGATTTGCTCATCTTATCACCACGATAAATTATAGTCCCCTGATTGAATAGGCGAGTAAATGGCTCATCGAAGTTGACCAAGCCCATGTCCCTCAATGCTTTGATGAAAAAACGAGCATAGAAGAGATGCATAACTGCGTGCTCAGCACCTCCAGTATACAAATCCACAGGCAACCAAAACTTCACTTTGGCAGCATCGAATGGGGCATCTCCGGTTTCCGGACTAGTGTATCTCAAGAAATACCAGGAGGAACACATAAAAGTGTCCATGGTGTCAGTTTCCCTGCGTGCCGGCCCAGAACATTTAGGACAGGTCGCATTGACGAATGACTGGCAGTATTTCAGAGGCGATTCACCGGTAGGTTTAAATTCAGCATCGGGAGGAAGCAGGACAGGCAAATCCTCCTCAGGTACAGGAACTGTGCCACACTTATCGCAATAAATTATAGGGATGGGTGCCCCCCAATATCGCTGTCTGGAGATAAGCCAATCGCGAAGGCGATAAATAACCGTCCGCTTCCCCCATCTCTTTTCTTCCAATAGAGCACAAATTGCCTCGTATCCCTGTTCACTGGGTAAACCACTAAACTCCCCAGAATTTACCATTGTACCTGACCCTGTATATGGTTTCGTCAATTTCTCACCTGACCAATCGGGAGGAGCGATAACGACACGCACAGGTAGCTTAAACTTCCTGGCAAACTCCAGGTCTCGTTCATCATGGGCAGGTACTGCCATTACTGCTCCGGTGCCATAAGTTGGTAATGTATAATCAGTAATCCAAATAGGCACTCTCTCTCCACTTAGGGGATTGACAACGTAGCTTCCCAGAAAAACTCCTGTTTTCTCCCTGCCCAGTGCTACCCGGTCATATTCAGTTTGCCGCCGACACCAAGTAATATATTCTTCCACTTCACCTTTGCGCTCCGGCACAGTCAATTGAGAAACTAAAGGATGCTCTGGAGCCAGGAGGAAGAAAGTCACCCCAAAAATAGTATCCGGGCGGGTAGTAAACACCTTTATCCGTTTTTGCTCTACACCCTCATGCTCCAGCCAGAAGGAAATTTCAGTGCCCTCGCTCTTGCCCACCCAGTTCTTCTGCATTGTCTTTACGCGTTCGGGCCAGTCCAAATGACTATGATCGCGAAGTTCCTCGGCATATTCGGTAATTCTGAAGAACCATTGCCGCAACTCTCTTTTAGTCACTAGCGTGCCGCACCTTTCACAAAAACCCTCCCCTACCACTTGTTCATTAGCCAGCACTGTCTGACATTTAGGACACCAGTTAACAGGCGCCTCAGCCTGATATGCCAAGCCAGCGTGATAAAATTTAAGGAAAAACCACTGCGTCCATTTATAGTAATCCGGCAGGCAAGTAACTACTTCGCGGTTCCAGTCATATATTGCCCCCATGCTCCTGAGCTGCCGACGCATATTCTCTATGTTTTGCATCGTCCAATCATAGGGATGAATTCCATGGTTGATGGCAGCATTTTCTGCCGGTAACCCAAAGGCGTCAAAGCCCATAGGATGAAGCACATTATAACCCTGCATCCTTTTGAATCTTGCATAGACATCTGAGGGTGCCATGGCATACCAATGACCAATGTGAAGGTCTCCCGAGGTGTACGGGAACATGGTCAGGGCGTAAAGTTTCGGGCGTCTACTATTCTCCTCTACCTCATAAATATGATCAGCTGTCCACCTTTGTTGCCACTTCTTTTCGATTTCCTGAGAATTATATGTCTGAGCCATATTTGTTAAAGTTTAACCTAAGTCATGGTGAATGGAAAGCCCTTCAGCCCCAATACAATGCATAT
>Ga0172364_10004394_pt1 | contig 11210 bp, 9 predicted proteins | sample LakKivSesite10cm_FD_114545 | JGI IMG/M metagenome (GOLD analysis project Ga0172364, IMG submission 114545) | Sediment microbial communities from Lake Kivu, Rwanda - Sediment site 10cm | ecosystem: Environmental > Aquatic > Freshwater > Lake > Sediment | place: Rwanda: Western Province, Lake Kivu... | reverse complement strand
GAAGTTCTCAACCTTCACAGGTTTCCAGCCGACAACCTCATAGTCATGCGAAACAATCCGAACCCCTTTCTTAAGTTCAGCTTCAAGTTTAGGCTTTACTTTTTCGTTTGCGCTTGTGGTTAGATATAGAAATATGACATCTGCGGAAGTCAAGTCTACACTGAACATGTCGCCATTTACAATCGTTATTCTGTCTTGCAGTCCATGCTCGTAGACCGTGCTCAGGGCTTTCTTCACCAAGTCTTCTCTTAACTCGACACCCACAGCTCTTGCGCCGAAGTCTTTTGCCGCCATTATCACTGTTCTACCGTCTCCAGCGCCAAGGTCGAAGAAGACTTCTCCAGCTTTCAGCCCTGCTGTTATTAGCATTTGTCGAACCACTTGTGGCGGGCTTGGAACGTAAGGTGCTATATACAATCTGATTAGCCTCCGTTTAAACAGTCAGTCTCATTAGGGTCTAGCCAAATGGTTTGCGTTTTTAAAGTTTCCCGTCTTTTCATGCTACGTACGAAGACTTCTTCGGCTGAGGTGTTCGGGCTTCACCGCATTTCACGCAGCTTTGAGCACAGAGTTCAAGATATTTCTCTTCGTTCGTCAAAACCTCTTCAGCAGCCTTTCGACAAAGCTCACTCTGTTCTACGCATCCGGATTCTTTGCAGAGTTTTGATATCGACAAGCAGATTTCCTGCACGTCTTTGGGTGTCAGCACTGCCCTGTTTGTGCGAACAAGCAGACAGATTTCTCTTGCGAGAACGCATGTTTTGACGTATTTTATTCTTTCAAGAACCTCGTCGCGGAATTTCTTTCGGCTTATTTCCAAACGGTTTTTCTCCTTGCGATAAGCAATGTAGTGCTCACGCAAGATAAGGAGTTCACTGATTTAAGATTTATCGTAAACTACAAGTGAATTCGAGACAATGGATTCTTGGAAGTTTGAGCGCCTATGTCTTCTCACCAAAACCGTTTGCTGATGGCTTTGCGTTCTGCTTCAAGAACCAACTCATAAAACCTGTTGTTTAGCACATGTTCTTTCTTAAGAACCATTTCAACGTCTGACAGCTGAACTCTCCGGGAACACAAGGCTACTGCAGCTGTTCTTCCATACTTTGCTATCAGTTGAGACGTCTGCAGAGCTTGCTGCTTCAGTTTCTCTTCGCTCTTGGTAAGCTTCATTCCTTTCTTCTCAATTAACGGCGAAGCTTTCTCCTCCTCAACCTTCAATAGCCCTATTGCTGATGCGCCGCATCTTGGGCACTTTGGCTTATCTGGCAAGTCTTTGGGTTTCAGCATCTCTAAGTAGTTCCAGCAGTTTGTACATAGGTAACTGCTTGTTTCGCTGAGCAGACGCGCTTTCGCCGATTCAATGAGCACTGCCCGCATTCTCTCAGGCGGAATGAGATCTGTTTTCATGCTCATTTTTTCAATGCCTAAGTGAGCAATGGGCGTTACAGTTCCCCCAGTCTCTAGTTTTTCAACGTTGATTTCGCTGTTGCGGATCATGGCTAGGACTCTGATCAGATTTTCTAGGTCCAAGTCTTTGGTGAACACTTCTTTCAAAGCTTCCTCATAGATTGGCGTTCCTTCAAAACTCTTCACTAGCTTCTGCAGGCTTACGCTGCTGAAGTCAGCCCACTTTTCTAGTGCTCCGAAACGTCGGGCAACATGGATCATTCGTCGCTTGAAAAGACCAGTTTTCACAGTTGCTAAAGTCAAAGCGTCTCTGATCGCTTGTTCTGGCATCTTCTGCATTTCTTCAAATAAAGACGCTATTCGAGCTGCGTTTGCAGAACCCAATGTCTGCACGAATATTCGGTAAGGATCATGCTGAACCACGACGGTATATCCGACTTTTTCGGAAAGCAACTGCCCCAGCAACTGTGCCAGAGCTCGGTTCGTGAGGGAGCCGAAGTTGACGTGAATCAAAACGAATTCTTCCCAGTCCTCGAGGACAATTCGTTTGTCCGTGGGAACAGTAAAGCCAGCTTTGACTTGCGCTGTTGTTTCACCCAAAGCTCGCAAGATAGTTTCGCTGTCTGAAGGATACTGTTCAGCCAGTTTGTCAGCTATTTTCTCGATTCGAAAACCCTTAGTCATATGTTCTTCAACAAAACCTCTGATTGCCCCAACACCCTGCGAAACATCGAACGGAACAGGAATTTCCTCACCTATCCAGCTCGGTATTGCCCCCGTAGGATCATCAACTGGTTTGACATGAACCTTCTCTTCTGAAACGTTCTGGATTATCCAAGGGCTTCCGCGTATGATGAACTTCGTTCCTGACTTGCCGAATTCTGCCATAAAAGCCTCGTCTAGAACCCCCACAGCAGAGTTGCTTGACTCGTCAATTACGAGAAACTGTTTCTCTTCTGGAATCATTGACAGATTGTCAAAGTAATACTGGAACAGAGCTTTTGATTGGCGAGGCTTCAGCACGATTTTGTCTTCAAACGAAACCCATGCGAATCTGGGATAGCGTTGATGCATGTACTTAAGGACCTTTTCGACGTCTTCAAGCGTCAGATTTTCGTAGGGGTAGGCTTTGCGGAACATTTCAAGAATGTCGCTGAACCCGATTTTCCTGTTCTTGATCAGTAAACCGGCAATTTGATGTGCCATAACGTCGTAGGGTTTTGGTGGAATTTCAACGGGTTCCAGATTCTCTTTCAGAGCGTTCTTGGCTATGACCAAAGCCTCAAGTGCGTCATCAGAGTCCAATGCAACGATTATTCCCTTGGCAATGTGTCCAATTCTGTGCCCACTTCTGCCCACACGTTGGATGAGTCTCGTTGCTTGTCTGGGACTCATGTATTGAATGACTAAGTCGATGCTTCCGACGTCGATTCCTAGCTCAAGAGAGCTAGTGCAGACAAGTCCTTTCAGCTCGCCGCTTTTCAGTCCTTTCTCCGCTGCGATTCTGGAAGGTTTGGCGAGAGACCCATGATGTATCGAGACTGGGAAATCGATGTCCCAAACCTTAAATCTGCTGGCTAGGACTTCTGACACGGCTCTGGTGTTTGTGAACAGAAGAACTGACTTGTGTTTGCCAATGTAGTCGCGGATGATTCGCAATCTTGCCGCGACTTCTGGATGTGTGTAGAGTTGCGAGGAAAGTCGAGCATCCTCGTCGTCGGGTGTTGGAAAGATTACTTCTAGACGCATCATTCTGGCAACTGGGACACGGACGATTTCAACATCTCTGTCGCTGCCAACGAGAAATTTGGCGACCTTGTCAGGACTTCCAATTGTGGCTGACAGACCAATGAGCTGGAAGTCTCTCCCCATCATGCTCTTGAGTCTTTCCAGAGCCAAAGCAAGTTGGCTTCCGCGTTTGCTGTCAGCCATCTCATGCACTTCATCCACAATTACCCAGCGCACTTGCTGCAGATGCTGCCGCATTATCCAACCAGACAGAATTGCTTGTAACGTTTCAGGAGTTGTGATTAAGATGTCTGGCGGACTTCGAGACTGTCGCACTCTCTCTTTTGTCTCAGTATCTCCATGTCTTACAGCAAGCTTCACGTCCAGGTTGTTGCACCACCATTCTAGCCGCTCAAGCATGTCCCGGTTTAGAGCACGCAGAGGCGTGATGTACAGGACTTTGATGCCTGGGGTTCTCTGCTGTCCTTGAAGCAGCATACTCAGCACTGGCAAGAAAGCAGCTTCGGTCTTGCCTGTGGCTGTAGGTGAAATCAAAAGAACGTTTTTTCCTTCGAGAATCTTGGGGATTGTTTTCTCTTGCGGTTCGCTTGGTTTCGAGAATCCTCTCTGGTCAACGAGTCTTCGAACTGGCTTGACCAGCATTTCAAAAACATTGTTAGGAGGATTCTTCAACTTTGCTTAAGCCTCAAATGTCAAACTGAATAAGCATGAACTCACGTGTAAAAGGGTTTTGGAAGGCTCCAGACGGCTTACAACACGGTTTCTTGAAACGAAAGTAGAGAGCGACATTGCAAGCTGAGAAAGCAAGAGATCGTTCCAGCCTACTTTCAAGTTCTCTTACATCGCTTTGTCTTCTGTGCGGCTACGGATAAACACGGCTGTAAGTTTGCTTGATGTTTTTGCTATTTTGAATTCAATCTCTGCACATAAACCTATTCTGTTTTTAACTAAATCTGCCATGGAAGGACAACGCCATGCATAGTTGCGTGATGATGTGGCACTTATTCCGCGTTTATGGTGGGTTATTGCGCGTCCAATCTCGCTGTCAAGATCGTTTTAAGCTAGTTATGATGGTTTTCTGTTTTCAGATAATCATGTTTTGATCGAGTTCTATGGAAAATTGCTTTTCGTCTGCAGAGGAGATTGTCCTGTTGGATAAGCGTTTTTAGGTTTTAACTTAAAAGTTTCTGAGAGTTGACTGTTCCTTTTACACAGAACTGTTTAAACGTGATGTTCAAGAATTGCTTTTCTATTCGAAAACAATGGAAAATTATTTATCTATCATCATCAGACAGCATGGATATTGAATACGTTGGAGGAAATTGAATGGCTAAATGTCCTAAGTGTGGAACAGTTGTTAACACTCCGAAGAAGAAGTGGACAATGGCTGGCCGCCCAGACAAGGCTGGAAAAAGAATTCAGCTGGAAATAGGGCTCTTTGACTGCCCCAAGTGCAAGAAACCGTTCCGAGAAGTGCTAAGCAAGAAAAAGATTTAGACACTGCGGAAGGCATCAGCGCTTAAAACTTACTCTCCTTTCCCCCATTTTTCATTTTTGGAAACGCTAAGTTTTAAAGTGTAAATGTGCACATCAACAAGACCATTTCACGGGCAGAGGGCATGATGTTTGGCGACGACAATACTTAAGCGGTTATGGAAGAACGAGTATTTTCAAACGGCAGTAATGATTATCCTTGTCATTGTGATAGTTCTCGGTTTTTGGTATGGATCACAAGTGATATTGAAATCGGAGTACCCTGCTTTGGCAGTGGCTTCTGGGAGCATGTGCATTACTCAGCACATGGAGTGCGATGGGTGGTCACACCCGTTTGATCACACTCTTCACATTGGCGATTTGATAATTGTTCAAGGCATCGCTCCTGAGGACATCCATGCTGCACCATATCCAGACGGAGACATCATAGTTTTCCGTAAAGTAGTGGGTAGTGGTGACGACCTGATAGTTCACAGAGCAATCAACAAAACCGAAATCGGAGGTAGTATATTCATCACAACTAAAGGCGATGGCAACTCAGGTCCCGACTCGGCGATGGTTCCAGGTGAGATGGTTGTGGGTAAGGTTATAGCACGTATTCCTTGGCTAGGACACCTAGCTCTTTTCATGAGAACATATTCTGGAATTTTCGTGATAGTTCTCATAGTGGGAGTTCTAATCGTCCTAGAGTTTGTCATTCCAATGCTCACAAAGAACGAAGATGAAGATGAACCTGAGAAGAGTGAACAGAAGCCTCCTGAAACCTAATGATTTATAAAGGGTATTTAAACACTTCACTGTAAGAAGTGGTGTCTCATGCCGAAAAGCAAAGCAATAATAAACATTGAAAACGTCGTCGCCTCCGCAACTCTAAACCAGAAAGTCGACTTAAACGCTGTCGTTAAAGGCTATCCAGGCGTAGAATATCGCCCAGAACAGTTCCCAGGACTAGTATTCAGGATCAAAAGACCGAAGACGGCTACCCTGATTTTCAACTCTGGAAAAATGGTGTGCACGGGCGCAAAATCTGAGAAAGAAGCGCGCAGAGCAGTCATGAAAGTCGTCAAAGAACTGAAGAAAGGCGGAATAATCATCATCAGCAAACCAGAGTTAAAGATCCAAAACATTGTCGCTTCCGCCAGCTTGGGCGGCTTAATAGACTTGGAAAAGGCGGCATACACGCTCGGCAGAACAATGTATGAGCCTGGACAGTTCCCAGGCTTGATCTACAGGATGGACGAGCCCAAAGTGGTCATACTGATATTCGCAAGCGGCAATCTGGTATGTACTGGAGCGAAGAAGGAACAGGATGTCTATGACGCGGTGCATAGGCTTCATGGAAGTTTGGAGGAGCAAAACCTCATTTTCTACGAATAGAACCTCTTGCGTTGACTGTCTAGCGTGCGTTTAAGAGCCACGTTAAGTTGGAATCTTCGCAGAATCCGTTCTGAAACGTTTATATTGAGTTAGATCGCTTCGATTATGCCAAGAAGATCGTAATGAGCATAGCCAAGCCGCTCCTAGATTATGCCAAATCACTTAGACCGCAAAAGGGACTTACTCAATCCGTTTCGGCCTTCAAGAGACTGATGAAGTATCACAGGAAATACTCTTCGTTTGTCGTAGTAATAGTTGTTCTTGCCGTGCTGAGATCGATATTGTTCTCAATAGAGCCTCTGTATACTACATTCATAATAATCAACGTCATAGGTCCCCCATCTAACACGAGTCTTCTGGGCGGCTATCTGCTGGTCATCATACTGGCAGGGATTGGCTTCACCATCACTAACTTTGTTTTGCTGTTCACACAAGGCGTGATGTCTCAGTACATTGTTCGGGATATAAGAACGGATTATTACCGTTCGCTTCAGGGCAAATCCTTCAGCTTTTACGATTCTATGGCTGTGGGAGATCTCACGTCAAGAGCTACCGTGGATCTTCAGTTGGTTGACATGTTTCTGAGAACATGGCTGGGCACTGTATTGAACGCTGTCTTCACAGCGATCATCATTGTCGCTATAATTCTCCCCATAAGCCCAACAATGACGTTGATAGCCATGGCCACGATGCCTCTCATCTTCTACGTGACAACACGCCTTTGGATAGACACCATGCCTCTCTTCAGAAACATGCAGCTGATAATTGGAAGACTGACCTCATACATACAGCAAAACATCATCGGTATGAAAACGATCAGGATATTCCGCCGAGAAAAAGACGTTGTTGACGGATTCAAAGAAGTGGAAAGCATATACGTGAACACGGCGATCAGCGCAGGCAAGATACAGTCAAAATACATGCCACTCGGTCCCTCTATACTGACGCTTGGAATAGTTCTAGTTTACGTATATGCAGGGTACACACTAGGCATTCCAGGCTCTGCATTGGCAGTTGCTCAGGTTGGCAATATCATCCTGTTTGCTAGGTACATGATGAGGCTGACCTTTCCTATAAGAGACGTAAGCCAGACTCTAGGAACATGGATTGCGGCCTACGCAGGGCTAGAAAGAGTGCTTGAGATAACAGATGCGCCGAGAAATGTTGAAGACTTGCCAAACGCCAGAGACATCAAGATAGAAAAAGGAAAGCTTGAACTGGAAAACGTGACGTTCGGGTATGTGAAAGATAGGCCTGTGCTGGACAACGTCACCTTCACAGTCGAGCCAGGCGAGAAAATTGCGATACTCGGAGCAACAGGTTCTGGAAAAAGCTCTTTGATATATCTGATTCCGAGATTCTACAACATCCAACAAGGCAGCATAAAGATAGATGGCAAAGATGTGCGCGAGTTCAAACTTGCTTCTCTCAGAAAGCAGATAGGGGTGGTTCTACAGGATGTTTTCCTGTTTTCTGGAACGCTCAAGGAGAATATTGCTTTTGGCAAGCCTGACGCTTCGATTGATGAGATTGTTCAAGCTGCCAAGTTGGCGAGAATACACGAGTTCATCGAATCGCTTCCGACTGGCTACGATACGGCTGTGGGAGAGAGGGGAATCACGCTTTCTGGAGGTCAGAAGCAAAGAATAACCATAGCCAGAGCGCTCGTGAGCAACCCGAGAATACTGATAATGGATGATTCGCTGTCTTTTGTGGATGCGAAGACGGAGCAAGAAATTCAATCCGCAATAGAGGAGGCAGCAAAGACTAGGACAACCCTCATCATCGCGCAGAGGTTCTCAACGATAAAGACTGCTGATAAGATACTAGTGCTTGAAAGCGGTTCAGTAGCCGAGTTTGGAACTCATGAGGAACTTCTTGCGAAGAGCGGTGTCTACAAGAGAGTCTATGAGACGCAGTTTGTCCAGAAGACTTCACCAGTTTTGGAGAAGGCAGGTGATGTCTAATGTCAAGCTCTTATGGAACATTTTCCACGAGGCAAGAGGAGAGAAGAAAGAGAACTGTTCCCGACCGCGTGCTTATCAGAAGAGTATATAATTATGCTAAAGCACACAAGAGAAACCTCGCAATCGGACTGTCGGCTACGGTGGCTGGCGCCATTTCCGGATTGGGCTCACCATACATGCACGCAATAGCCATCGACCGGATAATATCACCCAAGAACCTCTCTGGCTTCATATGGTGGATTCCCTTATTCGTAGTCATCATTCTGGGGAACTACCTGTTTCAGTATATCCAAACGTATCAGATGCGAATTGTCGGCGAGAAAGTGGTTGCAAAAATGCGAGACGACATGATGGAAAAACTGCAGGTCATTTCGCTCAGATATTTCTCGGAAGGTGAAGCTGGAAGAATCATCTCTCGCCCAACGAACGATGCTAATACCGTCAGAATATTCCTCAGAGTGGGACTGACGAGCATTCTCGTTGATGTATCATCCATCTTGGGTGCCTTCGCAATAATGTTCTATCTTGACCTTCGACTCTCACTCCTTGCCATCACGGTTCTTCCTGTGGCAATAGTGCTGGTATGGTTCCTTGGAAGGTTCTCAAGAGCTGCTTACAGGAGAACGCTGGTCACGACTTCAGGGTTGACAGCGAGGATGCAGGAGGACTTGGCAGGGATAAAGGTCACACAAGCCTATGCGCGCGAGAAGGAGGCGGAAGAGAAGTTTTCGAAAAGCCAACATGAAAACGTAAAGGCAACAATCAGAGCCATCCTCATAAGCTCATCGTACACGCCGTTTGTAATAGGATTAAGATTGGTAGGAACGATGATAATACTGTTCTATGGGGTTAACGCCGTTTTGACAGGGACGATCACGCTGGGAGTTCTGGTAGCTTTCACCGAGTACCAGTTTGCATATTTCATGCCACTAGTCGACCTTGTGACAATGTACGACCAGTACCAGTCCGCAATGTCTGCAATTGAAAGAATGTTTGACTTGATAGACACAAAAGTCGAGATCTCAGATGCACCACCTGAAAGGAGCGTCGCGATACAGTGATAGAAGAAGTTAGATTTGAGAACGTCAATTTCGCGTACAACATAGACGTCCCTGTTTTGAAGAACATCAGCTCTGTTTTGAAACGTAACATGAAACTTGCGATTGTCGGTCAGACAGGCGCTGGAAAAAGCACGATCATTAATCTTCTCGCTAGATTCTACGATCCTGATGAAGGGAGAATACTCATCAACGGACATAACATAAGAGACATTCCGCTTGCCTCTTTGAGAGGTTGCATGAGCGTCGTGCTTCAAGACTCGTTTCTGTTTTCAGTTTCCATAAGGGAAAACATAAGATTCGGAAGACCTGAAGCCTCAGACTCAGAGGTCGTAGAGGCAGCGAAATCTATCGGCGCCCACGATTTCATAATGAAACTTCCCGGCGACTACAACTACGTTATACATGAGGGGTCCTCAAACATATCCATTGGCCAGAGACAACTCATAAGCTTCGCCAGAACATTGATCGCGAATCCAGAAATCCTAGTGTTGGACGAGGCCACGTCTTCAGTTGACGCGTATACTGAATTGGTGATACAGAGAGCCTTGAAGAAGTTGATGCGCAACAGAATGACTATAATAATTGCTCATCGGCTTTCAACAATTAGGCTTTGCGATGAGATCTTAACCATAGATCAAGGAGAGATAGTTGAAAGGGGCACGCATGAACAATTGATGCGCAAGAAAGGATTGTACAGGGCATTTTACAAGCTGCAGTTCAGAGAAGAAACAGGCGCATCCTGATATAACGCTGTTCAGAAAACGCAAGTCAAAAACTCCAGAAAGAAACGTCTGGAATTTTAACGTGGTCATAAGGAGAGTCTCGAGCGCAAACTGTTCTTTCTGCTTACTCAGCCACATGGTTGCAGAAGCCAAATATGCTCTCTGGACAACGTTATAAGAGTCAAGGACTGGGGAGAAATTGGACGTTGATTAGAGAGGCAACTGAGCGCGATAACGATGCTCTCAATGAGCTTCAAAAGAAATGTCCGATGGGAACCAGTTTAGTTCTTGGAGTTGATAGTTCACCTGACTATTTTGCCCGCTCTAGACCGTTCAGAGACTGGCATGTTTTCGCGGCAGTTGAGAATGACAATGTAGTTGGTTCTGCAGCGTTTGCAATCAGCGACACATACGTTGAAGGCAAACCTGTCAAAGCTGCATACGAATACGGCTTCGTCGTTGACCCTCTTCACAGAAGAAAAGAGATTGCAGAGAAACTGCAAAAACACATCGAGCACGTTGCATTGGATAATGATGTCGACTTATTGCATCTGGACATTATTGAAGATAACATTCCCTCAATGAACTTGTTTTCCAAAATGGGATTCAAGAAAGTGAAAGACTGCATAGAGATTTCTCTAATGCCCTACAAGAGACAGAAAAGCTCCGCTGAAGAAAACATAAGAAGCATGAAAGAAACTGACGTTGACAATGTGACTGGTCTGCTCAACGAGACGTACCGCGGCTACGACTTATATGCTCCTTTCGAACCAAAGGACTTTCTGGAATATCTCAAGAGGATACCGCACTTCGGCTTTCACAACATTCTTGTTTTTGAACACAAAGGCAATCTTGAAGCCTGTTTGGGAATCTGGGAATACGACAAAGTCAGAAAATACATTGTTGAGAAACTGAATTGGAGACTGAGCCTGCAGACAAGTCTGATAAAAAAGATTGGCCTATTTACGAGAATGCCCTACATCCCCAAGCCTGGTGAGGCGCTTATGAGTTACAACTTGACAATCTTAGCTTACGAGAAACCTGAAAGTATGCTAGAATTGTTTAAGAAAGCGGTTAATATTGCTCTTGATAACAAGGTTAACTTCATTAATGTAACGATAGATCCATCATCTTCCATAGCTACGATACTTTCGCAATTCAGATTTCAAACCAGAATCAAGCTACACATCTTTGCCAAACCTCTCAAACAAGAACAGTTCCAGAATTCTTGGGATAGGAAGATATACGTTGATGTTGCTGAAATGTGAGAACACGAAGAATTTCTGCAACATTCAGTGAAGCACTGTTGTAGTCACATGGAGGTCTGCAATGTATGCGTCTCCGGTGATCTCTCGGAAAATTAGTGTGCGCGGTAAGTTTTTTCCTATCAGAGTCAAGAGTATAAAAATCATAGTAACCCAACCAAAAGG
>Ga0172364_10004392_pt1 | contig 11215 bp, 10 predicted proteins | sample LakKivSesite10cm_FD_114545 | JGI IMG/M metagenome (GOLD analysis project Ga0172364, IMG submission 114545) | Sediment microbial communities from Lake Kivu, Rwanda - Sediment site 10cm | ecosystem: Environmental > Aquatic > Freshwater > Lake > Sediment | place: Rwanda: Western Province, Lake... | reverse complement strand
CCGCAACTCCTGGGGCGCTTCCTGGGGAGAGTGCGGCTACGGCTGGCTTCCCTATGACTACGTGCTGCGTGGCCTGGCCGAAGACTTCTGGACCATCCTCAAAAAGGAGTGGGTCGATACAGGGGTGTTTGCGGAATGATATTTTGCCATATCGAGAAAATGCTTGCTGATGACGGAGGCTGGGAATTCTGGGTGCTCGACGGCGAGGTTGAAATCAGATTACCCAAAAAAGCAGACCCCATCATGGTCAAATTCGGCTATAAGTACACCTTCTCCGAAACCGCCCCGAGTACCCCCCTTCGACCGCCTCGACCACTGGTGGGAGAAATAATGATTTATTGCTTATTGCCGACCAAAACTCTCTTCGATCGCCAATCCGATGCCCTCCTCATCCGCAACTCCTGGGTCTTCTCCTCGGTTCCTGCACGGCTCATGCCGGCGTCGGCCTCATCGAATACTACGAACGGCGGGCTTTTGGCCGTCATCTCGACGCCTCGCGCCTTTTCCTCTACAAGGTCACCCACAACCTGATGAAGCTCCGCGGCGATACTGGCGCCTACCTCCGCACCACCATGGGGGCGATGGTGCTGTTTGGCGTCCCGCCCGAATCCTACTGGCCCTACACCGACGATTCCGGCTCCTTCGACCGTGAACCGCCGGCGTTCTGCTATGCCTTCGCCCAGAACTTCCAGACGATAAAGTACTTCCGCCGCGACCCGGCCGGCTCCAGGCCCGAAGCCGTGCTCCACAGCCTCAAAAGCTACTTAGCCAAAGGCTTTCCCTTCATCTTTGGTTTTTCCGTCTACAGCTCGATAGAGCAGGCTGAGACCGACGGCCGCATCCCGTTCCCCTCACCCCGTGAGCGTCTGGAAGGCGGACATGCGATTATGGCAGTTGGCTACGACGATAAAATGGAAATTACCAACAAATTCAGCAAGCAGAAGACCAAAGGCGCCCTTCTCATCCGCAACTCCTGGGGCACATCCTGGGGAGAGCGGGGCTACGGCTGGCTTCCCTACGACTACGTCCTCCGTGGCCTGGCCGAAGACTTCTGGAGCATCCTGAAAAAGGAGTGGGTCGATACTAACGCCTTTGCCGAATAAAAACTGAGGAATAATATGAAAACTTTGCTTTGATTGGTCTTGCTGGCTATATTGCTCCCTGTCATTTAAAGGCGATAAAGGATACAGGCAACAAATCAGTTGCAGCCCTCGATAAAAGCGACTCAATAGGCATTATAGACACGCATTTCCCGGAAGTGGGCTTCTTAATTAAAAAGATTTTACCTTGAAATTATAGCCTCTTATAGAAAGATTAAGTAGATGAAGATAGCTAATGTCGTAGGGGCGAGGCCTCAATTTATAAAATTGGCGCCTGTTCTTAATGCTATCGAGAAAAAGCATGAAGAAAATAAAGGAGAAAAAATAATTGATGTTCTAATACATACGGGGCAACATTACGATTATGAAATGTCTCAAGTTTTCTTTGATGAACTAGGGCTGAAGGCACCAGATTATCATTTGGGCGTGGGCTCTGGTAGCCACGGATATCAAACAGGTGAGATTATCAAACGATTAGAAGATGTTTTGCTTAAAGAAAAGCCAGATATTGTTATAGTCTATGGGGATACAAATAGTACATTAGGAGGTGCTCTTGCCTCTGTTAAGCTTAATATACCAGTTGCACATATTGAAGCGGGACTTCGAATCTATAACCGTAGAATGCCTGAGGAAATAAATCGGTTAATCACTGATCATATTTCTGAAATCCTTTTTTGCCCTACAAAAGGTAGTGTAAATAATCTTATAAGAGAGGGCTTCGAATTTATTGTCAATAGGGGAGAGCTGGTTTCTTTGGATAGTGCCTTTAATTATTTCAGTACTCTAAAGGCGCCATATGTAATAAATATAGGCGATGTAATGTATGATTCATTATGTATGTATTTAGATTTAGCTGAAAAGAAATCGAATATTATGGAAAGACTTAATCTGGAGCCTAAAGGATATATGTTAGCTACAATCCATAGGGCAGAAAATTCAGATAATGCAAATTCTTTGGTAAATATATTTAATGGCCTTAATATGATTTCGAAAAATGGGCATAAAATTGTTATTCCTTTACATCCCAGAACGCGTAAAAAGATATCTTCTTTATCATTAGACTTTATTTTCAACGGAAACAATTTTATTGTAATTGAGCCGGTTTCATATCTTGATATGTTAATTCTGGAGAAGAATGCCAAAGTAATCTTAACGGATTCCGGGGGTGTACAAAAAGAGGCGTTCATTTTAAAAATACCATGCGTCACAATGAGAGAAGAGACAGAATGGGTAGAAACTGTTCAATCCGGCTGGAACGCGCTTGTTGGCTGTGATTCAAATCAGATTTTTATAATGGCAATTGAAGCAAAAGAAGGGACCCAAGGTACTTTTCCATTTGGAGATGGGAAAGCCTCCGAGAGGGTAATTAAATTAATTGATAAATGGTATGGGCGAACTAATATATGAATATTCTTTATATTAACCATTATGCAGGAGCACCAGAATATGGAATGGAATATAGGCCATACTATGTTTCAAAGGAATGGGTAAGGCGTGGTCACAGTGTGATTATTGTTGCCTCTTCTTATTCTCATCTGAGGAGTAAGAACCCTAATGTAGATAAGAGCCTAGTAGAGGAAGAGATAGATGGAATTAAATATATCTGGTTGAGGACAGTTAAATATAAGGGAAATGACCTAAAAAGAATCCTCAATATGTTGAATTTTATTTTGCAGTTATTTCGATATTTAGATTATCTGGTAAAAAGATATAATCCTAATGTGGTAATTGCCTCCTCTACCTATCCCTTGGATATATTTCCTGCTTATTTATTAAGTAAAAGAACAAAAGCAAAGCTTATTTTTGAAGTCCATGATCTTTGGCCTTTAACCCCTATAGAACTTGGGGGACATTCAAAATATCATCCCTTTATCATAATAATGCAGTTAGCCGAGAATATTGCATATAGAAAATCAGATTATGTAGTTTCCTTATTGCCAAAGGCATACGAATATATGAGAGAACATGGACTAGCTGCTCATAAATTTATTCATATACCAAATGGGATAAATATAAAAGAATGGGAAGAAAATAATAGTGAAATCTCAGAGGAACATAAAAAGCTAATTGAAAAGTTAAAATTGGAGGGGAAATTTATAGTGGGATATGTAGGTGCACATGGATTGTCTAATGCGCTGGATGTTTTAATAGATAGTGCTCAGCTATTAAGGAATGAACCGATAGCAATAGTATTAGTAGGCAATGGCCCAGAAAAAGAAAAGTTAGAAGAGAAGGTTAACGCATCTAATTTAGATAATATATTATTTTTACCCCCAGTATCTAAATTATCAATGCCTAGAATATTAAGAATGATGGATGCATTATATATAGGCTGGAGAAAACGATCATTATATAAATTTGGAGTAAGTCCAAACAAGCTGTTGGATTATATGATGTCTGGAAAACCAATTATACACTCTATTACAGCTGGGAATGATTTAGTTCAAGATGCTCAGTGTGGAATTTCAGTGCCTTCTGAAGATTCTTATCAGATAGCTTTAGCTATTAAGCAGTTAATGAGTATGCCGGAAGAGAAAAGAGAATTAATCGGGAATAGGGGGAAAGAATATGTGAGAAGATATCATTCATATCGAGTATTAGCAAGAAAGTTTGAAAACTTATTCTATTAATTTAAGAAATTTTTATTTTGCTAATGGCAAGAGGCCTTTAGATATAATTATGGCTCTTCCGAGATTTTAATAGGTAATCCAAATGATTAGTTCATCTCCAGATTATATAAAAAGCATTGCTGACGTATTCTTTGAGCACATTTAGAAAGTTCGCTGGCTCAGGCTGCTAGCTTAGGCTTAAAATGGAGAGGTTACGATGGCTAAATCGCGAACAAAACTTGACACGACCCAGTTAGGATACCGAAGATTTCTTAAATTTACCAAAAAGACAACTGGGAGAGCCTCCTCTTTCTGTCAGTTTTGCTTTCTGCGATATCCTGTTTAAGCATTTTCAAGCCAAGATCGGTATTAATAAATCTAGTAATAGATTCAAAAAGGTTTGAAACTCATAATTTTAATCTATGCCTAAAAGAACATTTGATATATTTATTTCTTTGATTGGATTAATATTTTTATCGCCATTGATGTTGATTATTGCTATTCTTATTAAAATTCTGGACAAAGGTCCCATATTTTATAAGGGTGTGAGGGTCGGTCTTGGGGGCCGATATTATAAAATATATAAATTTAGGACAATGGTTAAAGAAGCTGAGAACATAGGAGGTTCGTGCGTGCCAGATGACGATCCGAGGCTAACAAGAGTAGGAAACTTTTTAAGAAAATTCAAACTTGATGAGTTACCTCAGTTGATAAACGTATTAAAAGGAGATATGAGCCTTGTTGGGCCAAGACCAGAGGTGCCTCAGTATATATCTTTTTCGTCGGAAGAAGATAAGGAAATTCTTTCTGTAAGGCCAGGAATTACGGATTGGGCTTCGTTATGGGATATTGATGAAGGCGCACTTCTTGCTGGATGCGAAAATCCAGAAAAAAAATATCTTGAGGAAATCAAGCCAGTTAAAGTAAAGTTGCAATTAAGATATGTAAGAGACAGATCTTTTTTTATTGACATAAAGATTATAATCCTAACGATATTCTCTATCATAACGAGGAAAAGATATTTAAATACGAATGATTTTCAATTGTGATTAGCTTTGTTTCTTTTTAGAAAAAAAAATTTATTGAATTTGAGTGTATAAGAAATGAAAAAAAGACTATTTTTATCGCCTCCTCATATGAGGGAGGCTGAATTATCCTTAATTAAGGAAGCATTTGAATCTAACTGGATAGCGCCATTAGGCCCGATGGTGGATGCCTTTGAAGATGAATTTGTCAAGGCTATAGGTGCGAAATACGCGTTAGCTTTAAGTTCGGGTACAGCGGCTATCCATTTAGCTCTTATTTTAACCGGAGTAAAACAAGCAGATGAAGTGCTCGTTTCATCCCTCACCTTTTCAGCAAGCGCGAATCCGGTTGTTTATCTGGGAGGAAGGCCTGTTTTTGTAGACAGTGAGACGGATTCATGGAATATTGATCCTTCTCTTGTTTGTGAAGCTATCTTGAATAAGGCCAGAAAAGGAAAATTGCCAAAAGCTGTTGTTGTAGTAGACCTATATGGACAGCCTGCAAATATAGAACCGATTCTAAATATTTGCAGTCAATATGAGATTTCTTTAATTGAAGATGCCGCTGAAGCACTCGGAGCAACTTACAAGGGAAGATCTGTGGGCACTCTTGGATTATTCGGCATATTTTCTTTTAATGGCAATAAAATAATTACAACTTCTGGCGGGGGAATGCTTGTTTCAGAGCGAAAAGATTTAATCGATCATGCTCGCAAGCTTTCTACTCAGGCTAGAGATCCTGCTCCTCATTATGAGCATTCAGAAATTGGCTACAATTATAGAATGAGTAATATATTAGCAGCAATTGGGAGGGGACAATTAAAGGTATTAAAAGAAAGGGTGGGAAAAAGGAGGTATATTTTTGAAAAATACAAAGAACTTTTATCAGACGTGCCAGGAATATCTTTTCAGCCTGAAGCACCCTGGGGGAGAAGTAATAGATGGCTAACATGTATATTGATAAATAAAAAAGAATTTGGCGCAACAAGAGAAGATATCAGGTTGGCTCTGGAGGCCGAGAACATTGAATCAAGGCCGATATGGAAGCCAATGCATATGCAACCGGTTTTCAAAAGGTGCGAGTTTATAGGTGATAAGGTTGCGGAAAATATATTTAGAGATGGGCTGTGCTTGCCTTCTGGCTCTGCCATGAATGATAATGATATTGAAAGAGTTGTACATGTTATAAAAAGGGTACATAAAAAGTCAAAGTAACGTCATAAGAGGAAGGGGTTTAAATTCCGATGCCTGAAAAGTTGCTAAAATATTTATTTTCTGTAACTGCCTGGAAAAGGCGAGGTTTCTTTTTATTATCTGACATTATCATAATTGCTTTTTCTTTGTATCGCTCATTCTGGCTGAGGTTTGATGGGCAGATACCGGAGCAATATATAAAGCATTATCCTTTTTATTTGATGATAGCCATAATAATAAGGCTTTTACTTCTCTATATTTTCGGGATGTACAATTTTTCCTGGAGATTTTTCAGCGTCCTTGACCTGGCCAGGTTGGCTATAGCTGTTACTCTGTCAACAGCAATCCTTGCGGCTATTTTCTTAATGTTCAGGCAGAACGCTTACATAGGTGGCATGCCAAGGTCTGTGCTGTTAATTGATTTTGTGCTTACATTTTCTTTAATGATGGCCCTGAGGGTCTCAAAGAGGGTTTACAGAGAATATATTAGCAAAAGAAGAAAGCTGGAAAAGGGAAAATTGAGGGTGCTCATAATCGGAGCAGGTGAGGCCGGGAATAGCATCGTAAATGAGATGGTTAGAAACCCAAAATCTCCTTATATTCCTGTTGGTTTTGTCGATGATGATCCAGCAAAGCAGGGGCTGACAATAAATGGCATAAAGGTGATTGGAAAAAGAGAAGCTATTCCAGATATTCTGAAAAATAATCATATTGATGAAATATTGATTGCCATCCCGAGCGCTGATTCTAAGGAAATTAGGAAAATACTCAGCCAGATAAGGCAAGCTGAATGGAAGAAAAAAATCAGAGTATTGCCCGGGATACTTGACCTGGTTGATGGCAGAGTTAGCTTAAAGGATATTAAAGAGATAAGAATTGAAGATCTATTGGCCCGGGAGCCGGTTTCAACTGATTTTCAAAGAATAAGCGAATTTTTAAATGGGAGATGCATTCTGGTAACCGGTGCTGGCGGGTCAATTGGCTCAGAGGTCGTAAGAACTATTCTCCAGTTCAAGCCGAAAAAAATTGCCGCCCTTGATATAGATGAAACTGAGCTATTCTATTTAATAAATAGATTGCCGAAGAAAGAAATTGAAGTAGTTCCCATCGTGGCTGATATCAGAGATAAAGCCAAGCTGGAAATGGTTTTCCAGAAATGCAATCCCGGTATTGTTATCCATTCAGCAGCCTACAAGCATGTTCCGATAATTGAGGAATTTCCAGAAGAAGCCATCAAGACCAATGTGCTCGGGACAAAAAATCTTGCAGAGTTATCCATTAAATATAAGGTTGAGAGGTTTGTAAACATTTCTACTGATAAAGCTATAAATCCAACGAGCATTATGGGCTCCAGCAAAAGAGTAAGCGAAGAAATGTTAAAAGTGTACAACAGACTGAATAGCACAAAATTCATTTCGGTTCGTTTTGGTAATGTGCTGGGAAGCAGAGGGAGCGTTATCCCGCTGTTTGAAGAGCAGATAAGGAAAGGTGGCCCGGTTACCGTAACTCATCCAGAAATGAAAAGATATTTTATGGCAACGTCTGAGGCGGTTATTCTCGTGCTTCAGGCGGCGGCATCAGGGGAGGGTGGAGAGGTTTTCATCCTTGATATGGGAGAGTCAATCAAAATTGTAGACCTGGCCAGGGAAATGATCAGATTGAGCGGCCTGGAACCCGATGTGGATATTCAGATTAAATTTACTGGCCTGAGGCCAGGGGAGAAGCTATTTGAGGAATTGTTGGGTGCAGAAGAAGGATCTGAAACTACTGAGCATCCGAAGATATTTAAGGCGAGGAGTTTAGTCAAAGACGGAAGATATAATGTTAAAGAAGATGGCTGGCTAATGAGCAAGATAAATAATCTTATTGAAACGAGCACTAATTGCTCACAAAAGGAAGAGATAATAGAGGCACTTAAAGAAATATTGCCAACATATAGGCCCTATTAATTTGCATCAAATATCTTTTAAATTAATTTCTAGCTAAGTCTAAGACTCATGCATCCTTAATAAAATTTTAATTAATAAAATAAAGGGTAAAAATGAAAAATTTTGCACTTACTGGTCTTGCTGGCTATATTGCCCCTCGTCATTTAAAGGCAATAAAAGATACCGGTAACAGATTAGTTGCCGCCCTGGATAAAAGCGATTCGGTAGGCATTGTAGATTCATATTTCCCGGATGCCGATTTTTTCACAGAATTCGAGCGATTTGATCGGCATCTGGAGGCGCTTCGTCGTAAAGAGCCTGAAAGAGCTGTCCATTATGTTAGTATATGTTCGCCCAATTATCTTCATGACGCACATTGCCGTTTTGCGCTTCGAATAGGAGCAGATGCTATTTGTGAAAAGCCGGTTGTGCTAAATCCCTGGAATATAGATGCGTTGAAAGAAGCTGAAGAAGAATACGAACACAGAATTTACACCGTTCTTCAACTTCGACTTCATCCGGAGATAATTAAATTAAAAAATAAAATTCAGGAAAACAAGACAGATAGTATCTATGATATTGATTTAACCTATATTACTGCACGTGGGCGCTGGTATTTTTATTCCTGGAAAGGCATAGAAGATAAATCAGGCGGAATCGCAACAAACATAGGTGTTCACTTTTTTGATATGCTTACCTGGATATTCGGGCCACCAATAAGAAACGTAGTCCATTTAAGACGACCGGATATTGCTGCGGGTTATCTTGAATTAAAAAAAGCAAAGGTAAGGTGGTTTTTATCTCTGAGATTTGAAGATCTGCCTCGTGAAGTCTTAGCATCAGGGAAAAGGTCTTATCGATGCATAAAAATAAATGGCGAGCCTTTCGATTTTACTGATGGATTTCAAGACCTTCATACGAGAGTTTATGAGGAGATTTTAAGAGGAAGTGGATTTGGTCTTGATGAAAACAGGAATGCTATTAATATTGTATATGATATACGGCATATCGAAGTGACGCCTCATATTGGAGAAAGGCATCCACTGCTTGAAGCTCGAAAAAATGAGGTTAATAAATAAAGGAGAAAAATGAACAACGTAAAATACTTTGTACACCCGAGCAGTTTCATTGATGAAAATGTAGAGATAGGTGAAGGCACGAAGATATGGCATTTCTGTCATATTCAAAGCGGAGCAAGAATTGGTAAATATTGCATTCTTGGCCAGAATGTGAATATTGGAAATAATGTGGTAATAGGAAATTATTGTAAGATTCAAAATAATGTATCAGTTTATGAAGGAGTAACTCTGGAAGATTATGTTTTCTGCGGGCCTTCATGTGTATTTACAAATGTATCAAATCCACGCTCAGAAATAATAAGGCATCATCTTTATGAAAAGACCCTGGTAAAAAGAGGTGCTTCAATAGGCGCTAATGCAACTATTGTTTGTGGTGTCACAATTGCAAGATATGCGTTTATTGCAGCGGGAGCGGTAGTTGTCTCTGATGTACCTGATTATGCTCTTATGATGGGAGTCCCGGCTAAACAGAAAGGTTGGATAAGCAGACATGGTTATAGACTTGTTAACCCAGATGAGAAAGGTATTTATGTCTGCCCTGAAAGTGGGTGGCGTTATAAAGAAATTAAACCAGGTATTCTACATTGTCTTGATTGGCCGGAGGATCAAGATCTCCCCAAATAGTTTTAGTTGATCAGGAGCATAGAAAGAATGAAAATTCCAATTTTTGATCTTACACGGCAATATTCTCAGATTGAAAAAGAAATTAACGCAGCAATAGAAATAGTTCTTCGTTCCGGTAAGTTTATCCTTGGAGAAGAAGTTGAAAAATTTGAAAAGGAAATAGCTGATTATTGTGGAGTAAAACATGCTATCGGCGTTGCCAGTGGAACGGATGCCATTTATCTTGCTATTAAAGCATTGGGAATAGGAAATGGCGATGCAGTTATTGTTCCCGCTTTTACGTTTTTTGCTACTGCTGGTGCTGCGGTAAATTCAGGAGCAAAACCTATATTTGCAGATATAGATCCAAAAAGCTTTAATATTTCGGTATCCGATATTGAGAGAATTTTGAATACTTATAAAGGCCCATATAAGATAAAGGCGATTATCCCTGTTCATCTATATGGCCAGATGGCTGATATGGATGAAATATTAGAGCTTGCTAAAAAATATAACATTTATGTAATAGAAGATGCTGCTCAGGCTATCGGGGCCGGATATAAAGGAAGAAAGTCAGGATCTTTAGGAGACGTAGGCTGCTTTAGTTTTTTCCCAACTAAAAATCTTGGAGCTTATGGCGATGGTGGAATGGTGGTTACGAACAACGACGATATAGCACAAAAGGTATTAATGCTCAGAGTCCACGGAGCAAGCCCGAAATATTATCATAGAATGGTTGGGATAAACTCTCGACTTGACGCGATTCAAGCAGCAATTCTTAGGGCTAAAATTAAATATCTCCCGAATTGGATTGAAAAGCGTCGCGCCATTGCAGATAAGTATAATAAATTGCTGGGCGATATTGATGGATTGATTCTTCCTTATCAATTGCCAGACCGCAAACATGTTTTTCACCAATATACAATTCGAGTGACAAATGGCAAGCGTGATCTATTGAAAACATATTTGCATGAAAAGGGGATCGGAACACAAATTTATTATCCTCTTCCATCACATCTGCAGCCTTGTTTTAGTTATCTGGGTTATAAAGAAGGGACTTTGCCAGAGAGTGAAGATGATGCTAAGCAAGTTCTTTCGCTGCCAATGTTTCCAGAGATAACCCAAGAAGAGCAAAATTTTATATCAAAGACGATATTAGAATTTTTTAATTTCGATTAAAATACTCTCCAGAAACGGGATAGGGCAATAAGATATAAAATAGGCTACAATAATCTCAAAGGAAATAGGCAAAAATGTCAGGCGTTATGAAGGTGAAACCGTACGAAACGAGCTTTAATGTTGGTGTGGCATTCGAGCGGAGTTAATTCGCCTAACAATGCACCTTAAAAAGGCCTTCTTTCTGTCCAAAGAATGGGGAGCAGCTCATACATTGAAAGTTTATATCCTCTATATAAAGAGAAATTTACAGTTTCTCGATTAGGTACAGAAGACCCAGGCTTTTTATCTAAACCGTCAGTTAAAAATAAGATTAGCATAGCTTCTTGTTTCTTTGCAGTTTTAGTAAAGAGAATAGATTTAATAATAAAAGGTATAGCTATGTGTGTTAATAAATATAAAGAAATAAAGTTCGAATGGCATTATATTGGTGATGGGCCTTTAAAGAAGTCGCTAGATAATTTGGCTTTTAGTACATTTCCTAAAAATGTAACTTATTAT
>Ga0172364_10004391_pt1 | contig 11216 bp, 13 predicted proteins | sample LakKivSesite10cm_FD_114545 | JGI IMG/M metagenome (GOLD analysis project Ga0172364, IMG submission 114545) | Sediment microbial communities from Lake Kivu, Rwanda - Sediment site 10cm | ecosystem: Environmental > Aquatic > Freshwater > Lake > Sediment | place: Rwanda: Western Province, Lake... | reverse complement strand
GTCTCTCTCGATGATAATAAAAAATGGTAAAAGCATGGGTCAAAGCTGAAACACTTACCCAAAAAAGACCAATCCAAGTGGAAGACCATTCCGGACCACTATGGAAGAATTGAAACCACTCCGGACCAAACATAATAAATAAACCCAAAAATGATAAAAATATACCCATCCATAAACGACTTCGATTATCCTCCGTTAATTCTTTCTTCATACTGGCTCGCTCCCATTGAGACATAAATGTAAGGTAAAGGGGCCATGTGTAAAATACCGTCAAACCTACACCCACCGGTAATTCCGCAAAACCACGAATGCCCGAAAATACACTTAACAAATTAACACCATTCATCGCAATACTATCAGGAGCAAAAGAAGCCTTTATCCAACCACTCGATAAATGAAACCATTTCGTAATAATCACACAACTAATCGCAAAAATAAGAATACGAATAACAGTCTGATCGTATGAATCTAATTTTGAAAGTTTAACAACCGCTGGTTGAAGAGCATTACCAAAATTCGATAAAATAAGTCCAGTTGTCCCCCCTATCATTTGCTCTACACCTATGATTGATATTTTTTAATCATAAAAAAATGATTTCATCTTCTCCCCTCTTCTTCATTATCATAGGATGGATGCAGGATGCAACAAAAAAGCTTAAAAGACTATTGGAATATCTCCACTCCTATCAAACCAGAACCAATTTTACCCAAAAATGCACACCGTCTTCCCATTCTAATTAATAAACAAAAATCAATTACCATTGAACTCACACGATGCGGATCTGCCGTCCGGAAATTTTTAACTTATCTAAATGACCTGAACCGTAAAGACGCATATTTTTATCATATTCTTGATACACCACAAGCCCATCACGTTTATCATTGGTTCGTAAGAGATATGCCTCATTGGACGGAAACCTATTTCAACCGATTAGCAAACGAATTCAAATTAATTGAAGAAAAAAAGTTTTGGAACGTTTTCGAACAAGTTCGACAAATTATGGAATGGATTGGAACAAATATGCCTCACGTCATTCGAGGCAGTAGTGGTAGTAGCTTAACCTGCTACCTAATGGGAATTACCGACTTTGACCCTATCGAACATCAAATCTCATTAGCACGGTTTATGCACGAATTGCGTGAAGATATTCCCGATATTGATATTGATGTCCCCGCACATTTACGTTTAGGATTATATCGACGCATCTTTACAGAATGGCGTGGTCGTGTCGCAAGAATTAGTAATCATCTATATTTTCGTGAAAAATCCGCTATCAGGGAAGCCATTCGTAGGCACGGACATCATAAACAGATTCCCAAAGATGTCGATTTAACAGAAATTTTTCCCGAACCATCTTTACGTCAAGATGTCGCAGAAATGGCACACGACCTATTAGGAACTTTTCGAGGATATTCTTTACATTGTGGAGGAATTGTCGTATTTCCCGGGCAAGTTCCTGAAAAGTATTTCTTAGGAGACTGGAAATTAGGTCAAGAAGAATGGGGTCCTCAAATTCATCTCAATAAAGATGAAGTTGAAGATGAAAATCTCATTAAAATTGATATTCTCTCCAATCGAGGATTAAGCCAAATATACGAATTATGTCCCAATAAACCTCTCTGTGATTATCCCACAGATAACCGTGTTTGGGAACTATTTAGCAATGGAGATACATTAGGTATCACTTATGCCGAAACTCCCGCTATGAAAAAAGTATATATGGCGCTTAAACCCAAAAACCTAGGAGACCTCGCATTGGGATTAGCATTGATTCGCCCTGCCGCCAGTGGTCGGGGACAAAAAGCCTCCTTTTTAACACACTGGAATGGCAAAGAATTTGTCGGCGAAGAAGAATGTCCCTTCCCTACCAATGAACGTCCCTGGCTCATCTATGATGATGATGCGATTCAATGGATTAGTCGCTGGATTCATTGTAGTGAAGCCGTCGCTGATAAATATCGTAAAGCATTCGCAAAAGGAAAACGAAAAATTCAATTGGAGTTTGCCGCAAAATTACGTAAATTACAACCTCAATGGAATGATAAACAACATCATTGGGTAATCAATCAACTAAACCAATTACAAGAATACTCATTCTGTAAATCTCACGCATACTCTTACGCACAATTAGTTTATGCGCTGGGTTATTGGAAAGTAAATGATCCAAAACGATTTTGGTGGGCTACTCTCCGCCATTCTCATTCCAGTTATCGATTATGGGTTCATGTTCGTGCCGCAATCGAAGTTGGACTAAAAGGTGGCGGTGGAAGAGGACCTTGGGAACTAAGTGAAGATGGCATCACATTAATACCCAAAGAAATGATTCAAAAAAAATTAATCCAAGAAGATGATTGGACGGATTTTAACCGCCACGGTGTATGGTGGGGAGAACAATTCCTATCTGGACTATATGAAAGATGGGAAGAAAAAATTGTCTATTTTAAAGGACTCGTCGCAACAGGAAGAGTCTATGTCCCAGAAAGAAATATCAAAAACGTGGAAACCCACGTTGATGGGTTTTCACAAGAAGGAGATACTTACCAAAAATCAAAATATATCACATTCTTAACCATTGGAACAGGCAAAGGACTACTAAGAGACTTAGTTCTATGGGGATGCTACCGGGTTGCCGGAATTCGTATCGTTGAAGGATACGGTGATTGGATAGATGGTGATACCCCCTGGATTCAAGTTCGAAAAGTAAAAGTCTGTCATCATTGACCCGTCGAACCAAATCCACTCTCACCTCGGCGTGTCTCCGGCAACTCACTCACTTCTTGCACCATTGGCGTCTCTATCTTCTCAATAACCAATTGTGCGATTCTCGTATTCGATTCAATCGCAATTGGCTTTAATGTTGGATTTTGCGCACAAATTTTAATTTCACCTCGATAATCTTCATCAATAACACCCGCATTGATAAAGAGACCCGTCTTCACACTCACTCCTGAACGAGGAGCGATTCTCCCATATGTATGAGGAGGAAGAGCAACCGCAATTCCCGTCGAAATTAACCGAACCTCTCCCGGAAGTATCATTACCGACTCAATCGAAGTTAAATCATATCCCGCCGCTAAAACTGACCCTCGCTGAGGAATCACCGCATTCTCTTGAAGACGTTTCACAAAAAACATTCTTACTTCTCTCTCTTTTCACTTTCTTAAACTATTCAAAATTGGCAAAATTTCATTCTTCATTGAAATGATTCTTTCTTTCCTATTGTTTTCTATATAAAGACGAACCAAATCCTCTGTTCCACTTGGACGTAAAATCATTCTCCCACCAAATCTTCCAATCATTTCATTGATTTTCAATTGGATTCCATCTGGTTTCAAAACGACACGATCCTCCTGTCCTACCTCAAAAATAGAACGGTCTAAACCATAAATCTTCATATTCTCATAACATCGTTCCTCATAAATTTTATGTGTAATTGGCATATCTAAAATTAATAAAGACGCCTCTGTCAATAATACATTACGATAAGCATCCCCCACCAACTGATTTGACAGATTTAACCAACTATAAAGAATTTGTAAAAACTCATTTGTAGATTGACGAAGAAAATCTAAAACCTCTCGTTTCACTAAAATTGTCCCATGTCCGTTCGTCTCAAAATAAATACCAATATCAGCCTCTTCCGCCTTTGGATGCAAATTCTTAACACCCGTTGTCGCATACTCGTGTTTCCATCCCATTCTATCCCAATACTCAATCGCCCCACCATTGCTATATGCCGTATGTATCAAACGAATATCAAATGTTTCCCGAATATTCGCCTTTTCTAATAAATGATAAAGTGTAGTCGCCCATAAAGTCATTATACGATCTCCATCAATCAACTCAATCGAATAATCCTCTTCCCACGGACTCACCAAATCATCTCCCCTCCCCACAAAATATAAAATTCGATCCGCATCTCCATCAAAAGTTATCCCATATGTATCCCGATTTAACCAAACACCATATGGTAAATGATGTGGTGGCTCTAAACTCTTATGAATATAATCAGCGCCACACGTTTGATTTAATAATGACGGATTCTCCCTCTCATTCACAAATTGCACCCGGATATTCACCATTTCTAAACAACGGCTTAAAGAATCCATCAATTTATTTCCAACACCATGCGCACAATCAATCACACGAACTGATTTTGAATAAGTTTTATCAGGCATCATATCCAAAAAACGAATCCATTTCATCTCACTCTTCTTCATATAATGATTCTCATTCACTAACTCATATTTTGACTCATTAAAATATTTTGTCAAATAATGAAGCATTGGTGTTGTAATATTTGGATAAATACCAGATACTCCGGCACATACCGATAAAGAAAAACACCAATATTTCCAATGATCGATAAAATCTTCTTTTAAATCATTGAAACCTGGACGATTATCTCCTCCTAAACAATATCCAGGTTGCCTCTCTTTGTAATCAATATCAACTAACTGCCTTTTAGCCCATTCATATAACTTTAAAATTGATTTCGTCTCATAAAGTTTTACAACTTCCTCCACAAGCACCTCGTCTTTATGATGTATGGGACTACCATCTGGCTGACAAAACTTCATTCCATGATCCGTCGCAACATTGTGTGAAGCAGTAAATTGAAGACCATAACTCTTCCCCGTCTTTAAAGATGAAACAACCATAAATAAAGCAACCGGCTCAACAATCTCTTTTACAGAATCAAATAAACCTCGAAATCCCGCTGTGCCATATGATAACATTTTTAAACGCACTTGTCAAAAATAATTTTAACTATACTAATAAATGGGTAAAGGTTCTTCTAAATTAAAAGTAAATGTAAAAAAAATCGAAACGCAAATGAATGAGAATCAACAAGAAATAGAGCGGTTAAGGAGTTTTGTTATGGATCTTCAACAAGAAATTAAGGTTCTAAAAGAGAAACCAGTGGTTTATACGAAAACAATCGAACTTCAAACAGAAGAAGATAAACCGGAAAATATTGAAAAAAGTGAAGAGCAAATGAGTTTTAATGAAAAGAAACGAACGAATCGTCCAAGAGGGAATAGTTTTTCCCTTGCGGAATATCAAAAAACCGTAAAAGAAGCAATTCAACGAAAATGAAATTTGCTTTCTTCGATTTCGATGGAACTCTATTTGATGGAGAAACTATTGAACTGATTTGTCGTGATTACCCCGAAGTTTATTCTCGTATTTGTGAATTGAACCAAAAAGGCGTTCAAGGATTCTTGGACTTTGGAAACCTATTTTTACAAAAAGTTCAACTCTTTGAAGGTATTCCTGTTGAAACAATTCAACGACGCCTTATCGAAGAACAAAAATATTTCAAAGGTGCTTCCAACATTATTTCCGCATTAAAGAACGACGGTTTTACCGTTGTTGTTCTAAGTGGAGGCTTTAATCCAGCCCTGGCTGTCGCCCAAAAAGCATTAGGATTTGATTCCTATTTTGGAAATGATTTAGTCGAAAATAACGGCATTCTTACCGGATTTGTTCGAGGTCCTTGTATGCATCAAGAAAGTAAAGGAGAACTTATTTCCAAATTATATGAAATTACAGGCGCATCCAAAATAGATTCTGTGGCAGTTGGTGATGGACGCAATGATGTATCGATGTTTCATGAAGTCGGCTTTTCCGTCGCATTTTGCTCTCGAAGCAAAGCGTTGCGTGAAGTAGCATCAGTTTGTGTCGATGAACCTGATTTGACATTGGTTTATAATAAAATCAGCGAATATAACAAGAGTAAATGATTTATAAAAGATTTATTCCCAAACAGAAAAGAGTTGTTTGGTGGGATGTCGAAAACATCGCATTTTCATTAAATAAACAACAAGAAAAATGGCTAAATAAAAATCATATCGCTGTTCGAGGATTTGTTGGAAAGAACTATGATAGCAAGTTAAAAGATAAACGAATCATGCGTTTTGCTACACAATTACCAGAACAATCCGACCACGCAATTTCTGTATGGTCGGGACGTTGGATGCAAAAAATGGACGAAAAAGGTATCCCCCTCCGTAAATTAGAAACAGTCGTCGTCACAAAAGATAAATTTGGAGACGCCTGGGCGACTGTCCTACAACAAGGTGGCGTCAAAGCCAAAAGGATTACCTCCTGGAAAGAACTTCAAAATTTTTTCTAATTTATTAAAAAATCATCTAGATTCAAATGGAATCGTCGCATCCCACCAACAATAAACCAACAAATATGAATCCGGCTCGCAATCCAGATTCATATAACCAAAAAAGAACCATCCTTGCCGAACAAGAACTCTCTAATCGTCAAAAAGAACTCGCAAAAGCACAAGCAGATGCCAAAAAATTACAATTCTCCCCGAACAATCCATTCATTCAACCAAATAACTCCAAGTATCATAACACCAAAAATGAATTCCATTCTTCTCAATCTCACCCCTTAGAAACAAAACAAGAAAAAGCCCAACGGGAAAAAGCCCAACAGGAAAAAGCCCAACAGGAAAAAGCCCAACGTTTAGAAGCCGAACGGTTAGAAGCGGAACGATTAGAAGCAGAACGGTTAGAAGCAGAACGGTTAGAAGCAGAACGGTTAGAAGCAGAACGGTTAGAAGCGGAACGATTAGAAGCAGACCGGTTAGAAGCAGAACGGTTAGAAGCGGAACGGTTAGAAGCAGACCGGTTAGAAGCAGAACGGTTAGAAGCAGAACGGTTAGAAGCAGAACAGGCGGAACGATTAGAAGCAGAACGATTAGAAGCGGAACGGTTAGAAGCCCAACGTTTAGAAGCAGAACGATTAGAAGCAGAACGGTTAGAAGCGGAACGGTTAGAAGCGGAACGATTAGAAGCGGAACGGTTAGAAGGGGAACGATTAGAGGCGGAACGATTAGAGGCGGAACGATTAGAGGCAGAACGTGAAGAGGCGGAACGGTTAGAAGCAGAACGTGAAGAGGCGGAACAGGCGGAACGGTTAGAAGCGGAACGGTTAGAGGCGATCCGTATTGATACAGAAAAACGTATTTATTTATTTGAGAAAGAGTCTCAAAGTTTAGATGAATGGGAGGAATCCGTACCTTATATGGTTGATGATTACTACATTCAATTAAAAGATGAACCCGTTTATCGATTTGAGGTAAAAAGTCCATTTTCTTATCATCGTTTAACATTACACTTTTTGGGAACATTGAAACAACAAAGTTGGACTCGCATTCAGTTAGTTGGTAAAAACTTAAAGTCTTTAAATGAGGTTATTATAGAAAATGATGATGGGTTGATGATACCGAATGGGAAGGGACGAGTTCATTTAATTTCCACTTCAACAAATGTAAATGTTTTCTTTGAAATGTAAAAAAATGAAAGAATATATATTTTTTTACACTTAAATTCAAAAATGTTTGATTTTACAGAACTAAGAAGAACACTTCAAATTGAGCCAGATCGTTTTAATGATTTAGAGTTAATTTTCATTGATTGGCTCTATCAACGGTCTCAAAGAAGAATGGCGATTGGATGGGAAGGTTATTACGTTTGGATTCATAAGAATGTTCCCCTATATGGATACGATTTCGGTGAAGTCGAACAAAGTATTATCCTAGATGGACGATTCAAAACAACAGAATCGATTGCCCTTTATATCATTCTTGATTGGAATCGGTGGAATCGATTAGGCAATGACGGGTGGCGAGCCTATTGGTTATCCCTTATGAATACCATTTATCATCTCATTCGCCCACTCAAAGAAGGCGATATCAACGCAGAAGAAATGGGATGGCAAATTATCCTTCAAAGAATACTCACCGACTGGGCTTATTATGTGCCCGCAGGTCTCTTTGAAGCAAAAACACCATTTCGCACCATTAGTAGGGGCGCAAGTGCCTCTCATCAAATTGAACCAGATCAATCCATTGATACCGACGATTAATTCATTAAAAAAAACGATTGCGTTCGTTTTTTAAAAAAACTTGTTTAAGAGCGATCAACGAAGAGCATCATAAAAATGAGAATGCCGAACGCACGCATCAGCGTGACTGGTTTGAGGACAGAGACGGATGGGACGAGAGCGTTATTCCAGAGCCAGGAGAAGATGGCGAGGAAAATAACGAGAACAATGATAAAGTAGAACCAGAAGATAATCATTTCCATCGCAGTCATAGAAGCCATCATTGAAGCGGAATCCATATTATCTTGGAAACGCTCACGTCCGGCGGCAGCGTGGGCGATATGTGAAACAAACGATTCAAACATAGTTTTTCTATTTATTTCGTAGATTTTATTTCTTTTATAAAAATAAAATGAAAACCTGTTATCCTATCTGTGTGGTCGCTGCCGGTCTCATCGGCAGTCAAATTCCATTCTTCTTCCGCACACAAGCCGAACTCCTCAATCACGCTTTCGTTCAATCTTTAAATGACGAACAACGTGCCATTTACGCAAACATCGTCCAAGAACGTTTCCGCTTGTTTATGATTGGATCAATTTTAGGTCTTATCCTTGGATTACTCTATATATGGTATGCTATTCGCAATAATATCCATAGCGGTATGCGTATTTGTGTTGCTTTTGCCATTTTAATTGGTGTTCCCTATATGTATTATTCCTTGATGCCAAAGAGTGATTGGATGCTTCTCCATTTATCAAATCAACAACAAGTCGCCGGATGGTTAGACGTTTATCGTTATATGAAAGGTAAGTGCCACGCAGGTTTTGCCTTGGGTGTTGTGGGTTATCTCTTATTATGTCTATTTTGGAATGCGTAATTTTTCAAAAAGTAATTTTGATTGAATAACTATGAGTCAATATAAACCCTGGAAAAAAGGTGTTCCCCTCCACCAAAGACACCCCTTTTTCTATTTAAAAGGAGTTCATGCACTACAAAATCAAAAAGTGGCATTCTGTTTAATGGCAGGAGGTCAAGGAACACGATTAGGATGTTCCGGTCCCAAAGGTCTCGTTCAACCTGGTTTATTAATCCCCCGTTGTCTCTTCCAAATTCAATCTCAACGCATTCAAGAATGTTGTCGCAAATTAAATGTCCCCCTCCCTCCCTGGATTATTATGACATCTAACGCAACTCACGATGAAACCATCCGTGCTTTTGATGAGAATCATCGATGGGGATACCCCAAGGAAAAAGTGTCATTCTTTAAACAAGGAAATCTCCCCAGTTTAAACCAAAATGGCGAACCTCTCTCTTTAAATGGAAAATTAGTGGAAAATCCAGATGGTTCAGGAGGTGTTATTCCAGCACTTCATCGTTCCGGTCTTGCCACATTTCTAAAAGAGAATCATTATGAAATGATTTTTATTTATAATGTCGATAACCTATTGGTAGCATTATGTGATCCGGCTTATATTGGATTTCATATCGAAGAACAATTAGATGCCAGCGCAAAAGCAATCCTAAAAGCACGTCCCGATGAAGCAGTTGGCGTTTTCGCAGAAAATCCCGACGGAAAACCGTGTGTTTTAGAATATACAGATACACCCAAAGAACTGTTAGCGAGTTTTGAAATGGGAAATGCGGGCATCTATGCTTTCTCGGTTGATTTTGTGATGCGAATGAAAGATGAGAAATTAGAGAAACACCGTTCGTGGAAGAAGATACCCTGGGATGGTGATTTAAATCCAGAAAAACCAAATGGATGGAAAGAAGAAACATTCATTTTTGATTGGTATCGATTCACAGATAAGTTTGCCTGGTGGGAAATATCAAGAGAAAATGAATTTGCACCATTAAAAAATGCTGACCCAAACCCAATCGATAGTCCCGCCTCAGCTAGACGTCTATGGAATCAAAAATGGTCCAATCAATTAAAAGAAATTGGCATTCATCTTGCAAATGATGTCAATATTGATGTAAGCCCAGAAGCAGAGTTTTGGACGACCAAAAAATGGGAAAAATGGTCTCAGGAAAATCAAAATATACTCTCTCAAAAGAATATCATCATTCAATAAAAAAATTGATAGTCAAAGTTAAATTGCCTGAAATTAAACATCAATGAGTGCTCCTAACTCGCCGATTCATACTTTTGGACTGTCCTATGGAGGAAGCCCCCAGGTGGATACCCCGGAGGAATTGGAAGTGCGTTGGCGTCGGGTGAATAACCTCAAAGGAATCCAGAAAATCAACCGTGCGATTGCGAAGCGAGAGCTTCAACGTCGAATGGTGCGAGGTCTTCTGGATCAACAGGCAACTGCTGAACTCATTGACACGCTGGTGCGTATCACCCACGAAATTCGCAACTTGAAGTTGCAATTGACGGTGCTGCGTAATGGCGGTTTTTAAGTGTTTCTAAAACACTTAAATCATTTTATTCATTCATTCTTTAAAGAAACAATCACAATCGCACTATGAAAACCAAATAAAAATCCAACTAAAAAAGTCCCTCCAATTACCCAGGAATCAACAAGAATATCCATAATATTTTATTATCTACATTTTTGTATAATTAAAAAAAACGCATCATCTCTTATTCTAAAAATAGTTTAAAGATTTTTAAAATAAGTAATCTAAGAATGAGTGAAACTGATTTATTTAATGAAAAACCTTTATCAAATTGGGCGGATACTGCTGATGAGCCACTTCGAAAACGCAGACGTTCTCGTAAAAGGTCGGTTTCGATTGATGAAGTAGGTAATATTCATCGTTTCATCGCTCAAATACCAATACCAATTAAACAAGAAAATGATAAACCCTTATTAAATCCGTGGAAAAAGCCGATTCAATTATTTGAAGATGAAATCAATGAAGAAAAACCCAAGACATTTATTCGATATAAAGATAGACCTATTATAGGAAAACCACGGTCTCCACCTCGAACTCCTCCTCCTGAAAGAGAAAACGAATGGAGACTGATTCATTCACAGAGACGAAAAGACTCTTTCCGGAATCAAATCCTCCAACATCTCAGTCTAAAAGAACTTGTCGATAAAGATATAAATACGGATTTTATTCCAGACGATTACCTTTGGGTTGAAACCGTGCCAACATCAAATAATAATAAATATCAAACGGTTTTAATTGCCATTGCGTGTAGTCTCAGTTTCTTCTGCGGTTTGATTTTAAGAAATAATATTTAATAAAAAGTATAAAAAGTAAAATGACAAACAGATTGATTTTAACGATGATTGTGAAGAACGAATCCAAGACGCTTCCACGTCTTTGGAGTTCCGTTCAATCATTTATTGATGGGTGGGTTATCTGTGATACGGGTTCAACAGATACCACTCTGGAATTTCTTCAAAGT
>Ga0172364_10004390_pt1 | contig 11216 bp, 8 predicted proteins | sample LakKivSesite10cm_FD_114545 | JGI IMG/M metagenome (GOLD analysis project Ga0172364, IMG submission 114545) | Sediment microbial communities from Lake Kivu, Rwanda - Sediment site 10cm | ecosystem: Environmental > Aquatic > Freshwater > Lake > Sediment | place: Rwanda: Western Province, Lake Kivu... | reverse complement strand
TCTTTCGGTCCAAGATCCAAGCTCGAGCTACTCAACCCGACTTCAAGCCTGCCTTCGACCGGAACCCTCAGGTCGGCTAAGTACGTACGGGCTCGAGCATATACGGCGACTACGCGACGCCCATCGAGAAGGAAGCTCACTTCTTTGCATGGGACACCCAACGGGGAAGGCTGATACTTGACCTGATCCCAGTGGCCGGCAGTTCCCAGATCCAATCGTTGGCAACGGCCCCTGACGGGAGGATCTACGGCTGTGCCGGCTCGACGCTCTTCATCTACGATCCTGCTGCCGACAAGATCGTGTACAAGCAAAGCTTCCCGGTGGGGAGCGCCACGAAGATGATCACTTGGAAGGATGGCCTGATCTACGGCATCAGCAGCGCCAGCCTCTTCAGGCTCAAACCGATATCGCGCCCCGGCGAGGAGGTCGGCATCGAGCAGCTTCACTCGGGCGGAACCGACCTGGCCTTCGGCCATGACGGCCAGATCTACTTCGCCAGGGGTACGGACCTCTTCGTCCTCGAGAACGTGCCAAGCTGTGAGCCCCCAACCGCCGACCTCAAAGTCTACGTGGATGGGCTGGAGCCGGGCTGGAGGCTACAGACAACCCGGACGGATGTCGACCTATCCTCCACGGAGAAGGTCGAGAAAGGAATGTGCCAGAAGGTCACGCTTGCCGGCACTGGTCTGCTGCAGTACTTCAGTCCTGATCCCTGGGCGGTGGCATGGTGGGAGTACCAGTACCTGCTGCTCTCCGTCAACCCGGGCAGCGGAACGGTGACCGACATACAGATCACCAAGACGGGACCCGGCGCAGGCAGGGCCATCTCACTGATCAAGCCCCAGAACCTGACCCTCGAGCCTGACAGGTGGACGCGCTTCTACGTCCCCGTACCCGACATCGGCTGGGCCTTTGGGTCCCGGGTGGAATCACTGAAGATGATCATAATGGGATCCGGGACTGTGTACCTGGACGACATCGCCTTCGCCGTACCCGAGTTGGCGTATGCGCCTGTCGTCGCCACCCTCTTGTTTAGGCGGCGAAGCGCCAAGGGTCGTCCACGTCGCGTTCCAGATAGATTTTAATCCCGACCCGCCGTGGGGTCGAACACAATGAACGAAGTAGCCATCCTTGCCTTCGCCGGGATCTCCTGCGTCCTCGCAGCCGTGGCGACCCTGGTTGCGCTCCTGGTCCTAAGGAGGGTCGCTGCCATGGGTGCGGAGATGGCCGCGATCAAGAAGGTCATCGAGTTCGCCTCCCTGGAGGGCCGCCGGCAGGAGCTTTCACAGTCGGTCAAGGCGTGGGAGGAGTCCATCTCGGCAGTCAGGGACGATGCCCGGAGGCTGGGCCTGGATCTCTCCAAGATCTTTGCGGGCGTGGCGTCCGTCCTGAACGAGACACACAAACTCGAGGGCAATCCCCACCCCAAGATCGATGCCCGACAGCTTCACGATGTCAACCAGAGGCTGCTGTCCATCGGCGAGAGCTCCCTCAGCGCGACGAGGATCGCCGAAAGCCTCAGCGAGAAGGGCCGCACTATGTCGGAAAACGTCGAGGGACTGAAGAAACAGATCGAAGCCGGCTAGGATTGCGCTCGGCCCAACAACGTTTCGCCGCGATAATACACTTAACTAGCGCACGGCGTCCCGGGGCCGGAGACCCCGAATGCAGCCCGAGATCTTCCCGAAGTTTCGGAAACCCGCACAACTAGCCGTCGTCAACCCGAAGGGACTTGACTGTGACACTAGGCTGGCCATATCCGGCCTTCAGGGACTCGTCAATGCCTCCGAACCCCGCATCTACCAGGTATCCGGGCCATGGGACGAGCACTGGCTGCGGTACTACAGGGACAAGTTCGGGGTTGGATTCCAGCGCCTGCGAAACCCGATGCAGCTCTTTAAGCTCTACGCAGACACCCCCAAGGGCACCGTAATCTACGACCTCGACGTTCCGGACACAAAGAACCTTGCCACAACAATCGCAGGCCTTGAGGGCCTGATTCCCGCCAGCGGCAAGTTCGCGGCGGAGCTGGAGCGGCACGGGCTCGCGCCGAAGGAGGATCTGAGGGGGCGGTTCAAGGACAGGCTATCCGCGTACGCGTGGGCGAAGGACACCCTCCTTCCGCGGTGCAACCCCAAGATCCTAGGTTCGCTCTGCGTCGGAAATCGAGGGCACTGGCTGGAGAACAGGACCGAACTCGTCGACTACATGGTGGCGAACAGGTCCTTCGTCTTCCATCTCTCAGCGGCCCGCAGGGATCGGGAGGAGAACAGGCTTTTCGACGAAGTGCTGGAAGCAGCGGGCGGCCCGGGAGTCCTCATGGGCTGGCACTGCGTAAGGGACCAGGAGAAGGAGTACGTTGCGAGGGCGGCGCGAAAGGGCTTCTTCGTGCTCTGCAGTCCCCAATCCCCCAACCTCACCGTACACGGCGGAATCCCCCGTTCACGTCGAAGGTACGTGCAAAGGAAGCCCAAGGCCCCCGGCAGGCTTGAGAAGAAGGTCTACCTCACGCTCTACATGACCGACGGCGACGCCATCTGGGCCATGAGCAACCTCCAGAGCGAGAACTGGACCAGCAAGAGGAGGGGATCGTTCCCGTTCAACTGGGGGCTCCTTCCCCTGATGTACGACATCATGCCCGGCATGCTGAAGTACTACCACGAGACGGCAACTCCCAACGACTACTTCGTGTGCCCCTCCTCCGGGGCCGCCTACACCTACAGCTTCCTCCATGGCGACTGGTACCTCCACTACTCGAAGCACTACATGGACCTATCCGGCCAGAATGCCGTAAACATGGTCAACTGGGACACCAACTTCTGGTGGAGGGAGGTTGAGGAGCCGAGGGCCATCTACCGGGAGAAGCGGATACTCAAGCCCCTCGGACTGGTATGCGGCCTGGGCGGGTCGGTCTACGCCAGAAGCTACCCGGCTGGAACGCCCAAGGTGCATTCGGCAATCGTGCTCAACACGGGGGAGGACTGCGCCGCAAGGATCCGGGAGATGGCACAGGCAGTGAAGGAGAGGCCCCTGTTCATCTTCGCCTTCGTGCAGATCAGCCATGGCGTCTACGACCACCTGGTCGAAAACCTGAAGACGCTTCCGGACGAGATCGAGCTCGTGCACATGGATGCCTTCATGCTCGGCCTCAGGAAGGCATTGAAGGAGGGCTTGGTCAGGGAGGATCTGTACCCTTCCAAGGCCCAGCTCGCGGATGCGACCCTGCGGGAGCCGGGCCGACGCGACAAGGCATCGGCCGCAAGGCTGCTGGAGAAGCTGGCCTCGGTGGCGCGGATGCCCGAGGATCAGATGGCAAGGGAGATCAACCTCGGCAACTGGCACAACCTTGCATCGCGAGAGCCCATGTATGTCGAGCCCGAGGCGGAGAGCTGGCGCCGGACAAGTGGGGGCTACCTGGACTACGACACCCCAAACCTTGCCGATGCCCTGGGGTACAACCTCTTCTACACAGCCTGGGCCTATGTGAGGGCCTGCCTAAACGCAGCCGGGCGGTATGCGAACCACATGGACGCTTGCCTTGACGAGTACCTCGGGCTGTTCCCGGATGCGGGCAACAAGGTGCTGGAGGAGATATGGGAGATGTGGCACAGCTGGGAAAGCCGCCCTCCGAGGCTCGATGCAGTCAGGGACCTGACCGTCAGGGCGGCCAAGCTGGCTGCCCGGGGCACGGGCGGGTCAACGGCCTAGGTATGCGCCCCTCGTCGTCGCCACCTCGCGATACAGCCTCCTGCGGATCATCAAAGACCACAGCGCAAAGCCCGCGATCATCAGAGTCGACGTGACGACCATCCACTCCACCATCCAGATCCACAGCATAGCCCTGGCTTTGACCTTGAGAGATTCAACCTCGATCTTCTTCAGCTCGTTCCTTGCCTCCTCCAGGCCACTCAGACAGCCCTCATAGTCCTCCTGGACGTACAGCCCCCCGGCGTCGAGGCGACGCAGATCCGCGACCCGGGTCATCTCCTCAAGGCCCCGGATGTTGGCGCCGATCTTCTCGACGAAGTTCATCAACGAGACCAGGACGTCCCTCTCGACCCTGTAGTTCAGCATCTCGGATCGGATGAGATGCATGAGCTCGATATCCTGCGGAACCTCCCTTCCGATGGTGTAGTAGACCGAGTACACGGTGAAGTCCGGGTAGTAGTTCCACAGCATGAACGACTGGCCCCAGCCCGGTGTCCAGTCCGTGCAGAAAGCGAAGGTTCTCCCGGACCCCACGTTCCAGACAACCATGAACGGATTCTCGGGGTTGGTGTTGGTCTTGGCCAGAAGCTTCGCCCCATCCTTGACAGTGACCTCGTTGTACCCGTGGAAGATCGGGCAGGATGCCCAGGGCAGTGCCGTCATCAGGGGGTCGTCCTTGGACACGACAACTGGCTTCCAGGTGACGCCCATGGTCTTCCTCTCCACAAGCTCCACCGGAAGGAGGGGCCCCACGGTGGTGATCTGCCAAGATGGCGAGTCCGTGTAGCCCCCAAACGACAGTATGCCGCCGATCATCATCAACGACATATTGTCCTCCTCAACTGCCTTGGAGAACCAGTCGAGGTACCTGGCCGGAAGGGTGTCAGCCCTCACATCACTGAGCAGGATCATCTTTCCCTCGACGAGCTCCTGGTAGGTCCTGGGCATGTACACCCGAAGCGCCCTGAGAACCTCATCCTGGGTGAAGTACCCTCCGTGGACGGTGGCCGGGACGGCAGTGACGTCCAGGGCCGGGTCATCGCTTATGTACCCTATCGGGCTGGTGGACGGCAGGCAGTCACCCATATAGTAGATCTTGGGGATGTCGGCTGCGCGTCCAAGGGGCAGGAGCGAAGCTGCGATCAGGAATACCGAGACAAGGACTTCTTGACGCATCCAACGGGCTGAGGGCTCCCCGCCAATATAGTTTTCAGTCTGCTCGCGCGAGGCGCCGGCCGGTGCTACGATGCGGATAGGGTTCATAACCGACCTATCGGAGGCGGACTTCAAGTTCTCCGCCAAAAACGGCATTCCCTGCGTCGAGTATAACTTCTCGGACAACATCGACGCGGCCAAGAGTTTCGGCGCTGTCAAGCGCCACATGAAAAAGTACGGGACAGAGTTCTCGATGATAGGCATGTTCGGGCGCAACTACATCTCCTCGGACCGTAAGGAAGCCGATCGCCACATGCACGACGCGAAGGCCCTCGTGGACCTCTGCCAGGACATCGGAGCACCCTGTTTTGTGACGGGCGCCGGCCATGCGGAGAACAGGACGCTTGAGGAGAACGTGGAGAGGGCATCCAGCTTCTTCGGCTCCCTTCTGGACTACGCAAAGGGCAAGAACGTCAGGGTGGCGCTCTACAACTGCCACTGGGGCAACTTCGCCTTCGGTCCCGACTCCTGGAAGATGCTCCTCCCCAAGCTGCCCGAGCTGGGCCTCAAGTATGATCCTTCCCATACGTTCTACGATGGCCGGGACTACCTGCAGGAGCTGCTCGACTGGGGCAACCGGGTCTACCACATGCACGCCAAGGGTGGCATCAAGATCGGGGGAAAGCGGTTCGAGGATCCCCCCGCGGGCCTGGATCAGATCAACTGGGGCTCGATCATGGCGGTCATGTACCACCACAAGTACAAGGGCGACATCAACATCGAACCCCATTCGGGCGTCTGGCTGGCCGAGAGAAGGCACGAGGGGATACTGATAGCCCGAAGGCACCTGCTCCAGTTCATCGCTTCCGAGACATGAGGATACTCGCCTTCTCGGACTCCCACGAGAATGCCGTCGCAGTTGAAGCGTTCCTGAAACGGATCTCTAGCATAGGCTTCGTTCCGGACGTATTCGTCTCTGCGGGCGACATCGGGCCCCGCTCGATGGTGCGGATCTTCCAGGCGCTTTCCGCAATGGACCGGCTCATCCTGTACGTCTGGGGGAACCACATCCTGCACTATCCCCCCTCGGCCGCCGAGGAATGCGCCCATGAACTTGCAGCCATCCCCCACGCGATTGCCCTCACGGATCGCCATGTCCAGATCGGGGCTTGGACCTTCGTGGGCCAAGACGCTTGGACCGACTTCGTGGATGATCCAAAGGATCCCGAGAGGTACTATGACCTGCGCCGTAAGACCGACGGGCTCCTGCCTCATTCGACGATACTGGTGACCCATCACGCTCCACTTGGGATATTCGACTGCGGACATTCCTATCCACTTCGATCCTACCGAGATGGCCAGGGACTACTGCACGCTGGAAGCCGCGCCCTGAGAAGGCTGGCCGATGAGTTCGGCCCGAGGATACACATCTTCGCCCACTGTCATTCCGACGGCTCAAGGCACGCGATGATCGGGGACACTCTCTTCTCAAACGTCTGCCATCTGGAGCGGATCACGAAATCGGGTCGGTACGGCATCACGGGGAGCTTCGCCATCATCGACACCGAATCGCTTGCAGTGACGACCTATCACCTCTCCTGCTACTCACCCCGGGTCTGCAGCGGCTGCGGCTCGCGGAACTACATCCTCTACAAGTCCTGCGTCAACTGTATCAGGGGGGCTTCGGGACTCCTGCACCAGGATGAGCTGCCCTAGCTTCCGGGGCACAGGTCAACCGAGATCACTTATCAACCGGATGACTGACCCCATCACCATGCCCGCACTCTGGACGGCCGAGAAGAGGCGGATCCCCCAGATCGGCCTGAGCGGAACCCTCTGGCAGATGACCCGTGCGGGCTCCAACGTCCATTCCTACTTCACCCACCCCGTCTGGCTGCCCGACGGAAGCGGGCTGGTCTTCGCTTCGGATCGAACCGGCAGGACCGAGGCCTTCCTAGTCGAGTGGCCGAGCGGGAGCATGCACCAGATAACGGCGGAGGGGACCGGGACGCCGGTGGTGTCGCTGGATGGAAGATGCATTCTGTATTTCAGAAACCGGGTTCTCATCGAGCAGGACATCTCGACTGGCGATCGGCGCGACGTTGCAGCCCAGCCTGATCAAGCTGAGGGAGTTGGACTGGTCGGCCAGACCGCAGATGGTATGAACCTTGCATTTGCCTGCCACAGGGGCCATTCATCGTTCTTCTCAAAGGTGCCCAGATGCGGGGGCACCGTCCAGATATTTCATCGGGACCAGAGGTGGCTGGAACACCTGAACCCATCTCCGTCCGACCCGGGCCTCCTTTCCTTTGCCTGGACAATTCCAGGCCAAGGCGAAAGCTCTCAGAGGCTGTGGCTTGTCGGGATCGATGGAAAGCAGGTCAGGCCGATCTATCCTCAGGCCCCCAGTGAACTTGTGACCCACGAAGCATGGTCGGCGGACGGCAAGTGGATCGCCTTCACCTCAGGACCATTTGACAGGACGCCGGGGTCCTTCTCCCTCAAGCGGGTCGACCCCTACTCCGGGATCCATGAGACGATCGCCAAGGGCGGCAACTTCTGGCACTGCGCCCCGAACGATGACTGCTCCATGATCGTCGCGGACACCAACTGGCCGGACGAGGGGATCAAGTTGGTGGATGCCGAGAGACAGTCAAGCGAGACGCTCTGTCTCTCCAGATGCAGGACCGCCCATGCGCACCCGTGCTTCAGCCCGGATGGCAGAAAGGTCGTGTTCACCTCGGACATGACCGGCAGGAACCAGATCTACGTCGCCGAGTTGCCGTGACTGGCAAACCCCGCCCCATTTGGCATCCACATATTAGCTTTCCCAGACAATGACATCACGATGAAGGAAGGGGGCTCGCGTCCTACCGAGATGGCCCGCAGGAAGGAATCCATCATCCTTCCAGTCACCGGCATGACCTGTGCATCATGCGCCCAGACCATAGAGAGATCCCTCCGCAAGAGGGAGGGGGTCCTTGAGGCCAACGTCAACCTTGCGACCGAGAAAGCCATGGTTTCGTTTGACCCGGAGAAGATAGGCAGGGCGGGGCTCGTCGAGGCCGTGAAGGAGGCGGGCTACGATGTGCCGGAGCCAAGGTCGACGGTGGTCCTGAAGATCAGCGGAATGACCTGCGCATCATGCGCCCAGACCATAGAGAAGAAGCTCAAGGAAACCAAGGGCGTTCTGGACGCAACGGTCAACCTTGCGACCGATAGGGCGGTTGTGACCTACGACCCCAGGGTTGCATCCGTCGACACCCTCGCAAAGGCGATCGAGGCAGTCGGGTACCAGTTCCTTGGCGTGTTCAGCGCCGAGGAGCAGAGAGCCGAGGAAGCCTCCCAGGAGGAGGCACGCAAGGTACTACGCGCCCGTCGCTCGATGCGCCTGGCATGGGGGCTGACGATCCCGATCATCGTCTGGATGCTGCCCGAGATGGTACTGGGGATGCCCTGGCCGTCCATGACGGTTCTCAACGTAGGCCTAACGTTGCTCAGCTTGGCGGTGCTTGCCGTCCCGGGCAGGCAGACCTTCCTCTCGGCGTTGAGGGTCGCGAGCCACGGCTCCGCCAACATGGATGTACTCATAGCCATGGGCACGGCGGCATCGCTCGCCACCGGCCCGCTCTCGATGATACTGCCCATATCCAGCTTCTCGGGGATCGCGGGCATGATCATGTCCTTCCACCTGACTGGGAGGTACGTAGAGGCGAGGGCAAAGGGCAAGGCTTCCGAAGCCATAAGGAAGCTCCTCGAGCTGGGCGCAAGGACCGCCCGCGTCCTGCGCGATGGCAGCGAGGTCGAGATCCCGATGGAGGACCTGGCCGTCGGCGACGTCATGATCATCAGGCCGGGCGAGAAGATACCGACAGACGGAGTGGTCCTGGAAGGTGAAACATCCGTTGATGAGTCCATGGCCACCGGCGAGTCGATGCCCGTCAAGAAGGGCCCGGGCGACGCCCTGATTGGCGCCACGATCAACCAGAGGGGGCTCGTCAGGGCCAGGGCAACCAAGGTCGGCAAGGACACCTTCCTGGCCCAGGTCATCGACATGGTCGAGAAGGCCCAGGGCACGAAGGTGCCGATACAGGCCTTTGCCGACAGGGTCACCGCCTACTTCGTCCCCACAATAATCGTCCTCGCGCTCACGGCCTTCCTTGCCTGGATGGTCGCGGGCGATCAGCTGAAAGGAGTGCTCGAGGCCACTCAGTCCGTCCTTCCCTGGGTCGACCCGGGCCTCTCCAAGCTTACGCTTGCCCTTTTCGCCGCAATAGCTGTCCTGGTGATAGCCTGTCCGTGCGCGCTGGGCCTTGCCACGCCCACGGCCCTGATGGTGGGAAGCGGAATGGGCGCCGAGAACGGGGTGCTGGTGAGAGAGGGTGCTGCGATCCAGATCCTGAAGGAGGTCAGGACCATGGTGTTCGACAAGACCGGGACCCTGACGAAGGGAAGGCCCGAGCTTGTGCACGTCCAAGCTTTCTCTGATCTGGACGATTCGGAGCTGCTCAGGTTGGCCGCGTGTGCCGAGTCGGGCTCGGAGCACCCCATCGGCCACGCGATCGTGCATGCTGCCCAGGGCAAGGGTCTGGAGATCCGACCGCCGGACCGATTCGAGTCCGTCCCCGGGCAGGGAATCCGTGCCTCGGTGAAAGGGAGAGAGATCGTCGTGGGAAGCAGGAAGATGTTCGGAAGTGACCTGGCCGAGGATCTCCAGCGAGCGGTCGGGGACCTGGAATCGAGGGCGATCACGTCGGTGATGGTGGCGGTTGACGGGCGGGTCTCGGGCGTGCTGGGCGTGGCCGATGCCCTGAAGGAGGACGCCGTGGATGCGATCCGCAAGCTGAGGGAAATGGGAATCGAATGCGTCATGATAACCGGCGACAACAGGAGCACGGCAAGTGCCATCGCCAAGTCCGTTGGGATCACGCAGGTCCTCGCCGAGGTGCTTCCGGATCGCAAGGCGGCGGAGGTCGAAAGCCCCAAAGCATCCTCCGGCCCGGTCGCCATGGTGGGGGATGGGATCAACGATGCGCCCGCCCTGGCACAGGCCGATGTGGGGATTGCCATCGGCACGGGCACGGACATCGCAATCGAATCCTCCGACATCACCCTCGTGAGGGGCGATCTATCCTCGGTCGTGACGGCCGTCAAGCTCTCCAGGGAGACCTTCAGGAAGATCAGGCAGAACCTGTTCTGGGCCTTCGCCTACAACGTGGTCGCCATACCCCTTGCATTCCTCGGACTACTTCATCCGCTCATCGCCGAAGCGGCTATGGCATCGTCCTCGGTGACGGTGGTCACGAACGCGAACCTTCTGAGAAGGGCCAGGATCAGATAGGGATGTAGCGGCTTCGGTCCTGCCAGTGGGCTTGATGCATCCGCTGATCCCCAAGCATGCCTTGAATAAGATTTATCATGCTTCCCGGCCCCTTGGTCCCAAGCTCCGATAGTGTAGGGGTCAAATGCCGCAGGCCTTTCATTCGGGCCTTCTCCTCTCTCTGGAGGCCATTCGAGCCCGAGACCCGGGTTCAAATCCCGGTCGGAGCATTAAACTTAAAGTATAAAAGCACCAGACCCGATATACCTACGGTCGGCGTGGCAAGGGTCACCAGAATCGACATATACGGCTACGACAGGCGCCTTGAGGCGGCGGAGGGGAGGCTGAGGCGGCCAAACCCCATATCGGCCAGGAACGCCCAACTCATCTCCTCCTTCGCCGACGCCCTCACCGCCGAGGGCATCTCCCAGCCGAGGATCGCCAAGTACATCTTCACCCTGAAAACCCTGGCGGAGGCCCTGGCCAAGGACTTCGACCAGGCCGGGAAGCCCGACATCTCAAGTGTCATGGCCCATATGGAGAGGATGGACTACTCCCCCTGGACGAAGAGGGACTTCAGGGTGACCTTGAAACGGTTCTACCGCTGGCTCAAGGGCACGGAGGAGTACCCCGATGAGGTGTCGTGGATCAAGACGACCATGAAGCAGAAAGACGTGTTCCTGCCTGAGGATCTCCTCACGGAAGAGGAGATCTCAAAGATCGTCGAGCGGGCTGAGACCGCCCGCGACAGGGCGTTCATAATGACTCTCTACGAGTCAGGGGCAAGGATAGGCGAACTCGGATCCATGAAGATAAGGGATGTGTCCTTCCAGGAGAGCTATGCAAAGGTCATGCTGAACGGCAAGACGGGCCCCAGGAGGGTCATCGTGCCCGCGTCAGCCCCGTACCTGTCCGCCTGGATGGAGATCCATCCGCTGCGCGGTGATCCCGACGCACCGCTCTGGGTGAACATGGGCACGGTGAACCGTTACCAGGGGATGAGCTATCCAGGCCTGGCAAAGGTACTGAAGGT
>Ga0172364_10004383_pt1 | contig 11220 bp, 12 predicted proteins | sample LakKivSesite10cm_FD_114545 | JGI IMG/M metagenome (GOLD analysis project Ga0172364, IMG submission 114545) | Sediment microbial communities from Lake Kivu, Rwanda - Sediment site 10cm | ecosystem: Environmental > Aquatic > Freshwater > Lake > Sediment | place: Rwanda: Western Province, Lake... | reverse complement strand
GGTCGAACTTTTTTTCTTTTCTTCCAAAAAATCGAGTACCAACTTTTTCATGGTTTCATAGTTGAGTAATTTTTCATGAGCCAACTTAATACTAACGCCTTTACACTTGAACATGGTTTTGCCATTACAGGCTTCCATCGCATAAGATTTAGGTCCCAATCCAATAAATGTTTTGATGCCACCATTTTTGGTATCAAACTTTTCAACCGACCATTGTCCCCATAAATCACCTTGAGGAATATTATAATGATCAGGATCTTTCAAGTAGACGACAGAATCCGTATCATGCATGAGTACCCGATCACCTAGACGATCTAATTGTTCAAATAGCATTAAGCGACCGTAAGCAGGGACAAAGACAGCAGCGGGTAGATAACCATGGTGCAAGTTAGGATTGGTGTTTGACCCAACAGCTAAATGCTTGACATACGTTTTGTCACCCAAACAAGCAAAATCTTTTAGCCGAATCGTCTTTTTCTCCACGTTTTTAAAGAGAGCCAACATTTCATCCACTGCATCGGCATCAATGATTTTAGTTTGTGGCATCACCGCACGCTGAGCATGTTTACCCCACCCTGAATTGAGCAAGATTTTAAAGGTTTGTTTCTTGGCAGGATTATTTCCCCAGCTGCTAAAACTATCAGCGACCTGTTGTCCCATACCAAAGAAAGTTTCATAATCGTGTATCAACTGTTCTTGTTCCGAAAGAGAAGGTGTGGATTGAGCATTAGCCATTTTCTGTATATACAAATCTTTGATTAAGCTGTTCCATAATCCTTTTGCTTTATGGTAGCGATCCAGACGATGCAACTTATCTAAACGGTACCCTTTTTCCAAAGCCTTTTTTAGTTCGACGGTAGTAAAGACGCCAGCTTCTATAGGTTCCAAAGAGGCAACACACTTTCCGGCATCTTCATCCCAGACAACAAGGACAGGATGAAAGAGATTTCGTGGAGGAGTCAAGGAAGCACAAACAATGCCGAAGAAGGAATCGTCTTGCAAGAGTTCTTCTTCTGATGGGGCAGTCTTTTCCACAATGCGGCATAACCTATCGACATACCTTTTCTTTTTGTCTAACGAGCAAGAGCACGTCAATTCCACGACATTACCCGTATCAGGATTTCGATGTTCCATACATGGGAAAAAATCGCTGTCGTAGACTTCAATGGTAGGTAAACCAATAGGATAATCATAAGCAACTTGAACATAAGGGTACATGCTGACAATGTCTTGATAAGTAATACGTACACCACGATCCCATTCTTCATCACTTACAGCGTGGTAAATTTTACGTACTTCAGTTCTTCCACCCCGTAAAGCTTTCCGAGCAAACCAATACTCATTCGGTGCTAGGACCCCCCAATGATCTTCCCATGCCAATTTAGATACAATTTCACGGTAAGCATCGGGTTCCTGTTCACGATCCGGTATATCAATAGATTGCGACAACTGGTAAATAATAAGTTGATGGACATAAGACGGAGCAGTCGCATGAAACCAGGGAGACAGACTAAATTTGTCCACTAGAATATCATGGTAAGCTTTCATCAATTCCGCGAGAATCAGCACATCATTTTGGCAGTAAGCAATCAACTCTTCTTTAAAACACCAGGGTTGCTGAGACCGTTCACTGTACCAAGTATGAAATTCATCCAATTGGTCCTTGTTCTTGATGATAAACGATAAATCAAAGTAGGACTTATCAGGTAATGGCCCATGGTAATCATAATGTTCTACCGAATTAAAGAGATGAGGAAAATGTCCCTTTCGTAAACCTACGTTCGGCCCAAAAAAGTCTTTTGCCAAATTTGCAAGTGATCCACGTAAATGAAGCATGCTATCTCTAAACACGGTATGACCCACTTGAATTTGCATAAACTTGCATCCGCGCGCAGTGGGCACAATTTTGTACTCTGGATTTAACTGCACTGCTTCTTCAAATACCAACCGTGTGTCGTATCCTGATCCATTATGGGCCACGCAAATGTTTTTACCATGATTATGATTCATCATAAATAGGACAAACTTCTTTAAAGCGTCAGCGCCAAAAAATAGTTTTTCCTCGGTAGGATCAAAAACGTTTCTAAAAACCACAAGATTAACAACATGAGCCGCTTTCTCGATTCGCTGCAATTTAACTTGACCCTCTTCCATGATAAAATTACCATCCTGATCTGTTAAAAATTCCAGCGTAAACTGTTCAGGTATGCGTTGAATACCAGACTCCAAATCATAAGCCCATAATTTAAATTTGGATTCTTTAGCGGATACATCTTCGGCATCACCCGGCATCCAAAAGGATTCATGGTCCTTTCTAATGGATGGCTTATACACAAGGCATCGATGAGGCTCTGTTTCAAAATGATTTTTGGAGTAATGCAGTCCACAAAACTTGCAACTAGAAGAAGCACAATCGTCACATTTTCCACCAAATAAACCACAAGTTTGACATTGACGTTTCAGACGTTTTTGGCGTTTACGCTCTTCTACTATGTCTTGCTCTTCTTCATTTTCACAAAGGCAGGTTCTAACAGCGCTATTATAGGCAAATAAACAGGTATGACACCATTTCATAGTACGTGTATTCCTGTGATTCATAAACAGCTGTTGAGGAGATTGACAAGCCGCAAAATGCTCCTGCGTAATATCGTATACCAGATAAATCAAATTGTCAATACAATCTTCTTGATACTTAAATTCAGGACCCGTAAAGGTAGTGGAAGATTGCTGATTGAGTCTAGGTAATAAAACAGTTAATCGTTTCGTGCGAGCTTCTTCATTCACATAACGCTGAAGATCATCCAAAGCTACCAAATCAAACCATTTCATGCGACGCATTAAATCTTTTGTTTCCTGATACAACCGTTTGATTTGCTTGTCAGGTCGTTGCATCTTTATAAACGTCAAAGCAAAAGCCGCGCAATTTAAAACAGTTCCATCATCGTGCACATGTGCTTTCCATGTTTCAATGTACCGTTTAGGCGCCCATGCAGGGGGTTTGACCAAAGAAGCACCACCAGCCAGTATACTATTGGGATCAATAATAAAAGACCATTCAATATCCAACAAATCAATATCCATATTCGATTCGTGAATAGCATTCATAATTTCATCAAAAAAGTCAGTCGTCAAATCGCGAACTTTAAGAGGATTGGTTGATATTTGACTTGCTGCATTGACTAAATTGACACCTGTATGAGTAGAGAATACCCTGCAAATAACCCGTAGCGCGACCCGCTCGATCTCGACTCCAAGCATAAACTTGCGAACGGCGGTAAGTCAGAATTTCACGCAACACTTCCTCTCGCAAGACTTCGGCCAACAATCGTCGACGTTGAAGATCAGAATATTGATTTAATCTTCCATTTTGAAGGGCTCGTAAAACCACACGAATGGGATAACCACGGCGGGTCGATCCCCTAACGATACTATTTAAACTGGATTGGCCATTGGCGTACTCTGTATAAACTTCAAATTCGTTCATACCGAGAAACAAACGCCGGCGCTTTATATTTATACAACCACACAAAAATGGACCAATCAGATTTATTCAAGGACTTTGACCTGGTCATTGACAATTTGTACACGGTTCCCAATAAATGTGGGCTGGCGCAAACACGGTGTTTCAGGGATAGGCGTCATACATCCTTTTTGAATCAGACGTTCTTCCTCTTGGGAAATAAAAGAACGGTGTTGACCAATACCGTAAAAAGGTGCGCAGTAACGCAAAATAGTGTCCAAATCAGCTTTACCAATAGGTTCACAATACCACTGTATGCATAAGATTGTTCCTTTTTGATATTGATCAGCACGAACTAATTCACCATGGTCCAACAAAACAATACCCCACATCGAACGTACTTCGGTTGGTTCAGGTTGCTTTAGACCGTTCACAAGAGGATGAAAACCTTGTTGCAGAAGATGTCGAATGAGTTCTTCTTGATGAGCTGGTGGACTGTAAGTTTCCAAGAGTGGAAAATCAATAGGTCGTGGATCTGTATAGACTAAAAAACGAGGCTCAGGCATATTATATCAACCATACAAAAACGGCCAATGTACTCTTTTATTCCATTTTCTTCCGGACTGGAATCGGGTTCTGGAATAGGAGACTCATTCATAATCCATTCTTCAGTCTCGATTGCATTGGCAGGATCGGTAAAGAGTTCAATAATCAATATCTGTGCTGTGGTGCGCACAAACCTTGGTTCCTGCTCTTCTTCTAAAGACAATTCATATAGACGAGGATTCCAAGCTCCACGATGAGGACATAAATGATGCCATGCACGCATCATAAAGTGGTGATCAGCGGCACTTGTATCGAATTCATCCATGTTCCATAACGTATGAAAAAAATGAAGATGATCTTCAAACGGTTCAATGATAATAGAATAAGGAACCATATCATGAGGTTTAAAAATTTCATAGATCATGATTTCAGAAGCAAGCAGTTGATTGTAAAGATTTAATTTGTATCCACGGTTTGGAGTAGGTGGATCCAATACAGGGTAGTAAAAACTACTATAAGGTCGTAAACTGCGTAAAGGTAAGACTGTCATTTATTACAGCCACAAGGAGAAGGGGATCGGACTGATCTTTTATATTTTACTTTTCTACCAACAGGGTTTACCATGCGCTTATGTCGCACATAAGTTGTGTCAGGTTGTTTTTGTGGACGCACAGGCATTTTGTGTCTGAACCCCTGTCGAACAAGACCCCTTTTGAATAAAATGTGAGGCAGATCTCCGCTTTTTTTCGTACTGCTGGATACTCGCATACAGTTCCCGCACATACATTGTGAAAACTAAAAGAAGCATCAAAGCAATCCCGATATGCACAAAGTTGAACTCATTAATTTTGAAACTGTCCAAGTTGCTGAACCTCGCCCTCCTTTGGATGAAGAAGGAATGCATTTTGCTAGTCTTCGTTATCCCACTCGACAATTGCAGTTGTATATGCATGGACATGTCGCTCAAGCACCCGAACAAGCTCATAGTGATTACGGTGGTGGCTGGAGTTTTTGGTTTAAACCTGCCAGTGAAGACGTGGCTAACTTGATCAAGTTGGAGGATTTATTGGTTCAGTATCCTACCAAATTGGATTTGGAAATTAATCGTTATGAGCGTCGTGAAACGTTAAATGATAATTCACACTTGCGCATCAAATTAAAACGCGATGAAGATGGGTGGAAGTTTACTACCAACACCAAATTAACTGAAGACTCTTTAACTGCTGATTTGGCCAAAGGCACCCCTGTCACCTTGACCCTCGCACCTGGATTCTATTTCAGTGACGATGTAGGTCGCTACGGTCTTTATTATACATTGAAGGAAGTAAAATTTCCAGAAGCAGTGGAAGCCCCCATGCGTGCCACTAAAAAGGCCGCTGCGACCAAGCGACCTGTGGCAAGTGGATTGAAAAACAGAATCCTTAATTGAAAAATAAAACTTCTGTGAAATTTTTCATCAATCGTAAATGTTTAGGCCGCTGCATATTGTAGTACAAAAAGGAGTGATCCCCTTCCACACAATGCTGATACATTTCTTCCCATTGTGGTCTTTTCAAACCCATAGGAAATTCAGTGTAGACATTTTCCAATTCACCATCACTAAAAATTTCAAATAGAATAAGGCAGGAAAAATTAGTACGCACTGTCTTGGGGATTTCATTAAACGCTTGACTGACCATAATGAGGGAAGCTGAAAAATGACGGTGATTCGTGTTGAGCATTTTAAAAGCATTTTTGCGGGCATTGCTAAAAAGCGAAGAACCTACCAGGTCATCAAATAAAAACAAGATACGATTAGCCAAATGTTTTGTTTTACCATGATCTTTTAACAAATCGATAAGAGCTTGCTGTTGCAGTAAAATAGCTTTTAAATCGTCTTCATTGTAGTCGGTGTAAAAGCAGTCTTCCGGTACACGTGCATCAAATTTATCTTTATCGTTTTCCAGCAATTCACTGAATTCATGATCTGTAGCAGAAGCGGGAGCTTCGACAATAGGATTGTCCTGCTGTTTTTTCTTTTGTTTTTGCAACCATTTTTTAAGTTTTTTGTTTTCCGCTAGCAGAGGCTGTTTTTTCACCCAATCCCATTTTTCATCGTTAGCAACGGTAGGAGAAAAAACAATAATGGTATGAAAGTAACCTTTAAAGTAATTCAGCAAATTACAAATCAATGTTGTTTTTCCAGCGCCCTTGGGGGCAATCAGACCCATTGAAAATTCATGATTCGGTAAAACGTCATGCGGTGATTCATCATGCTGCGCAGTCGTGGGTATGGGAACCGGTTTAACGATCAGTGACATTAAAAGAGTGTCCACACAAAATGTGTGGTCACAGCCTTATGGAAAACGAATTACATGATCAATTTGAGCAAGCTTTCAAAACACTTTTACAAGTTAAAAAAGTTCTCAAGAAAAATAAACCAAAAGTGGAAAAAGTTAAACTTGAAAAAGTAACTACCCCCAAAGTGGTGAAAGAGAAAAAAGTCAGCAAAAAGAAAGCTGATAAACTGTCTAAATAAAGTATGGTGAATATCCCATGTATTCTATCACATCTTACACTAAACAGCAAGCCAAACGATTGGGTGTGCAAGTCAGGCCTAGTCGTGTGAAAGGAAAGAAAATTGATGTTTTCAAACAAGGCAAAAAAGTCGCTAGTGTAGGCGCCCTTGGCTACAAGGATTTTCCTACCTTTAAAAAACTTGACGGTCCTGTAGTGGCTTTGAGAAAAAGAAAGGCCTATAAAAAACGACATGCAAAAGATCGACAACGGGTAGGTACACCAGGTTACTACGCCGACCAATTGTTATGGTAATAAACTTTATTATCGTCTATTAAAAATCATAGAGTACATACGGTTCATATGGCTATCGACCTCATGAGTGACACGCTGACGGGTTGGCTCATCCTCCCAATGCACTTGCGCTTCTTGTTGCGCTTCTTCACGAATAACCTTTTGTGCTTTTTTCTCCGAAGAAAGCTTGGACTGCTCGGTCTTGACAGATTCAATATACTTTTTAAACCAAGCAGGTGGTTCGTGATCTTCCTTATAGGGTGCACGCGATCGAGATACTTTTACTACTTGACCTTTTTTAGGAATAATATCTAATCCCAATTCTTTCATTTTCGCTTCACGTGCTACACGCCTTTTTTCACGCTGCTGTTCGCGTTTTAATTCTTTTGCAGCTTCCAAGGCAGCTTGATGAGCTTCTTCTTCTTGGCGTTGTCGCTCTTGTTCTTCTTTGACCAATCGACGTTTTTCACGCGCTCGCTCAAGAGCAGCTAATTGCTTCTCGGTCTTTGGCTTTTTGGGCTTGGCCTCAGGCTGTTCAGACTGAACTGGCTCTACCGCAACAGGTGTAGGAGGAGGAACAGGTAAGGTCTCTTTCTCTTCACCGTGATCGCTTTTGACACTGGGTTCGGTAGGAGGAGGACTGGGCTCTAATGTCTCAGCTTTTCGTTTACGTTGCTTTTTTACAGGTTTAGACAACGCACTCAAATCAGCACTATACAATTGAGTCATGATATAAATGACACACAATAAAGGTCAATGTCCTTTATTACATATCATTTCTTCCTTGATCTTCTTTTAGCAGGAGGTGAAGGAGTTTTAGGTTGATAAGGTTTTATCACCTTTCGTTGGACCAATTCCTTGTAGGCTTTACTTCCCACTTTGATACGTTTGCCAGTCAATGGATTCATCACCTTCTTTTCTGCACCACCAGGACTGGTGGCTGATACAGGAGTAACTGGAGACGCAGCAATAGGCATGGCATAGCCACGTCCTGTGCCAGAAGGACCAGGAGCAGAAGTAGCAGCCAATTGAGTGGTAGAAGAACGAGGAGATGTTTTGGGGGATTTCTTTTTGGTCTCAATTTTCAATTCGGGTTTCACCTTTTTCTCTTTTTTTACCGTTGGACTAGGTGGGTTTAGTTTCCGTTGTTTGAATCCAGTATCTGGCGTCTTTCCAGTTTTTCTTTTTTCACCTCGTGGTGGGTTTAGTTTCCGTTGTTTGAATCCAGTATCTGGCGTCTTTCCAGTTTTTCTTTTTTCACCTCGTGGTGCATCTTTGAGCTGTATGATAGGACCTTCTAAACCTTTTGGTTTAGATCCAGAAGGACGTCCTGCAATATAAGGAACAGCACGATTTTTACGACGTGATAAGGCCGCAGCTGTTCTTGTTATACTAGAAGCAGATGGCTGAGGTGGTGGAGGTGGAGGAGGTAAAGTAGGTGGAGGTGGAGGTTGCACGACCGGCTCTCTTGTCTCTGGCCATGCACCTGGCAAAGCTTCTATACTGCGTCGTGAAAGAGATACTTCTCCAGCACCAGGTGATGGGTCTACCCCTGGACCAGGTGGAGGCTGCACCACACCAGCAACAGACAAAGGCACAGAGACATTATCTGAGATTTGAACATCTGCTTCAATAGGTGAAATATCCATGCCAGTGTCTTCCGTAGGAGGATTCCCTTTTCTGTACTTTGGTTCAGGACCTGTAGGTGCATTAAAATCGAACCGATCTTGTTCGTATTTGCGCTTACCTGGTTGATTTCCTAATTGATTTCCTAATTGAGGTCTATCATCGGTTTTAAAAGGAGTCTCTGTTGTCATAGGCGCAGCTTGTGGTCCAGTGACAGAGGGTACACCCGCCATAGGGGCCTGAACCATAACTTGAGGTTGTGGACTTGGACCTGTAGTTGGAGCGGCAGCCCCAGGTACGAGTCCTTTATAGTATTGCTTCGCACGACCTTTTAAACTCGTGGATTCTGAAGCGATTAATACGTCCCGAGAAGGAGGTTGACTTTTGACGGACGGGTACGAAGTGAAATTGATTTGCCCTGACAAACGACCATCTGATAGATCAGGGTATGAGATAGCCATCAACCAATTAGCATGCCCAGCATGAAGTGCAGTGCCAGCAGGATTGCCACCACCCAAAATAATAGGAGCATTGCCAGGTTCGCGAAGATGTTTACGATCTTGTGGGGTCAATGAAAAAGGACCATTTTGTTTTACCAGACCGTAATACGAGGTCCGTGTATTTTGCATACGATGACTCACATACATTTATTAAGCATTTTTATTAACCGTATGCTGCTCTTCTTAAACGATCATATAAATCACGTTCGGAACCTGTTAAACTGCTTAATGACCCCAGGGAGCTCATGGAGCTTGAAGTACTACTAGAAAGTAAGGAAGGACGCCTTGATGAAGGGGTAGATGCAGTTGGCGTTTTAAATGGATTACTAACAACACCTCCTCGACGACTGGAATCTACACTCATAGGTTCTGGTTCCAAGGCAGGTGGAGGCGCTGGTTTGACGGTGCCTGCCACAGTGCTACTATTAGTTGCAGGAGCCATAAGCAGAGGTGCCAAGATTCGGCCTAATTTATCTCGTTGCGGTTCAGTCATCCCAGCTCCTGCTTCCGACGAGACGACAGAAGGAAACAGCCCTCCTCGAGTTTGAACATTGGTGCCTTCATACCCACCAGGTAAAGGCAAAAAGCGATTGCCGGTGAGTTTAGCTTGTTCCACTTGAGCCACCAAGTTTTTAAAATCATACTGATTTTGTCCCACGACAATAGGTTCCACGTATCGACTGCTTTGACGTAAATCTTGCCATCTGTCACCCAAATCAGCCATGGTATTATTCAAGGCAGGATTGGTCCAGCGGTCTATAGATCTGGCGGGTAAGCCTCCACCATTGACTTGATCTATAGCATCGCCATCGGATATATCCGTTCCAAGCCGGCTTTCTTGTCGTCCTCCATTTTGAAACATGACAGGAAACATGGCAGCATTGCTAGTACGCATACGAGTGGCCATGTTGACGTCACCCACTGATCCGACTAAACCAGGTGAACTAATCCTATAATTGTCTTGAACTCTTGTTCGGACTACAATATCATTCATGAAATGCATCGCATACAATTTATTGAGGACGAATACGTTTCACGACACGATTGGCCTGTGCCATGCTTGATTTTTCAATGGCTTTAGAAGGATTACGTACCATGACACCCAACTTGACACCAAAGGTTAAGCCATTAAATTCAATCACTTGGTTTTGAGGTGTAGTCAAGTACAAATCAATTTCTTGCAGATTATACAAATTCTCTAAATTCCACATTCGTTCAGGCGAAGGATCCACATAGTAACTAACAGCATTCGTATTGGCATTGATTGTTGCTCGGGCCATAATGGGTTGAATGTTGCCGTCAAATATAGTTCCGTTTGCGACATAGGCATCGACAAAGGTACCAATTTTAGCACTATTCACATAGACAAAGTTCCAGCCACTCAAGTTGATACAGTTGGGGGCTGTTCCACCTGCTACAGTGCCGTCAAAGGTTTGTGCACCCGCATTGTAACCCAGCCATAAACGAGGGTTGGTTGCACCCGTATTATCAGTAGTTCCAAAAGTCAACGTAAACGCAGTAGGCCCTGAATTGGAAACAACTAACTTGTTGAGCAATGTAGAATAAGTGACTGTCCAAGTGACAGCGCCGTAGGCGGCTGCCAAAGCAGCCACTAAAGCGGCGCCAATCGTAGTCGAGTCATAGTTGCCTACCGGAATAGTGACCGCGTAGGGTGTACCAGCCACTGTCAATGTAAAGGTATTATTACGACTGTTGAATACGTAATAAGAGGTAGGAATAATTACTTCTAGCACTGAAATTTGTGCTACTTCCTGTAAAGGAAACCCTAAACGTAAATTAGGCCAGTCCAATCGAGAGTACCCGTTTTTGCCTTGCGCGGCCTGTTCACCGTCTAAAAATATTTCATAGTAATCGTATTCACCGTTTAACGTTTCAGATGCCATAAAATAGAACACATATATTTTATTGAATGAGTTCCAAAACATTGTTTTCACGCAAGACCATCATGGCATCAAAGTAGACGTAAGCTTCCAAAATATTATCAGTAGCCTGGTTGGCACTGTATTGTGCAATAAAAGCAATATCCGATTGTTCTTCTGCATTCAACCCTGAAATTTCTAATCCAGATGAAGTTTCCAAATCAATGGCGGCACAGAACTGAGTGGATCCAATAGCAGTCACACTAGGAGGCATGACGGCCCAGGCATCACCGTACGTGTCTGCAGTGGAAGCAGGGATACCACCTGATGCAGCACCAAAAGTAAATCCATTTTGAATATAGTCCCATCGTCCAAATTCTCCCCCTGAATAATCAGCTTCATTGAGAATAATATTATT
>Ga0172364_10004380_pt1 | contig 11221 bp, 15 predicted proteins | sample LakKivSesite10cm_FD_114545 | JGI IMG/M metagenome (GOLD analysis project Ga0172364, IMG submission 114545) | Sediment microbial communities from Lake Kivu, Rwanda - Sediment site 10cm | ecosystem: Environmental > Aquatic > Freshwater > Lake > Sediment | place: Rwanda: Western Province, Lake... | reverse complement strand
CGTTCCAGAGAAGCTCAACACCAACAACTACGTGTATGATCCTTGGACAGGAATCACGTACAAGAACAACTGGCACGCATACCTAATAGACTTCAGTAGCCGACCAAACCGCGATCTTGGTCAATCGTGGAAAGACCTTGACGTCGCTGCTCCTGGCTGTGCAATTCGTGGTCCATACAAACCTTACGGTCCCACTCAGTGGGGATTCTATGCTGTCTGGGGAACTAGCCAATCGGCACCACACGTGTCTGGAATAGCGGCACTAGTTCTGGAATCCTATCCATACCTTGATCAAAGTTGCATGGAAGAAATACTGAAGAAGGCAGCTACTGGTGTTCCAATGCCTGCAGACGGTGCCTACGTTTCTGACACATTCAGCAACTTTGCCGTTTGGTATTACTGGTGGAATGATCACGAAGCTGGCTCAGGTTTCCTAACAGTTGACGAAGCAATGAAGTCTGCGACCCACATTGTGAAACTCTGGTATCATACAGCAAAGTAGACCATGTTATATGCTCTAAATCTTCCCCTCTTTCTTTTCACTGAATCTGTCAACGTGCAAGAATATTGGAACTGGTGTCGTCTTTTCTTGGAGTTTGTCTAAAGAAGACGGAGTTCTTTTGACATTTTATTATCTAAATGCAAACCATTTAGCTGTTGTGCGCTGTCATAGATAGTGTTCCCGTTGATTGCCAGATTGTCTACATCGAGAAATGACTGCCACAACTTTGCTTCTATAACCATTTGACGCATTTGTTCGCTAGCTTGTTTCATTAGTTTTGCTCTTTCTGGAGCGGCAAGTTCCAGCAAATTTTTCTTGTTTTGCTGTTTTCCACGTAAGACGCCCATATTTTATTCCTCTTTACATAGAGTATAGTGTATCTTAATAAAGCAGTTTCTCCATTTTCTGAAACATTTCAAAACTCGATATAACAAAGCATAATTAAGGCTAATGAAGCATTTTATGGCTTCAGGCTTTGCCCTTTTCTTCTTTGCCAAAGTATGTTGTCCATTTGAGCTTTCGTGCATCGCTACCCAGTTTTAAGGAGCGCTTCCTGCATCTACTTGAACAAAACCACAAGATAGAACCATCATTTTTGACGTACATCATTCCTATACCGGCAGGAAATTCGTTGCCGCAAAATGAACATTTTCTATCTTTAGGCAAAAGTGACCCCTCTTCGTTACAGTTAGAAATTATCTAGTAATTTTCTTGGCTTCTCTTTCCGTTTCTCTTAACATTAAAATGTCTTGGACTCTCACTGGACCTTTAACATTTCTAGTTATGATTCTTCCTTTATCTTTTCCTTCTTGAATGCGAACTCTAACTTGACTAATTTCGCCGGTCACTCCAGTTCTTCCTATGACTTGAATTACCTCTGCAGGGATAAGTTCTCCAGAAACTACTTGTTTCTCTTCTTTACTCATCAATTAGCTCCTCTTTTTATCTTTTCCATCCTCGTCAGTATTTCATTCAGCAGACCTTTAGCTTCTCCTTCTTGAACTATTGCTACAGAAGCTGCAGGGACATCGATACCTATTGCTTGCCCTATTTTTTCTTTGCTTGGAACAAACACGTATGGAATCTTTCTCTCTTCGCATAAAAGTGGTAGATGAGCAACGACTTCTGGAGGGTCAACATCTTCTGCTATAATGATGAGCTTTGCGTTTGCTCTTTCAATTGCTTTTGTAGTCTCGTTTGTACCTTTTCTGACGGCACCCGTTTTCGCCGCTATTTGCAGGGCTTCATAGGCTGCATCTGCAATTTCCTTTGGAATTTCAATTTTTACATAGAATGGTTTGGACATAGGCCTCACCCTTTAAATGCAGAGTTTTATCAACACTTCTCATTTATGAATGTTTCGACTCTAAACGCATAGTTCTGTTGAGTATGATGTATCTGCTTCTGTCAGTTCGATCCATACCCTTTTTTAGGTTTTTTCTTGTTAATTAAAACTGTCATCTCTGGATTGCTGTTCAAAATAAAGTAGAAAGATTTAAATAATCTAATTCGTTGAGCCATGTTGCTTTTCATGAGGGGAATTAAAAAGTTTGCAAAGACTAGGTAGAATGCTTCATTTGAGCCCAAGTAAAAACATTATAGCAAAGATGGAGAATATTTCTACTATTGGCGAGACAGTAGTAGACGAAAACCTAAAAGCTGTTGGAAAAATTGTTGATATTATCGGTCCTGTTTCTTCACCTTACGCCGTAATAAAACCAACGATTGGCGAACCAGAGCAATTATCAAAGAAGATGCTCTATGTAATCCCCTCTAAAAAGAGAAGGAGAGAAAATTAATGAGCGATGGTGATGGAGAAGGCGACGATCCAGCACTTTCTGCAGTAACTTCTTCTCATAGTGAACCTAGCAAGGTGCAACGCTGCCCAGAATGCGGTAGCTCGAGACTTGTTCGCGATTACGAATGCGGAGAACTAGTGTGCATGGAATGCGGAATAGTAATAGTTGCAAAAATGGCTGACAGAGGACCAGAATGGAGAGCGTTCGACGGCGAACAAAGAGCTAAACGAGCAAGAGCCGGCGCACCTTTAACTTACACTATACATGATAAAGGCTTGTCAACGGTTATTGATTGGCATGACCGAGACATCTATGGGAAGAGCCTATCACCAGGACAGAAGGCTCAGGTGTATCGTCTTAGAAAGTGGCAGCGACGCATAAGGGTCTCTGATGCAACTGAAAGAAATTTGGCTTTTGCATTGTCTGAAATTACAAAGATTGCTACTAACTTGAATCTTCCCAAGAATATTCTCGAAACGGCTTCAGTCATATACAGAAAAGCTGTTAAGGAACGGCTTATACGTGGAAGGTCAATACAAGGCGTGACTGCTGCTGCAATTTACTTGAGTTGCAGGCAATGTGGATTAGCTAGAACGTTAGAGGAGATAGCGCAAGCGTCAAACGTGAACAAGAAGGAAGTTGGACGCAGTTATCGTTTCTTGATTAAGGAGCTTGAATTTAATATTCCGCCGCTTAAACCAAGTCAATACATAACAAAGTTTTCGAATCAGCTTACAATGCAAGGAAAAGTTGAGGAGATAGCTCATAAAATCTTGGCGGCAGCAAAAGAACTTAAATTGACTTCGGGACGTGGACCTACTGGAATTGCTGCTGCTGCGAGCTACGTGGCTTCAGTTCTAACTGGTGAAAGGAAAACGCAGAGAGAAATAGCAGAAATAGCTCAAGTAACAGAGGTTACGATTCGTAACCGCTACAAAGAGCTTGTTGAACGTTTAATGTTTCAAATGAGTCTCTAAAATTCCCATTCTTTTTTCATTTAAGTCTTCACAATGATAATCTACGTTTCTGAATTTCAAACCTTCAATTTTCGTCAATTTATGTTGCAAAACACATTTTAAGTTCGAACAGGCTTCTATTAATCAGGGTTGAAATTGGCTAAATGTCCCAAGTGTGGAGCTGAAGTAGCTTCTCCAGTCAAGGTGTGGGCTTTTCCCCAACGGAAATCATTGAAACAAGGCGCAGAATCTAAAGTTAACATGGGTATTTTTGAGTGCCAGAATTGCAAAGCGAGGTTTCGTGCAGTCTTGGAAGTTCCAAGTGCGGCTATTGAGATGGGAAGCATTAAAAATATGGTTGAAAGAATTAATGATATACGGGGGGAGTTTATGCAGACGTTGAAGAGTTTACGTGAAAAGATAAAAACTTTGGAGACGGAACGCTCCGATTTGATGATGGAAATCGATAAATTGCGGAAAGTTGCCGAATCAAGAGTTGTTGCTCTAGAAAGTGAAGTGAGCATGTTACGAGAAGAAGCAAAATCTCTGAGAGAACTTCTAGGCTACGCAGAGGATACGGAGAAATAACGAAGCAACTGTTACGCTTTTTTAAATCAGCCTTCTAGATATTTTGCATAGTACTTGCGCGCCACAGCAACGGCTTTTTCTGGATCCTTCAGAATCGGGTATTTCTTGTCTTGTGAAAGTTTTTCACATTGGCTGAAAAATTCGGCGACTTTTTTAACGTTTCCTTCGTAGATTGCTAAGCCTCCAGCTATTTCATACAAAGCAACAGCTCTTACGAAGTCTTTTTCTTTCTCAAGTTGCTTGGCTTTTTCAGCGGCATCTTTCAAGGAAATGTCGATTTTTCTGGGGTCAAGAAAGATTGAATGAATAAGTGCTTCGTATGTTTCTTTGTCTTTTCCGCACAGTTGCTCTAGTTCTGTTGTAACCTTTATTGACTCAGTTTTGAATTCCCGTTTCTTTCTTTTTCTAAAACGGTCAGTTATTCCCATTTGACATCACCACTTACTGATTATTGTCTGTATACATGTTGGTTTAGAGATATTGTGAGAGTTAATTTTAAAGGTTTGTCCTTCCAACTTATACTTATGCCGTATAAATTCACTTTCGATCTTTCAAAGATTTCGCGTTTGTTATTTACAGAAATTACCAAAGTAGGGTATCAGAAAGAGTTGCATAAGAAAGTTGGCGAAACTGCACAAAAAATGATAAAGAAGTTTAAGATTCAGGAAGCAACAGGTCTCAATCTAGAGGATGCTGTAGTTCTTCTCGAGGATCTTATTGACATGCAAGCGAGGAATCTTCTGGAGAGGGAACGTTTTGAGAAAACCGTAAAGAGAGCGCTTTTTCTGCCGCATTGCGCCAGAAAATACATGGATGGTCGCTGTAAAGCAACATTTGACCCTAATATTCCTTCTTACATTTGCGGAAGCTGTTCCAGTGATTGCATGATCAACAAGGCTGCTACGATTGCTAAGCAAAAGGGCTATGATGTTTACATTTTGCCTGGTGGTTCTTGTGTTTCTAGGATTTTGATGGGTAAAGCCTATGATGGTGTGGTTGGCGTTGCATGTGGTGAGGAAATAAGGATGAGTGGGCATACGTTAAATGGGTTGGGTGTGGCTGGGCAAGCAATACCTTTAATCAAGAATGGTTGTGCAAACACCGTTTTTAATATGGAAACATTATGCGGTGTTCTTTAGCCCAAAGTGTTGTTGGAATAATCATTAAGAGTTACTTTACGATTTCTCTTTTCTTCCAGCGTAAGGTTTTGCTCCGGCATTTTCTGCATTTCGATGCCGTTGCAGCGTTTCTGGCTCCGCATTCCCGGCAGATTTTAAAGTAGAGTCTATGCTTCTGGGCGAGTGTTTTTTTGAATGGATCCATTATTGGCATTTGTTGAACTTCCTTTGTGGTTGAAACTCAAGATGGGTTGCTTTCAAATATAGTTTTTGTTATATCTATCGTGTTTTTTAGAAAAGTTTCGCTAATAACTCGGCTATGTCGCTTGGTTTCTCAGCCACTTCTACTTCAGCATTTTTGAACGATGCAATTTTGCTTTCCGCTGTTCCTGACTTGCCCATCACTATGGCTCCAGCATGTCCCATGCGTTTTCCCGGCGGTGCAGAGCGTCCAGCGATAAATGCAACAACTGGTTTTGGATAGTTCTCTTTCACTATGTATCCTGCTGCTAATTCTTCAAGGTTTCCGCCGATTTCTCCTATTAAGACCACAGCTTTAGTCTGCTTGTCTTCCCTAAACAGTTTAAGTGCATCAATGAAGTTTAGTCCAGTTATTGGGTCTCCGCCCAAGCCTAAGCACGTTGACTGCCCAAGTCTTCTCCTTGTTAGACTTGCTGCTATCTCATAAGTTAATGTGCCGCTTCTTGAAACTATGCCAATGTTACCACGCTGGAAAATATGGTTTGGCATTATGCCAAGCTTTGATTCTGATGAAGTTATTATACCAGGCGTGTTAGGTCCTATTATTATTGTGTCGGCTTGTTTTGCATGCGTCATTATAGTGATTGAATCTTTTATTGGAATGTGTTCGGTTATTATTACGATGGTTTTTATTCCATTATGTAAAGCTTCCATGGTTGCGTCTGCAGCAAAAAGCGCTGGTACGAAAATTATTGATGCGTTTGCTGGATGTTTCTCTAGGGCTTCTTCTACAGTGTCATAAACTGGGATGTTGTGGATTTGTGTTCCGCCTTTTCCAGGTGTGGTTCCTGCAACGATATTTGTTCCGTATTCAAGCATCAGTTTAGTGTGGAAGCTTCCTTGAGCTCCAGTTATGCCTTGAACTATTGCGGTTGTGTTTTTGTTAATTATTATTCCCATTTATTTTCCTCTTTGGTTCGTTATTTTTACGGCTTGTTGTGCTGCTTCTTCCATGCTTTCTAAAACATAGATTCCAGCGTCTGTTAGTATTCTTTTTCCTTCTTGTTCGTTTGTGCCGACAAGCCTAATCACCATTGGTTTTTGAACGCCAAACTGCTTTTTTACTTCTATTATTCCTCGTGCAACTTCGTCGCATCTTGTGATTCCGCCTAAAATGTTTATGAAAAGCGTTTTGACGTTTGGGTCAGAAAGCACTATTTTTATGGCTGCAGCTATTTTTTCTGATGGTGCTCCTCCGCCAACATCGAGGAAGTTTGCGGGTTTTCCACCATAGTATTGTATCGTGTCAAGTGTCGCCATTACGAGTCCTGCTCCGTTTCCTATAACGCCTATTGTTCCGTCAAGTTTCACGTATGCTAAATCGTTTTTCATTGCTTCGAGTTCTTGAGAAGTAAGTTCTTCGCTTGCGCCTTCTAAAACTCTCTTTTTGTATTCTTGATGGCGGAATAATGCGTTATCATCGATTATTATGCGTGTGTCAGCAGCGACAAACTTTCCTTCTTTTGTCTCAACCAGTGGGTTCATTTCAATTAGTTCAGCGTCATATTCTATGCCGACGCGGTAAAAGGCTTCAAATATTCTTCCAAGCTCAGAAAGTTGACTGCCAGCATAACCTATTTTCCTTGCAATTTGGCGTGCTTGGAAAGGGTGAAAGCCAAAATTTGGGTTTATTGGTTGTTTAATGATTTTCTCTGGTGTTTTAGCAGCTACTTCTTCTATTTCCATGCCGCCTACAGAAGAAGCAATTGCGACATAGCTTCGGTTAAATCTGTCAGTTGTTATGCCGAAGTAAAGCTCTCTTTGTATGTTTATTTGTTCTTCAATCCACACGTTTTTGACTGGGATCCCCTTTATTTGCATGTTTAGCAGTTTCTTGGTTATTTCTTCTGTTTCTGCTGCAGAATTAGCGAAGAGTATTCCTCCAGCTTTTCCTCTACCAGCAACCAAAACTTGCGCTTTGACTGCAAATGGAGGGTTTAGGCTTTCTGCAACTTCAAATGCTTGTTTTGGATTGGTTGCCAATCCTCCTTTAGGTGTTGGAACGCCGACTTTTGCCAGTATTGTTTTGGCTTCGTATTCGTAAAGTTTCATGCTTTTCACCTTTTCATTTTATTGTTTCTATTATGACGTATGACCTTGTGTCTTGTATTCCTTCAATGGATGAAAGCTTTTTTAATACTTCGTCTAGTTTTTCTCGGTCTGTCATTACAAAAGCGTCGATGTCTCCAGCTATCCTAAACGCTCTCTGTATTGGCAGTCCTTTGATTTTTTCGTATGCGTAAATTCTTTTGTGCGGTAACACCTTGATTAATATGAAAGCTGGAGTTGACGAGATTCCAAGTGCATTCAATCCTTTTTCGGTTATGTCTATGAAGCCTCTTCCAGTGCGAATATAACCTAAATCTCTAAGTTTTTTCAAGTGAACGTTTAACACTTGCCTGCTTATTCCAAATTGTTTTGCCAGTTCATCCTGTTTTACGTGAAGCGTGTATGTGGTTGCTGCTTCACTGCTTTCGTGAAGTGCCCGAAGCAATTGCGTTGAGCGTTTGGTTAAAACTTCCAAATGCGTTCCTCTCATTGTTAATAGTCTGGTTTAGTGTGTTCTTTCAATTGGAAATAAAGGTTTTTGGCTTGTTTAGTGAATCTACTGGAATAAAAAACCGTAATGTATTTATTTATCGAGAAAAATGGGTATGAAGCCATAGAAAAAGTGAAAACTAGGAGTGAGGCGGACAAGAATGTCAGAGAGTAACTCAGTGTTGGTCGGAAATAAGCCAGTAATGAACTATGTACTGGCTTGCATAACCCTCTTTCACGGCGGAGCGAAAGAAGTAAGTATAAAGGCACGAGGAAAATCTATAAGCCGTGCTGTCGATGTCGTTGAAGTCGTTAGACGTCGATTCTTGCCAAACGTGAAGATTAAGAAAGTTGGTATTGGTACTCAGCAGATGGCACCCAGAGAAGAGGGTGGCATGCCCACAAACGTCAGTACGATTGAGATAACGCTAGAACGATAAGAGTTCACTCTGGATATGCATTGCTCCGCTGCCCCTCCTTTATTTGTGGGGGCGATTGTTGCAGGTGAAAACAGAATTATGCATGTTCTGTCTCAAAAGTGGTATACTATGCCAGAAGTGTTCAGCTAAACTTAAGTCTGGCGAAATAAGCGAGTTAGACCTGAAAATCGCCCGTTTATTGTTATCCCTAGAAGAAAAGTATCCGTCTCTCCAAAATGTGCATTTTCGAAAGGCTGTGGATGTTGGCGAAACGTTGGCTGTTGTTGTTGGAGCAGGAGACGTTGCGCGACTTCTGGGTTACGGAGGCAAAATTATCAAGTCTTTAGGTGAAGCAACTGGTAAGACTGTTCGTGTTTTAGAGTATGGTTCTGATGATAGAAAGTTTCTTGAAGATTTGTTTGCTCCTCTGAGTATTATGACTATTAACACTATTTGGTTGCCTGATGGAAGCACAGAGACGAGAGTCATTTTAAAGAAGAGGAGAAGGGCACATTTGCCTTTTGACGTGAACGCTTTAAAGGAAATTGCAAGTAAAGTTCGGAATATGACTTTGCGTGTCGAGTTTGCAGACTGAAACTGATTTGGTGTGTAAATATGAATTTGGACTCTCTTGGTGGTTGGCGAAGAACCCATTATTCTGTTGATGTCAGACCAGAAATGGATGGAAAAGAGGTTGCACTTTTTGGGTGGGTTCAGGAGATCAGGGACTTAGGTGGAATACGTTTCGTAATAATGCAGGATAGAGAAGGCACAATTCAAATCACCGTTCCACGAAAAAAAGTCGGCAGCGAAGTTCTGTCGAAATCTGACATGCTGCAGAAAAGATACAGCATAGGCGTGAAGGGTACTGTTAAGAAGACTGCGATGACGCCTAGAGGCATCGAAGTAATACCGAACGAGATAAAGATTTTCAATGTTGCTTCGTCTGAACTTCCTCTCGACATAACAGGCAAGACACCAGCAAATCTGGAAACGCGACTTGACGCACGAGCCTTGGATTTATGTCAAGAGGAGAATATTGCTGTTTTCAAGGTTCAACATGTGGCTGTCGAAGCTATTCGAAATTTCCTTTTTGAAAGAGGCTTTGTTGAAGTGCACACTCCTCGCATAATTGCTTCGGCAACTGAAGGCGGTGCCGCTCTTTTTCCAGTGAACTATTTTGAAAGAAAGGCGTTTCTTGCTCAAAGCCCACAATTGTACAAAGAACAGCTTATCATGAGCCTGGAGAAAGTCTTTGAAGTAGGACCGTTTTTCAGAGCTGAAGAATCACATACACGTCGTCATTTAAGCGAGTTTGTTTCAATAGATATTGAGCAAGCGTTTGCTGACGCTGAAGATGTTATGAGGCTACTTGAACAACTGATGCAACATGTTTGTAAAATTGTGAATGAAAGATGTTGTAAAGAGTTGGCTACGCTTAAATACCACATTAAAGTGCCAGAAACACCGTTTAAACGTCTAACTTACGATGAAGTTTTGAACGAACTGAAACGTGAAGGTGTGGAAATTCCTTGGGGCGAAGACATTCCTACAACAGCGCTGCGAGTTCTAAGCAAGATTCATCCACATTTCTTTTTTATAACGCACTGGCCTAAGTCTGCAAGGTCTTTTTACATTAAACCGCGGGATGATAATTCTGAGTTGACTGAAGGTTTTGACTTGATGTGGCGTTGGATAGAGCTAGTTTCTGGCGGAACAAGAATTGCAAATAAAGACCTTTTGATTCAAAAGTTGAAGGAGAAAGGTTTGAATCCAGAATCCTTCCAGCATCATCTGAAGATTTTTGATTTTGGGATGCCTCCGCATGCTGGGTGGGCTATTGGTTTGGAAAGATTTACTATGATGTTAACTGGAAAAAAGAACATTAGAGAAGTGACGCTTTATCCAAGAGACAAGTTTAGGCTCACTCCTTAGCCTCGATTTTGGCGTTTTTTCCATTGCCATTTTCAATACCCCTCTATAGTTTTTTCTCTAGTGTTATTTTATAGAAGATATCTGCAGAAGGGATAAAGCACACTTTTTACATTTGATTTATGAGAAGGTAGGAGGAAGAATGAAGAAGAAACATGTGCTGTTATCTTTAGCAATTGCTGTATTGCTTACTATGGTTGGTTTCTCTGCTGTTGGATCAGACAATTCGACGCTAACATTGGCTTGTGAAGATGGCGGCGGCGTAGTTGATAAAACACCATGTGAAGAATTCAAGGTTGAAATAACGTTCAAGAATACTGGCAAGGCTGAAGGCACGTGGTCTGTTAATATAGCATTTGAAGGTGAAACATGGGTTTGGAGTGGAAGTCTCCAGACTTTAACGCTGAAGCCGTCCCAAACAAAGACTTTGGCTTGGGACGGAAATGTCCCATGTGACGCTTCACTAGATTCCCAAGCACGACTTGTAGTGTATTACAATGATTCCTTTACACCGCTGGACTGGTGGATTCACGTCGTTGCTGGCGCAGAATTAGCAATAACCTCAAGCACAGTAGAATAGCCTAATCTCCCCGTCAAACTTCAGCAACTAACTTCAGAGTTACATCTAAAAAACTAACATGGTTTTTAGTTAAAAGTGTCATAAAAACTGATAAGCATCAATGTTTTCTATTGCGGTCGTTGGAGAGGAAATAACATAGGCTGCGGAGTCTTCGGCGCAATAAACTTCGAAAAACAACCCATATTCCCCTACATTTACTGGGGTTTAAGAGCGCAAAACCATAGAGGACACCAATCCCACGGCTTTCTCACTTACGACTCTGGAAAATTTCACGTCCACAGAAGCCTTGACTTAGTGCAAAAACTAAAAACAAGCGCCATACAAGAATGGTTTGGGCGACTACCCGGAAACGTTGGCATAGGAAACATCAGATACACAACTTCTGGAAAATGCGACGAGAAATCCTTGATAAGAGGAACCCAACCAGTCACAGCAACCAAAAATGGACTTAAATTGGCTGTTTCCTTCAACGGCAACATCGTCAACACTTTCCAGCTTAAAAAAGAAATTCTCAAGAATTTTCCGAAT
>Ga0172364_10004379_pt1 | contig 11224 bp, 8 predicted proteins | sample LakKivSesite10cm_FD_114545 | JGI IMG/M metagenome (GOLD analysis project Ga0172364, IMG submission 114545) | Sediment microbial communities from Lake Kivu, Rwanda - Sediment site 10cm | ecosystem: Environmental > Aquatic > Freshwater > Lake > Sediment | place: Rwanda: Western Province, Lake Kivu... | reverse complement strand
CTCGCAAGTTGTCCGGAGCTTGGTGCAGTCGCCCTCACCCAACCCTCTCCCAAAGGGAGAGGGCTATCAACATAAGCACCCAACTGCGCTTCCAGCGCAACTTCTTCGCTTAACGCCTATGGGAAACCGGCGGGTGGTGGTCGTGGTCGTTGACGGGGTAGTCTCCGTAGACGTCTTCGTCGTCGTGGCCGACGGAAATCACTCCGGCCACGGCCACGGCCACGGTTACGACCACGACCTTCCGTGGCTAGCGCGGGAATACGGTGCGCGCCAGCTTTTGTGCCAGCGGCCGGTCGGCGGGCGGCATGCTCCGGGCCGAGAGCCGGGACCTGGGCACCCAGGCGACCGCCTTGACCTGCAAGGCGCGCGGGGCCCCGTCGACGACCGCGGCGCGATACACCGGCATCACCAGGTCGAACTCCGGATAGGCGTGCAGGACCAGCTCGGCCAATTCCCCCACGACGATGGTGCAACCCAGCTCCTCCTCGATCTCGCGCACCAGGGCCGCTTCCGGGGCTTCGCCAGGCTCGACCTTTCCACCCGGAAACTCCCACGTCAAGGGGAACGACTGATCCTCCCGCCGCTGCGCCAGCAAGACGCGGCCGCGCCGCTCGATCAATGCTGCAACCACCCGCAAACAGCGGCGCGCAGCTCTACGCCTCCCCGCCGGCAACCCGGGTCTCGATCAGCTCCAGGAGCTCGTGCAACTGGAAGGGCTTGTTGATGCAGGCGATGCTCGAATCCTCGAGGAAACGCCGCGCCTCGGAGGAAAAAGCCCCGCCGGTGATGAAGATGAACCGCCTGGCCAGGTCCGGCCATTGCTGCTTGACCACGGCGTGGAGCTCGACCCCGGACATGTCGGGCATCTGAAGGTCGCACAAGACCACGTCGAAGCGGCGATCCTCGCCGAAACAGCGCAGGGCCTCGCGCGCGCCCAGCTTGGTCTCGATGTCGTGGTGGGACACCAGCATGCGCTGGAAGGCCTTGAGCAGCAGGGCTTCGTCATCGATGGCCAGGATGCGCCGGCGCTGGATCGCCTGCAGCGAAGGTGCGCTGCGCGTCTTGACCGGGGCAATCCCCAGCGCCGCCGGCAGGCGCACGCGGAAGACGGCACCTCGGCCGGGCTCGCTCTCGGCGGTAAGCTCGCCACCAGAGCGGCGGACGATGTCGCGCGAGATGGGCAGTCCCAGCCCGGTGCCGAGCTCAGGCGGCTTGGTGGTGAAGAACGACTCGAAGATACGGGGCATGTTCTCGGGCGAGATCCCCGGCCCGTTGTCCTCGACCTCGACCACCACATGGCCATCCTCGTCGCGGCTGCGTATGTACAGGCGATTCCGCCGCGGGTGCAACTCCGCCAGCGCGTGCGCCGCGTTGAGCAGCAGATTCAGGAAGACCTGGCCCAGGCGCGCAGCGCTGGCGCGCACGAGATGGGTCGAGCGCAGGCTCTTCTCCACCACGGCGCGGTAGCGCAGCTCGCTGCGCAGCATGGTGAGAGCCGAGTCGACCGCGGCATTGACGTCCGAGAGGGCGTTCGCGTCGTCGTCGACGCGCGAGAAAGAGCGCAGGTCGCGTGCGATGCGATGGATGCGCGCCATGCCTTCCTTCGACTCCTGCACCACGGTCATCGCGTCGAAAAGGATGTTCGCGAGGCCGCCATTCTTCGCGTACACCTTGTCGTTGCGCAGAGTATCGTCGAGCCGGCGCAGCACGGAGGCCAGCGCGTCGATGTTGGCCAAGACGAAGGAGGCGGGATTGTTGATCTCGTGGGCCACGCCCGCGGCGAGCATGCCGATGGAAGCCAGTTTTTCCGATTGCAGGCGGCGCAGCTCGCGGTCGCGCTCTTCGGTCACGTCGCGTACGCACACCAGGGCCCGGCCGCCCGCGGCGGGGTTGATGCGGACGTCGAACTGCCTGCTCTTCCAAGCCAGAACGCGATGAAAAGCCATCCCCTGGCGAATCGCGTCGCGGGCGAAGTCAGCCAGGGTGTCGCGGAGGTTCGTGCGCGCAGCAGGCTTGGGCAGGACCGCGCCTGACACGCTCGGCGGAGGCGTGTCCGCCTGGTCGAGCAGACGTTCGCCTGCCGAGTTCTCGATGAGAACTACCCCGCCGGCATCGAGCAGCAGCAACCCGTCTTGAAAAAGGTCGAACGTTTCGCGAAGGGCGTCCCGCTCGATCCGGAGCTCGCCAGCAAGCTCCTCGAGCTTGCCTTTGTGTTCAACGACCATATTTTGCCAAGGCCTGATTGTACTGCCGAAGGCCCTCGGCTGCCGGGTGGCCATGTCGGTTTCTTGCGCTGTGGGTCAACGGTTCATTGGGCGCATCAAGCTGATGCATATCGACGTAGTCGAGGTCCTTCCATGTGGTTTCTGCACATGGCCGACCTGTGGACTCGGCTCCGCCGCGGGTATAGTTGCCCGCGATGTCTTCCCTCCCAGGCCTGCGCACCGGCAAAAACACAGCCACCTCTCCGGCACCGTTGTCTCTTCGCGTCGACAGCCCTGAAGCTATGCGTCAACTAGGGGCCTGCCTCGGCCGCTGCCTGGCGAAGGGAGATGTGGTCGCCTTGAGCGGCCCCCTCGGCGCCGGCAAGACCACCTTCGTGCAGGGGCTGGCGCAAGGCCTGGGCGTTCCCGCCGAACGGCACGTATCAAGCCCCACCTTCGCGCTCGTCAACCAGCATCCCGGCCGCATCGACCTTGTGCACGTGGATTTCTATCGCATTGCCAGCCCCGCCGAGCTGCCCGAGCTGGGCCTCGAGGAGGCCTACGACCAGGCGGCCACGGCCATCGAGTGGGCGGACCGGTTTCCCGACTCACTACCCGAGGACGTCCTTCAGTTCACCCTGGAAATCGCCGACAGCCGCACGCGCATCGTGCACGTGTACGGCGAGGGCGCGCGCAGCCGGGCCCTCGCCCTCGCCTTGGCGGCGAAGACCCCGTTTCTTGCGTGCGGCCACGAGTATCCCTAACGTGAAGGGGTGGATCTCGGACTTCAGATGCGGAAGCCCTTCCCTTTCCGTCTCTGCGTCCTCTGCGTCCTCTGCGGTGAAAGAATCAGAGCACCGTACCCGAGGGAATGATCGCGTTCTTGGGAATGATGACGATGCCGTCGCGCACGTAGTACAGGGGGTGGTCCACGCTGTCGCCCTTGCCGGCGGGAGAAATCACCACGTCGTCACCGATGCGCGCGTTCTTGTCGATGATGGCGTTCTCGATGCGCACGTTCTTGCCGATGCCGACCCGCGGTACGCCCCGGGCGGCATGTTGCTGGATGGATTCCAGCGACTCGTAGTAGTCGCAGCCCATCATGACGGTGCGCAAGATCCTGCACCCCGCGCCGATGATGCTGCGGATGCCGCTCACCGAATGCTCGATGCGGGCGTCGTTGATGATGCACCCGTCGCACAGCACGACGTGGTCGAGGGAACCGCCGTTGATCTTCGAACCCGGCAGCCAGCGCGGCCGACTGAAGATGGGGGCCCGCATATCGAAGAAGCTGAAGCGGGGCAGCTCGGCGCTGAGATCGAGATGCGCCTCGAAGAAGGCGCGGATGGTCCCGATATCCTCCCAGTAGCCCTGGAACACGTAGGAGAAGACGCTCCTCGTCTGGATGGCGCTCGGGATGATGTGCTTGCCGAAATCGGGTTGGTCGTTGTCGAGCATCTGCAAGAGCACGTCGCGGTTCCAAACGTAGATGCCCATGGAAGCCAAAAAGAGATCGTCGTCGCTCTTGAGGTGGAGCCGGCCATACCACTCGCGCGGCAGGCGCAGGCTGTCGACCACCGCCGGATCCTTCGGTTTCTCGACGAAGCGCCGGATGCGGCGGTCTTCCTCCATGTACATGATGCCGAGATCGCCGACCTCGCGCCGGGCGACGGGAAGGGTGGCAATCGTGATCTCGGCCCCGGTTTCCTGGTGCTGCTGCAGAAGGGGGCGGAAGTCCATGCGGTAGAGCTGGTCGCCGCTCAAGATCAAGATGTACTCGGGCGCATGGGTGAGGAAGTGGATCATGTTCTTGCGAACCGCGTCCGCCGTGCCCTGCCACCACGAGGCATCGGAGAAGGTCTGCTGCGCGGCCAGAATCTCGACGAAGCCGCCGGTGAAGGGATCGAACTTGTACGACCCGGAGATATGCCGGTGGAGGGAGGCCGACTGGAATTGGGTCAGCACGTAGATGGTGCGCAGGTTCGAGTTGATGCAATTGGAGATGGGGATGTCCACCAGGCGGTACTTGTCCGCCAGCGGCACCGCCGGCTTGGCCCGATCCTTGGTCAACGGGAAGAGCCGCGTTCCCGCCCCTCCGCCCAGGATGACGCTCAGAACCTTCTTGGTGTCGATGGCCATGAAAACTGCCTTTCTTTTCACTCGAATCCGCAAGGCAACCGTCCCACGTTGCGCGCGTCTGTGCCAGAATTCTGTTCGAGCAAGACGAGCGAGAGGAGGCGTCCCCGCCCCGACCTCAATGTCGACGCGAAAGCATCCGATGTTTGACGCATGTGGTATTGGCGGCAGGGGGGCGTTTTCTCCGACCCTGGCTTTGAGCAGCTCGCAGCAATCCGGCGATGTTTCTGCGTCGTGGCTGCCCTCATCCCTTGCTTGGCATGCTCGGGCGACGAAGCCGTGTCTGAAGCGCAGCCCGACGCGCGCTTGTCGGAGCTTGCCGTTTCTTGCGCGGATGCAGGCCCGTTGCCTGCAAGCGCCCCGCCCTCGCTTCCCACCCCACACCCGGCCGCGCTTTCCCGATCGACACCGCTCGAAAACGGCGCCGCTGATGAAGACCCTCGGGAAGCAGGAAAGCAACTCGGCGCCGCATGTTCGAACCACGACCTGTGCGCGAGCGGTCACTGCGTGGACTCGGTATGCTGCAACCTCGCCTCGTGTTCCGCCCCCGACGGGTGCAGTGTCGCAAGCTGCGCCACCGGCACCTGCACCACGGTGAACCGGGCGGCTTGCTCGCTCTCGGTGTGCGAATTGGTCGCCGCCTCGTGCCCGGCCCCGGACCGAGACGGCGACGGCTTTGCCGACGCCTGGGAAGAAAACGGCTACGTCGACATGAACTGCAACGGCACGTTCGACACCGGGGATGTCACGCTGGCGGGGGCGGATCCCGACGTTCCCGACATCTACGTTCTCTACGACTGGATGGAATTGCAGGGCTCAGAAGCCGCGTGCACCACCACGGCAGACTGCGCCACGGATGAATCCTGCACGGCAGGCCGCTGCATCGGCCACACCCACGATCCCGAGGCGGTTGCCCCCGGAGCGCTCGATGCCGTGTCGGCTCAGTTCACCACACGCGGATTCAATCTGCACATCGTCCGCGGCCATGCCCGGCCGCACTCGCACCTTATCTCGTTCCGCACCCCCAGCGCGGCTTGCGAAGGCGCCGACGTCGCACCCGGAACCTTGGGCGCCTACGCGGTCAATTTCTACGACGTGAAGAATGCGGCACCGTACCCCTTCGACCACGCCTACGACCGCATCTACCACTACGCGCTGTTCGCTCACGACAGCGGCTGCGATACGGAGGCACACTGCGCAGCCTGTCCGGCATCGTCCCTGGGTAGCGTCCCCCAGCTCGGCCAAACCGGACAGGCCGAGACCTCCGGCAACGACTTTGTGGTTTCGATGGGCCGGAATGTGGAGGACATCGCCTGTGCCAGCGACAAGATCTTCGTGCTCGGCGGCACCTTCATGCACGAGCTCGGACACAACCTCGGATTGCGCCACGCCGGCGGCGTGGACCCCGAGCCTTGCGCCAGGGACTCCGATTGCGCCGCCTGGGGCCCCGACCACACGGGGCAAAGCTGCCACGCTTGGCAAGACCATGGCGGCTGCTCAGACGATGCCAACTGCGATCCGGGACAGAGATGCGTCGCGGGCGTCTGCCGCCTTTTCGGCTGTGTCCACCCCTGTGCCGAGGCAAGCGACTGCGCCCTTCTCGGGCCGCACCATGCGGGCGAGTCTTGTTCCAACGGCATCTGCATCGGCAACTTCGGCGAGGATGTGCCCGGCTACAAGCCCGCCTATCTGTCGGTCATGAACTACCGCTACCAGTTCGTCGGCATCTACACCGAGGCGGTTCCCGCCGATTCCTGCCCCCAAGGGGGGCGGCGTTTGGACTACTCCGTCCAGGTTCTGCCCACGGCTGGCAACGCGCCCTACCGCCTCGACGAAAGCGCCCTCGACGAACCGGCCGGCCTCGGCTCCGGCAACGGCGACTACTTCACCTTCATGAACGGCGCCTGCCTGCCGCGGCGGGCTCCGGCGGACGGCGCCGTGGATTGGGACGGCGACGGCGAGGCGACCAACCCGGCGGCCACGGCGGACCTCAACCCACAAGAAGATCCCGCCCGCTCGTGCGGCGATGTGACGGACGAAATCCATCTCGGCCACGCCGATTGGGGGTGGGCGCCCGGACGGTCACGCTTCACCTACCGCTTCCAGTGCTCCCTTCATATGATCGACGGACCGGCCAGCCGTGCCGGCAGCACCCTCACGCGATACGCACATCGCGAGCAGAGCATTGCCGAAGCAAGGAGACACGGCGTGCTCCTGCGTGATCGAGCCATCCGTGTGTCGTTGCGGCCCGGCCATCTTTGGAACCGGACCAGCCTGGCCTCGCCAGTGCCGGTCGTGATCTACGGAGCCGCAGACCTGGATGTCGAAAAGATCGAGCCGGACTCGCTGCGATGGGGGCGCGGCTTGCCCGAGAGTTTCTCCCTGACCGACGTGAACAGCGACGGACACGCCGACCTGGTTGCGACCTTCGTGCCGGCGAAGACCGGCCTTGGACGGGGCAGCCGCGTCTCGATGTTCAGCGCGCGCATGAGAAACAGCCAGATCCTCCACGCCGGCAACCAGGTCCTGCTCCCGCCTGCCGATCTCTAGCTCACCCCTTGGCCACGATGGCGCGCAGGTCGGCTGGGCTGCGCTTCTTGCCGTTCTCCTCGAACCAGACCACGAACTTGCAGCCCTCGCGCCAGCGCTCGCAGCCCCAGCCGCGCTTGCCCGTGATGATACGGCCTTGCTTGCAGGCCGGGCATGTCAAGTCGGCAACCTCGTGCCCCTTCGCCGCATCCGCCGCCGCGCGCTTTGCCCGGCGCGGTCTGCGGCCGCCGGGGCTGGCCGGAGCCTGGGGCGACAGCGGCAGCTCCGCCATGGGCGCCGCGGCCCGGATCGCGTCCACGACCTCGTGCACGTAGCGAACGATGTCGCTCATGAACGCCGCCCGCTGTTCTTGGCCGCGCGCGATGCGGGCCAGGCGCGCCTCCCAGGCGCCGGTCAGCTCGGGCGAGGCCAGGCTCTGCACCGGCAGCGCCCTGATGAGCCCGATACCGGTGGGCGTGGGCACGAGGTGCTTGCCCTCGCGCACGACGAAGCCGCGCCGAAGCAGGGTCTCGATGATGGCCGCGCGCGTGGCGGGCGTGCCGAGACCGCTGTCCCTCATCGCCGCGCGCAGCTCCTCGTCCTCGACCAGCTTGCCCGCGTTTTCCATGGCCGAAAGCAAGCTCGCCTCGCTGTGGCGGGGAGGCGGCTTGGTCTTCTTGGCTAAAGCCGCGAAGCTGCCGGCCAGGCGTTCGCCCTCGGCGAGCGGCGGCAGGCTCGAGGCCAGGCCCTCGTCGTCGTCCTCGTCCTTCTTCTTGCCTTTCTTGCCCGGCTTGTCGTCCTCGTCGCCGAAGCCAGCCACCTCTTGCCAGCCCGCGACCAGGCGCACCCTGCCGCGTGCGAGAAAACGATCCGGCGGCGGCGGCAGCGAGGTGATGGCGGCGCCTTCCTCGGCCGCAGGCTCCGCGGCCGCCGCCTCCCCATCCGCTCCCACCCGCACCACCACCTCGGTCTGCGCGAATTCGGCGTCGGGATAGAACACCCCGAGAAAACGGCGTACCACCAAGTCGAAGATGCGCCGTTCGTCGCGGCCGAGCGACTCCAGGTCGACGACCTTGCCGGTGGGGATGATGGCGTGGTGGTCGGAAACCTTGCTGTCGTCGAACACGCGTTTGCCCGGGCGGGGCGGGTGCTCGAGCAGGGGGCGCGCGAAGCCGCCAAAGTCAGCGATGTGCCCGACCCCGCCCACGATGCGCTCCATCTCCTTGGCCATGTCGGAGGGCAGGTGGCGCGAATCGGTGCGCGGATAGGTGAGCACCTTGAAGCGTTCGTAGAGCGCCTGCGCCGCCTCCAAGGTTGCCTTGGCCGAAAGGCCGAAGCGCTTGTTGGCCGTGCGTTGCAGGCTGGTGAGGTCGAAGAGCAGGGGCGGCGGCTCACGGCTCTGCGACTGCTTGAGGCTCTCCACCACCGGGCCCGCGGGATCCTCGGCCGCGCCGTGATCCTGCGCGCGCTCGCGCACCGTCTCGGCCAGCGCCTCCTCGGCAAAGCGGTTCTGCTTGCCCAGGGCAAAAGCAGAAGCGAACCTCGCGCCCTTGCCGGTCGTGAATTCCCCCCTGAGCAGCCAGTAGTCCCGCGGCACGAAGGCGCGGATCTGCTTCTCGCGCTCGACCAGAATGGCCAAGGTCGGGGTCTGCACACGGCCGATGGAAAACAAGGGCGAGTTCTCTCCTCGACGGTGGCGAAGGGTCACCGCGCGCGTGGCATTGAGCCCCACCAGCCAGTCCGCCTCGGAGCGGCAGCGAGCCGCGTCGGCCAGGGCCTCCATCTCCCTTCCCGCCTTCAACCCGGCGAAACCCCGCCGGATGGCCTCGTCGGTGAGCGAGGAGATCCACAGCCGCTTGACGGGCATGCGGCTCTCGGCCAGTTGATACACGTAGCGGAAGATCAGCTCGCCTTCGCGGCCCGCGTCGCATGCGTTGACCACCTCGGAGAAGCGCTTGTCGCGCAGAAGCTCACACACCGCCTTGAGCTGCTCGCGCGTCGAGGACACCGCGCGCAGCTTGAATTCCTCCGGCACCATGGGCAGGGTGTCCATGCGCCACGCCTTCCAGCGCCCGCTGTAGCTGGCCGGCTCGTCGAGCTCGACCAGGTGGCCGATGCACCAGGTGATGACGCGGTCCTTGCCCGCGAAGCAGGTCTTGCCCGAAGGCCGCACCCCGAGCACGCGCGAGAGGTCGCGCGCCACGGAGGGTTTTTCCGCGATCACCAGTTGCACCCTGCCAGTCTATCGGAAACCGGGGACAACCGGCGCGCAGAACTTTGCGCGCGTGGGCGGCGCCGCATCGCCAAGCAGGCCGCGAACGTCACTGCGGGCCGTTCTCGCAAGGATTTCGCCGGCGGCCGCGGAGCCGATGAGCGCGACGCACACGATGCGGGAACCCCTGGGCCCCGCACCGCGCCTCGCCACGGGGTCGTCCTTCTGCAGGACCTCGACCTGGAGTACTCTTGGGTCCATGTCGGATTCCTACCTCGCGGTCTTCGTCTACGTTCATGTCCTGCAGGATGCGGTCGAGGCGTTTCGCACAGCCAGTCTGACCAACGCGGCGGCGAGCATCGGGGAGCCGGGCTGCGTGCGCTTCGATGTCGTGCAGGAATGCAGCGATCCCGCGCGCTTCGTGCTCATCGAGGTCTATCGCGGGCAAGAAGGCGCGGCGGCCCACAAGCAGACCCCGCACTACCAGACCTGGCGCGATACGGTCGCACCCATGATGGCCGAGCCCCGCACGAGCAAGTCGTACGCGACCGTCACCCCGGCCGCAGCCTGGAGGTGCGATGGCCGGGTTTGAGATCAGCGCCCCCGCTCGCATCCTGTTCGGCGCGGGTGTGATCGAGCAAGCCGCCCCTGCGCTCTTTGCGCTCGGCGCCAGGCGGGTTCTCCTCGTCACCGGCCGGTCGTCGCGGCATGCCGACCGGCTGCGCGGAAGCGTCCGGCTGCCCATCGTCTTGCACGCCGTCCCCGGCGAGCCCACGCTCGACATGGTGCATGACGGCCGCGCCCTGGCGATGCGCGAGCAGTGCGACGCCGTGGTCGCGCTCGGCGGTGGCAGCGCCATCGACGCGGGCAAGGCCATCGCGGCGATGGCTGGAAACGAGGGGGATCTGCTCGACTACATGGAGATCGTGGGGCATGCCAAACCCCTGCCGCGGCCCGGCCTGCCGTGCATCGCCATTCCAACCACCGCGGGGACCGGCGCCGAGGCCACCAAGAATTCCGTGCTCGCCTCGCCCACGGCGCGCGTCAAGGCCAGTCTGCGCAGCCCGCACCTTCTGCCCGTGCTTGCGCTCGTCGACCCTGATCTGCTTACAGGCATACCCGGCCCCGTGTTGGCCGCGACCGGCCTCGACGCCCTTTCTCACCTGATCGAGTCGTTCGTCTCGCCGCGCGCGAGTGCCTTCACGCTCGGCCTCGGCAAGGAAGGAATGGTGCGCTTGGCCCGCTCGCTCAGACCGGCCTTCGCCCAAGGCCTGACGGCAGAACGCCGCGAGGATCTGGCCATCGGCAGCCTTTTCGGCGGACTCTGCCTGGCCCATTCCGGGCTCGGCGCCGTACACGGCTTCGCGGCCCCGCTCGGCGGGATGTGGAAAGCCCCTCACGGTGCCGTGTGCGCCGCCTTGTTGCCGTGGGTGATGAGGGCGAACCTCTCGGCACTCGAGGCGCGCGCACCGCAGAGCCCGAGCCTCGGCCGCTACCGGGAGCTCAATGCCCTTCTCGCGGGAGGCGGGAACGCCGCCTGCTGGACCGCGGATCTCGTGGCCGCGCTCGCGATCCCCAAGCTCGCGGCGATGGGGGTCAAGCGTGAGGAGATACCCTTGCTCGTAGAAAAAGCCAAGTCCGCCAGCAGCATGCGCGGCAACCCCATCGCGCTTTCGGACGAGGAATTGACTTCGGTCGCACACGCGGCGCTGAGCTAGAGCCCAGGCAGCCCGGCGCCGACGCTGCCGATGGCTGGCGCCGGGCATGCGGACGCGATAGGTTGGATGCCCATGACGGAACGGCTCGACTGCGCGATCATCGGTGGCGGCGTGGTGGGCCTGGCCATCGCCAGGAGACTCGCCCAGCTCGGCAGGCAGGTTGTGCTCTTCGAGGCAGAGAGGGCTACCGGCCAGCACACCAGCTCGCGCAATTCCGAGGTCTTGCACGCCGGCATCTACTACCCGTCGGGCTCGCTCAAGGCACGGCTGTGCGTGCAAGGGCGACGGATGCTCGAGACCTACTGCACGGAGCGCGGTATCCCATGGCGGCGCATCGGCAAGCTGGTGGTGGCGGTGCGCGACGAGGAAATCCCGGATCTCGCGCACCACCGGTCCCAAGCCGAAGCCAACGGCGTCGACGACCT
>Ga0172364_10004376_pt1 | contig 11225 bp, 7 predicted proteins | sample LakKivSesite10cm_FD_114545 | JGI IMG/M metagenome (GOLD analysis project Ga0172364, IMG submission 114545) | Sediment microbial communities from Lake Kivu, Rwanda - Sediment site 10cm | ecosystem: Environmental > Aquatic > Freshwater > Lake > Sediment | place: Rwanda: Western Province, Lake Kivu... | reverse complement strand
CCTCAGGCCACGTAGGGCCTGAACGGTTACCGCCGAACATCGACCGAGTGCCGGCCGGCTGGAACAAGTGGTTCTGGATGGCGCCGCGGTACCGACTGTTCTGGGGCAAGGAGTACCACCTGCCCATCGACAGCCACACCGCGGTGGCCCTGTGCGCGCCGCGGGCGCTGCTGATCTCCGAAGGGCTTCGCGACGGCTTCGGATACACCGCGGCCCTGGAGCAGTCGTACCTGGCGGCCCGGGAGGTGTATCGCTTCCTCGGCGCCGCCGATAAACTGGCGGTCGCGGCCCACCGCGGCGGGCACAAGGTGGACTGGCCGGCCATCCTGGACTACATGGACTGGCAGTTCCGCGGCACGGAGAAGAAGCGGGACTACAGCGAACTGAAGAACAGGGACCCCAAACGGACGTTCTCATGGACAACGCCGAAGACGAGCGGCGATCGTGGGCTGGCGCCGTAGGCCCCGTCGGTTGCCTTCCGTGAAAGCAGACCCATGGGCAGCATCGCGCGAACGTTACCACGGATCGCTCTGCTGTTGGTGCCGCTCGCATCCGCCGCGCCGGGCCTGGCGGACAGCGGCGGGACCGCGCCGGACGGCCTGGACCTGCCGCGCCGGCTGGCGGAGGCGGCGGTTTCAGGCGGGCTGGTCGTGCACGTGGGTTTCAGCAGGGCGAATCTGCCCGTCGAGCTGGCGGCCGACCGGCGGTTTGTCCTCCACGCCATCAGCCGCGACGCCACAGAAGTCGACGCCGCCCGCGCGTGGTTGCGGGACAGGGGCATCGTCGAGCGCGCGGTCGTCGAATGCGTCGCGGGGCCGAAGCTGCCGCACGCCGACTGCCTCGCCCAGGCGCTGGTGGTCGAGGACGCAGCCGGCTTCGACCCCAACGATCTGGACCGCGTCCTGTCGCCGCACGGCCTGCTCCTGCGGCGCCAGGGCGGCACGTGGCAGGGCACGATCAAGCCGTTGCCCGCTGGCATGGATGCCTGGCCGTACGTTGATCACGACCCCGGTCGCACGCGGGTGACCGCGGACCAGACGCTCGCCGCGCCAAGCAACCTGCGGTGGATGACCCGCACGTACTTCCGGGCTTCCATCCCGGTCTTCGCCGGCGGGCGGATGTTCGCCAGGATCGGCGGCAAGTCGCCGTTCGGCCTGGCGGCCTACTGCGCCTTCACCGGCACCATTCTCTGGACTGGCTCGTATGAGTGCGACGAGCAGCCGCACCAGATGATCGCGACGGAGAAGTTGCTCTATCTGCCCGGCAAGGCCGTGGCGGCCGGCACCGGCCATGCCCAGTTCACCTACAACGGCTGCCCGCGGATGCTCGCCCGCGGCCCCGGGGGGGCAAGTGCGCTGGTCGTCTCCTTCACCACGGCCGAGGGCAAACGGCAGTTCTCCGCTTTCCGCCCGGACAACGGCAAGGCCATCTGGACCCGCCCCGCCGTCGATGGGGTCGGTTGTGGCCCGGACCGCTTCGTGCTGGCATTGACCGATGGGCAGGCGATGGTCGCCGTCGACGTCGCCACTGGCCGGAAGCTGTGGGCGCAGGATGTCGGCAAGTCGGCAAGGCAGATCGGCCTGGAGGAACTGGAGGAGCAATGGCCCGCCGGCAAGTGCGGCCTGATGGCGACTGACAAGTACCTGGCCGTGTGCTGCTCGGCCTTTGAAGGTCCGCCGGGCAGGCGAAGGCCCGCGGCGAAGAAGTACGTGCTCCTGTACTCCTCTGAGGACGGGGCATTCGTTCGGGCCGTGAGCTTCAGCTCGCATGAATGGGACGAAGGGAAGGGCAACCGTCGGGCCGAGTCGGTCTTCACCATACTCAGCGGGAACCTATGGTGCTGGCTCGATCCCGACGAGGAGGTGGAGATGCGGGCAGCCAGGCCAGGCGCCTGGCAGCCGCTGGGCGCCAAGCTGCGGTCCAGGCCGGACAGCCCTGCCGCGAGCAGATGGCGGCTCGGTCTAGTCGGCATGGGCGTCGCCGACGGCAAGTGCGTCCTGGCCGCCAGGACGGAGCCGAACGCCCCGGCGGACATGACGCTGCACTGTTTCAACGGCCCGGCGTGGTCGTCGCGGTTCGCCTTCCGCGGCAAGCTGAACACGATCTGCCTGGCCGACGGGAGCGTCGAGTCGGCAATCTGGGCGGGCGGGGGCTGCTGCCTGAGCGGCGTTCCCGCCTACGGCCTGCACTACGTCGGGCCGAACTGGACGCATTCCCAAGGCGGGTTCGTCGGACTGGCCGCCCTGGAGTGCCGGCCGGGCGCGCGCGGGCGGCTTACCGAGGCCCTGAACCAGGAGCACCTCCAGAAGGGACCCGCCTACGACGATGTATCTGCGGCCGGCGATCTGAAGCCTCGGGACGCCCTGACCTGGCCCCTGGACAGTGAGCCGCCTTCCTCCGCGCAGTGGAAGAAGGCGTGGGAGGTCAAGCTTCCCGTTGACCGGGTCAAACCCAAGCGAGGGGTGCTCGACGCCAACAGCGCGTGGCTGATTCCTCCTCCCTTTGGCCGGCCCAGGAGAGACGAGCGCAGCGGGTGGACGGGCTACCTGAACCCGGCATCGCCGGTGTTGTGCGGCGACGTTCTGCTGGCCTCTGTGCCGGAGGAGCGGCGGCTGATAGCACTGGACGTCAGGGACGGGCACATGCGGTGGGAGTTTGCCGGGGGCGCGAGGTTCTCGGACCGGCCGGTCTGGTGTGGCGACCTGTGCCTGACCGGCAACTGGGACGGCTGGGTATACGCCATCCGGATGGCCGATGGCAAGCTCGCCTGGCGCAATCTCGGCGGCCCGGAGCAGCGGCGGATCATGTGGGAGGAGAAGCTCGTGTCGGCCTGGCCGATCAGTGGATCGTCGGCAGCGAGGGACGGACGGCTCTACGTGGTGGCAGGGCTGCACAATCTGGTTCCCGATGGCGGCACCACGCTGGCTTGCTTCGATCTTCGCAGCGGCAAGACGGCCCGGAAGCGGCGCGTGCCGACGGTCGCCCCGCCGCCGCCGGTCAAGCCGCAGCAGCCCCGGTCCGGCGGCGGCACCGTTTCGCTGCTGGCTCTTGGCATGCCGCTATCGCTCACACGCACCGCGGTCACGTACGGGCCTTGGCTTTTCACCTTGGACAGCGGCAAGCTCCTCCAAGGCCAGCAGGCGGCTGCGGCCAGCGCCGTCACTCCCGAGGACACCATCGGCATGATGGCCGCGTCGGCACGCGAACCGGATGTGGTCACGGTTACGGGACAGGACGGCGTGCTCCAATGCTTCCGCCGCGCGTCGTCCCGCTCGCGGCAAGCGAATGACTGACACGAGGGACCAGCAATGGCTGGGACCAGCCTTGGGTGTTTCCTGCGGACGGCGTGGCTTGCGGCATCCATCTTCCTTCCCGCCATCTTCCCCAGCATTGCCTTGGCCGGTTCGGCTAATCCTCGCGGGGGAACGGTCAAGGAGGTGCCGCCGCCAGGCAAGGGCGGAGGCAGCTACCGGCTTCACGTCGACATCTTCTTCGGCAACGACGTCGCCTGGCGCGACGACCACAAAGGATTGGGGGAGGGTCCCACGGTCCGCCGAGCGTCGCCCAAGCTCAGCGGCGTGTTGCGCCGGATCAGCCGATCTGGGATTCGCACCTGCGACCCGATGGTTATCCTACTGCGTTCGTAAGTGCCAACGACATCGGAAGTTACAGTGAGGCCATTCGCTTCGGGCTATGAGGGTGATTCTCATCTATCCGGCACCCGGCTGCGCAGAGGGTTGTCCCCACGGCGCGGAGCTAAGGAATCGCGCAGGAATAATCTAAAGAATTCGCCGGGCGCATGCCGATTCGGTAGGTATGCCAAACGAAATGGTTGTGCAATGGATCAGAGATAAGTACGGTCCGCTGAACCCTTCGCTGAATGAGCGGTCCCGCCGGTTGTGGGCGGCGGCCGAGGCTCGGTCCCTCGGGCGAGGAGGGCCAGCGGCGGTCATCGCGGCGACCGGCATGTCTTCGGCGACCGTATACCGAGGTCTGGCAGAGTTGGATGCCGAGGCTTCGGGCATTGGCGCGCTGCGGCCAGACCGGATTCGCAGACCCGGCGGTGGGCGCAAGCGTGCGCGGGACAAACAACCGGGCTTGTCGGCCGCGTTGGCGGCGCTGGTGGAGCCGACGGCGCGGGGTGATCCGGAGCAGGCGTTGCGGTGGACGTGCAAGAGCACGGCCAACCTGGCGGCGCAACTGCGGAAGCAGGGCTTCCGGGTTGGTCCGCGGACGGTGGCGAAGGAACTGAAGGAACAGGATTTCAGTCTGCAATCGAATCGCAAGACGCGTGAAGGGGCCTGTCATCCGGACCGCGACGCCCAGTTCGCGTACATCAACGAGCAGGTGTTGGCTTTCCAGCGGCGGGGCCAACCGGCGATCTCGGTGCACACGAAGGAGAAGGAATTGGTGGGAGATTTCAAGAATTCCGGGCGGGAGTGGCGGCCCCGCGGGCAACCGGAGGAGGTCCGCGTGCATGACTTCCGGGACCCCAACGTGCCGAAGGCGGTCCCGTACGGCGTGTATGACCTGACCTGGAACGAGGGATGCTTGACCGTGGGAATCGACCACGACACGGCGCGGTTTGCGGCGGCGAGCATCGCGCGGTGGTGGCGGAAGATGGGGCGCCAACGCTATCCGGGGGCCAAGGAACTGCTGATCACCGCGGACTGTGGCGGGAGCAACAGCAACCGGACGCGGCTGTGGAAAGTGGCCTTGCAGGACCTGGCCGACGATCTGGGTTTGCGCGTGACGGTCTGTCACTTTCCTCCGGGCACGAGCAAATGGAACAAGATCGAGCACCGGATGTTCTGCCATATCAGCCAGAACTGGCGTGGCCGTCCGCTGAGGGACTACGCGGTGATCGTGCAGTTGATCGGAAACACACGGACGACGACCGGGCTGAAGATACGTTCCGAACTGGACAAGCATAGGTACCCGCTCAACGAGACGGTGACAGATCAACAGCTTGCCCAAGTTCAACTGACACCAGCAGTGTTTCATGGCGAGTGGAACTACGCGGTAGCTCCGCATGTGTGATTAGCGTTTACTTTATGATTGCGCGACCCTAACGCGAACTTGAGACGAGTTCCGTGAAGTCCTGCACGGTCTCGGACGGCGTTGATGGCTCCACCTCAACGCTCGCAGTTGCCTCCTCGGTCGCCTCGCGGATCAGGCCGGCCACAACAGGTCCATCGGCCGGCAGCGACTTGGCGTCGGCCTTGCTGAGCGACCGGAGCAGCTTGATGCACGCATCGTAGAACCGCAGCCAGTTCAGCAGCACGACCCGGGCGTGGCCAAGGTCCAGGGCGGTTGCCCAAAGCACCGGGTTCTTCAGGCGGGCGTACCCGTGCTCCAGCGTGAGGATGTTGGCCGACTCCCATCGCTTCGCGACCTTGGCGACGTTCTGGTACGTCTGCCCCGACCACTCCGCCACCGACCGGAGCTTCGCGCCGCCTCGGTTCGCCAGCAGGTACACCAGGACGAAGTGCTTCGCGTCGGTGCCGACCGCGTGACGGGCGCGAAGGATCACGGTGGCGACGGTCTCCTCCGCCTTGCCCGGCTGTTGGCGCTGTACACGCCGCGTCGGTGGCTTCTTGCCGAGGTCGTCGCAGAACGCCAGCAGTTCCTGCACGGACTTCACGCCGCAACAGGGCTCGGTCGGCTGCTCCGGGCTTCTGCGCCACTGCGGGTCAAGGGCGCGCCAGACGGGCGCCCGGGGGTCGGCCCTGGCCTGGGCGAACTTGCGGATGCGAGGAAGGAGCAGGGAAGCGCTGTTGTTGGCCCACCAGGCGAGCACCTGCTCGCGGAGGCGGGGCTGGGTCGGGAAGAACTCCAGCGAGCACCAGAACAACGCCTCGGGGTCGATGGCCTCCGTCGTGCGCAGCGGCTGATCGACGCTGAACGGAACGCCCAGCGCGCGCCACTGGATGTGCAGGCGGTCCAACACCCATTCGCGGACACGATACTCCATCGCTGCACACAACGTCTTCATGTTCCGGCGTCTCGATCCAGGTGTACAGAACCGAAGAGTGGCGCATCCGGCGTCCGGGCAGACGCAGGCCCTGCAATGCCGCAGTCCGATGTCAGTCCCAAGTCCGGATTCTTGCAGGCGCACACATGGACACTGACCCCGTGTTCTTCCGCCAAGGCCTCGAGCCTGCGGAATCCTTGTCGCCTTTCATTGAGGCTGATCATCTGCCCTCCCCCCACGCCGTCTGCCAAGCGGTGCCAGGGCCAGGTCGCGGCTGAACGGGGCCAACCTGGGAACCCGCACAACCGCTCGCAGATGCGTTGCGAGAACGCCGGGCGCAGGAACAGGTAGCTGGCCGCCACGCGCCGCACTCCTCGGCGGATCAGTTCCGCCAGCAGCGAGGAAAGACTGCTTTCAGTGTCTGTCAAGCCAGGTATCAGCGGGTCCAGTCGGGCCCGCACCTCAACCCCGATCTGCGCGAGATCCTCCATGACCTTCAGCCTCTGCGTGATCGAAGCCGCCCCAGCCTCCAGAGCCTGGCGAAGCCGTTCCTCCAGCGTCGTGATGCCAACTTGTGCGAAGACCTTTGTCGGTGATGCTGAGAACAACGCCATGAACCGATCCTCAATTGCCCCCTTGGTGAGGAAGGCCACATCCACTCCCGAGTTCAGCAGGATCGACATGGTCTTGTATGTCACGTCCTGGACTTCCCTCAGAGGCTGGAATGCGTCGCTGGAGGGGCTGAAATACACGCGTCCGGGCCGTCGGCGCTTGCGCAGGAGTTCTGCCTGCACCAGGTCGGGGATGTTGTCAAACACGATGACTCGCCCTTCACCGGGATACCCCGAGTAGCCCCGCGTGTAGCAGTATGAGCAAGCGTGAGCACAGCCGTTGGTAATATTGACTGTCGGGATGCCACGAAGGCATGGCAACGAGGATGGCGTGAGAACCGGCCCGCTGCGTTGCCCTCGTTCGAGGATTACCACAGTTGTTCTCCGCCAATATGTCGCGCCCATTCCGGTGATGTCACCACGTAGTGACGGGATTCTGTCTTGAAGCCGTCGCGAGTACAGAACACGGCGGCGGTACCCGGCAGGCCGAACTGAGCCTTGTGTTGTGTCAGGTGCTCAGGCTCGACATCCACGTCCTCAATGACTACCGCTCGCGATGCCTTCATGAGCTGCGCGATCAGGCTGCGCCCGCTGGGGGTGATGAGCGAGGCGGGGTTGAAGCGACGGACCGGAAGGTACCAGACATCGTCGCGCAGACCATCGAGGCTTCCGTTCTGGATTCCGAGGATTGCCGCGAAGTAGTCGCGAAGTGAGAACTGCGGGAAGACCATGCCGCCAGAAGCTCCTTTCCGGGCAGTGGAAACCGAGAGGCGGCGAATGCCATCGGGCTGGCTACGGGGCGCCAGGCAGCGATGCGGAAGGGCATCGAGCGACAGATCACCACGATCGGTGTCCCGGCCGGATACCTCCTCGATCATGAAGTTGCTTGCGTTGTCGAGTATTCGGCAGGCAAAGGCCCAGTCGAACGGGCCGCATTTCTGGAGCCATTGGTCGTCGTCCGCCAGGGCTCGGTAGTCGGCAGTCGTCCATTCCACGTGGGTGACGCCGGACCGATCTCGGGCGAGCCCGAATGAACGACCGAACGCCGGGGGGTTGCTGTCCACGAAATGAAGGGACGCTGGTGGCAGCGGACTGCCATGCATCCTCTGGAGATAGGTCCAAGCCTTGGCGATCAGCTGTCCGGTTCCAGCACCGAGGTCAAGTATGGACAAGGGCTCGGCGGTTGTGGCTGCAGCAGTGCGCGCCCGCAATAGCGGGGCTAGCAGGTGCCTGGCGAGCAATCTGGCCCTGGGCTTCCAATATGGGTCTGCTCGTTCAGAAAGAAGCCGCGTTAGCCGGTCTATCGGCACGAAACTGGCTGCTCGTCGAGGCAAGTCGACGGCCGGGCTGATCAATATGCGGGTGGCCGGAGTGCCTGAGATCTGGAGCTGCCGGTAGTGGTAATAGGTATCATCCTGCCCTGACGGCATGAGCAAGGGAACGTGCCGCGGTGTTGGCACGGTGGGATCGACAGCCAACTGGCCGAGCAGGAAGACTGGGTTTCTCGAGGTGACGGCACAACCTGCCGTGCCGATCTCTCCCGTGGAACCCAGAGCAAAGGTCTCGAAGCCAACGATGTGCCGAACCGCCAGCAGCGCGTTGGGCCGAGCCGGCTCATCCCGGGCGATCCGCAATGCATGATGAAGCAGGCCGAAGTAGCGCCAGCAGAATGTCATCTGGCACAGGCGGTCCCCGGGGTGTTGGAGGACGTTGAGCCAGGCTTTCTTGAGGCGGTTGAGCCTTTGCTTGAGGCGAAGATCGACCTCTAGAAAGGCGCGTGCGGGCTGCCAGTACTCCCGCCAAAGCAGGGACTCCAGTGCGAGCCGGGACTTCTGGATGACCAGCCGCACTGGCACCCTCGCCCGGCGCAGCTGGCTGGCTAGGTCGCGACGGTTCTCCTCCCGCGATGCACCTGACACGATCAGCATGGACGATACCCTAACAAGTAACGTACAGATGTCAACCGGAGACCTGCCCGGATGGTCGGAAGCGCCGAGCCGAACCCAGTCAGTCTAGATAGCCCTCATGCCATCCGCAAGCAAAAGTGAAGCTTTTCGTTTCATAATCTGAAACTCTTACGTTCAGGCCGGACAGCCGAATCGGGGCGTGCCGGAGTCCACCTGCCCGGGAATTCTCGGACAGGTCTCTGCGAGACTTCGAGACACCGCCGGGGGGCAGGTTGGCTCCGAGCCAGCGGTATCAACCATGTGGGTTCGGCCCGCGCCGGGCAGAGACAACCCGCCTATAACCCCCGGAGCCATGTTCGGCGAGAGACTCTGAGAGTTTCACTTTTCGGGGGGTCGCGGGGCTCGCGGCCCCGCGAAGAGGCGTCTCTCCCGCGGGAAGTCAGAGGCGCCGCGCCGAGGCGTGCAGGCGCAAGTTCTTGCGAGAACTCGCGGAAAAAACGAAACGCCAAGGTGTCTCTCCTTGGCGCTTCGTCTTAACCGCCCGGTCGCGCTTCCGCAACCGGTTCGCTCGACTAGCGGGGGTGGGATTCGAACCCACGACCTCCGGGTTATGAGCCCGACGAGCTACCAGGCTGCTCTACCCCGCGGTCTGTGCGATCCTGATTGTGTCTGTATAATAGCGGCCAGGCGCCGGCAGTGTCAAGACAAAGTTCGCGGGAAAATGGAGCGGGGGTCGCCGGCGACTAATCGCTCTGTTTCACCTCCACCACCTTGCCCGTGCGGATCGAGGCGTAGATGGCGTCCATCAGGTCGGCCAGGAGGATGCCCACGTGCCCGCCGACACGCGGCTCGGCGCGCCCGAGGATCGAATCGGCAAAGTTCCGCACCGGCGTGACGGTGGGAATGGCCCAGCCTTCGGGGGCGGCGGTGATCTCGTCCTTCATCTTCTGGCTGGCGACGCGGAAGTTGCCGCCGTGCGGGCTGATCTCCAGCAGGGCGTTGGCGCCCTGGAACGTCAGCCGGCTGCACCAGGCGGCGCAGTTGCCCCCGCTGGTCACGTTCGCCATCGCCCCGTTGGCGAACCGGATGTTGCACACGGCGTTGATGTCCACCTTGCAGCCGCGGTAGTCGGCCCAGCAGTGCACCGCCGTCACGGGCGAGTTGACCAGGAACATCATCGCGCTGAACACGTGGGCGCAGCTATCGTAGAGCTGCCCGCCGCCGGCCAGCTTGGGCTCCTGCCGCCACAGGCCGACGGTGAGCTTCTGCCAGCCCTGGGCGAGCACGCCGGTGACGAGCTGCAGCGGCCCCATCGTGCCGTCGGTCATCAGCTTCTGCGCGTAGGCGAAGGTGTCGGTGTGCAGCCCCTGAATGGCCACGTGCAGGCGCTTGCCGGCCTTGGCGGCCTCGGCGACCAGCCTGCGGGCGTGCGCGGAGTTGGTGACCATGGGCTTGTCGATCATCACGTGCGCCCCGGCCGCCAGCGAATCGTAGGCGTGCCGGAAGTGCAGCGTGTGCGGCGTGGAGACGATGACCGCGTCCGGCTGCACCTTCGCCAGCAGGTCGCGGTAATCCTTGAAGATCGGGATCCGCTGGCGGGGCATCTGCTCCCTGCGGAGCTTGGCGGCCTTTTCCGGGATGATGTCGCACAGACCGGCGAACCTGAACTCCGGCACGCTCGCCTCCGCGCCGTTGATCCGCTTGACGTGGTAGCGCACGAACCCGCCGCAGCCGATGATCGCCAGACGAATCCGCTTCATGGTCGCCCTTTCCCTTCGCCCGCGCCGCGCCCGGCCGGCGGAGGTCCAACCGTTTACCGCCGCGAGCCGGCGGCGTCAAGGCGCTTCCCGCGGGCGCCAACCCGACCTGGAAGACGTGCACTTTCCCGGCAGGGGTGGTATCATCCGCGCACATGACGCCGCAACCCACACTGGGCGGCCTGGACCTGCTGCGCGAGCTGGTCGGGGGCTTTCGCGCGAACCTGCCGCGTCTGCGCGAGCAGGGGGTCACGGAGGCGTCCATCCGCCAGGAGTACATCGACCCGTTCTGGATCGCCCTCGGCTGGGACGTGGGCAACACCCGCCAGCTCCCGCCGGACGAGAAGGAGGTCGTCATCGAGGCCAACGTCTCCGACGTTCCGCCGGGGCGGAACCGCCGCCCCGATTACCTGTTCCGCATCGCCGGGCTGGAGCGGTTCCTCGTCGAGGCGAAGAAGCCGGCCGTGGACATCAGGACCGACAAGGAGTCCGTCTTCCAGGCCAAGACGTACGCCTGGAACCAGCGGCTCCCGTTCGTGGTGCTGAGCGACTTCGAGGAGTTCCGGCTGTACGACTGCACGATCAAGCCGCATTACGACGACCCGGACCGCGGGGTGGTCAGGGACTTTTGCCTTCGGTTCGAGGACTACGTGAGCCAGTGGGACGTTCTGGCGGGCACGTTCTCGCGCGACGCGGTGGCCGGCGGTTCGCTGGACCGGTTGTGGGCGTCGATCAAGAAGGTGCGGGCGGGGCGGCGCATCCGCGGCATGGATCGCATGCTCGTCGAGCTGCGCGGCTCGGAGCCGATCGATCGCGACTTCCTGGCCTTCCTGGAGGACTACCGCGTCCGGTTCGCGCAGGACCTGCTCACCGGGAACCGCGCCGCCTTCGCCGACGCCGACACGCGACACGGGGCGGCCCGCCTCACGGAAGCCGCCCAACGCCTGATCGACCGGTTGGTGTTCATCCGCGTCTG
>Ga0172364_10004375_pt1 | contig 11226 bp, 18 predicted proteins | sample LakKivSesite10cm_FD_114545 | JGI IMG/M metagenome (GOLD analysis project Ga0172364, IMG submission 114545) | Sediment microbial communities from Lake Kivu, Rwanda - Sediment site 10cm | ecosystem: Environmental > Aquatic > Freshwater > Lake > Sediment | place: Rwanda: Western Province, Lake... | reverse complement strand
TTCCCATCAGCTTCAACACTTTAGCTTCCTCGTTTTTCCCACACTGAGTTCATGTAAGTCTTTATCAGTCAGGTAGGACTTTCTGTTTGTCTTCCGCTCAATTAAGACCACTCTGTTGGTACACGAAAGGCATGGGTCAACCGAGGCGAAGGCGATGGGAACATCCGCAATCTGCCCCCCGATAAGTATCTTTGGTATAGCCATAAGGTTGGCATACGTTGGTGCCCTCACCTTCCAGGTAGCTAGCGTGTCCCTTCCTGACTCCAAGCGGACATAGTGGAAGACTTCTCCCCTTGGTGCTTCGGCACGACCAATGCCTTCGCCTTCCGTCTTCTTCAGCGTATTCAGCATTCTAGCCACTTTCGGTTCCGCCAGTATCGGCCCGGAAGGCATTTTCTCTAGGCACTGTTCGATAATTCCAATTGACTGCTTGATTTCCAGGAGGCGGACAATTATGCGGTCATAGACGTCACCGACCACTGTGCCGGTGAGCAGGTCTGGGGTTTGGGCTTTTATGCCTAAATCGGCATAGCTACCATAGGGTTGGTCCTGCCTTACATCCTTAGCTACACCGCTGGCTCTACCGGTTGGCCCGACGGTGAGCAGCTTGAGCGCATCTTCTTTCGATAGAATGCCAACATTCTTTGTCCGCATTATTATCGTTCTGTCATTGAGGAATATCTTACCTAATTGGTCGTAGATGCCCTTGTAGTAATCAAGGCATTTTCTAATTGTGGGGTATTGCTCTTCGGTGATATCCCTTCTCATCCCACCTATGGTAAATATGCCTTTGGTAATCCGGTTTCCCGTGATGTATTCAATTAAGTCCATGACATTTTCTCGAACACGCCAGGCGATGTAGAATACGGTATCAAAGCCAATCTCATGAGCCGCAACGCCCGCCCAGAGCATATGTGAGTGAATTCGCTCCAGTTCACAGATTATTGCTCTGATATATTCGGCACGTAGAGGTGGGACGATTTCCGTGGCGTGCTCGACCGCCATGACAAATGCGTACGGATGGCAGATATTGCAGATACCGCATATCCTTTCGGCTAGGTATAAAGTCTGGATGGGATTATTTCTATTCATACCCAGCCATTCGATGCCTCGGTGGATGTGTCCCAGAACTACATCAACATCAATAACCTTTTCGCCATCAATGGTTAGGTCGAGCCGAACCGGTTCCTTTAACGCCGGGTGGATTGGTCCCACTGGTATTGAATAGCTTGTTTTCTTAATCTCACCTATTGCCATTTTCCTCTCCCTACTCTACCCGGATTTCGGCTGCCTGCCGGGAAGAACCCTTAACATGTCTGGCTTTAAGCCTTTTTCGTCAGTCCGCCAGGGACACACACCCTTGGGGAAGTCATCAGGCAGAAATAGTCGCCGATTATCCGGAATACCGACCACTTCCACTCCAATCATCTCCTGAGCTTCCCGCTCGGTGAATATAGCCCCAGGAATGAGGTCGGTAATTGTTGGTATCCTGGGGTCACTCTTCGGTACCAGAACGCGTAATCCCAAAGAGAGTTCCTGAAGTTGCTGAGCGAAATAAATAGTGAAGTGATAGATTAACTCAATATTATCCCCACGGTCAGCCATGGAAATTACGGCAAGATGGGGATATTGTTGGAGTTTACAGATATGCTCTATGGCTTTCCTGAACGCCTCTCTCTTTACCGTTAACCAGATTGTTCTAAAGATGTTCTTTTTTACAGCGACAGGCTGTTCATAGATTCTGGAATCGATGAGACTATCTCCTATAATGGTCTTAAAACTATCAACTACCGCTTGCGGACTTAGTATTGCCATTTACTTACCCCCCTGCTTTTGAACCATCTCAAGCTTTACCCAGGCTTTAGCCACTCCTTCAATAATGGCTTCCGGTCGGGGAGGGCATCCGGGGATATAAACGTCCACTGGTATAATCTGGTCTATCGGTCCCGCCAGGTTATAGGACTCGTAGAAAACACCTCCCTCTGACCCGCAGCTACCAATCACCAGGACCGCTTTAGGGTCTGGCGTCTGCTCATAGATGCGCCTGAGCCGGGGTACCATCTGCTTGATTACTGGGCCGGTTACCAATAGGACATCAGCGTGCCTTGGCGTACCAACAAGCCGAATACCGAAGCGCTCAACATCGTACCGTGGGGTAAGCGCTGCCAGTATCTCGATATCGCAGCCATTGCATGACCCAGTATTGAGGTGGTAAACCCATAGTGCTCTCTTGAACGCTGTTAAATTCATATCGTTATGTCTGAACCATTCTTTATCATGCTTAGCCGTTACCTGATTAATGAATCTCCTATTTGGCTACTGCGCCAGCGCCAGTAGCCAGAATTACAATGGCGCCAATTGCCAGAAGTAGCACAAACCATAGAGCCAGGTCATTTATTATTCCTGTCTGCGGTTTTAAGATTGCGTAATAATAATCTTTGAGGGTTTCCAAAAATCCCCAGTAAACATTGCTGGCTTTTATATGCCCTAATTCCGGTTCGGGCACATCCTCGCCACATAGGAAAATCTTAGTCTGTGCGGTGCCCTTTTTATAGTTTTTCTGTCCCCGGCTTCGGAAATACAAGGCCAGTATCATCACAGTAGCTAGAGCAATAACCCAAATAATAGGGTTCCAGAAAGCGTAGCCAGATTCTAGAATTACCATTCAGCACCGCCAGTTAATTCTTTTAAGTAGTCCCTCATCTTCCACCTATGATGGCGTTAATATAGGATGCCTGATTTATCAGGGCATTCACCGCCGGGTGAGCCAGCCAATCCACAACTATCCCCGGGAATAGCCCAAACAAGATAATGATGCCAGAAAGGATGGTCATGCTGATCATCATCGGTTTTGGTGCCTCTTTTATCTCTTTAAATTTAGGTAGCATCTGCCCGGTAAATGCTGAGAAGAAAACCTTAACGAAAATAGCTAAGGTGATGATTGACACGATGACAGCAATTATCGCCAGGACTGGGTTGAAGTGGTACACCGACTCATAAATCAGTATCTTTGAGGCGAAACCATTGAGGGGTGGCAGCCCCGAGCTGGCGAAAGCGCCGAGCAGGAACAGTACCGCCGTGAACTTAAGGCCATGGCCTAATCCGCCCATTTCATTAAGGTTTCTGGTGCCAATGCGGTGGAAGATGACACCAGCGGCTAGGAAGAGGAGCCCTTCAAATAGGGCGTGGTTTACCATGTGGAAAATGCCTCCAGTCATTGCTTGAAAGCCATAAGTAGCTAATGCCGTTGGGTTATCCAGCACCGCCAGCCCAACACCAACTCCCAGTAGCATGAACCCGCTTTCGCAGATACAGTTATAGGCAATCAAGCGTTTGATGTCTCGTTGCAGAACTGCCATTGTGACACCAATAAACATACTTAGCACGCCGAGGATAATCAGCATCCAGCCTAGCGTATTTACGTTCATGGTGAGCCCGAAAAGGCTAAAGCAGGTGCGAAAGAGAGCGTACATCGAAGCTTGGCTATTGGCTAATAGAATGACGGTGATGGCGGTTGGAGCAACAGAGTATGCGTCCGGTAACCACATGTGCATTGGCACGCTCCCCAGCTTCATGAGAAACGCCATCGCCAGCAGGGCCAAGGCTATTTTGTCCAGCGTAGTGTATTGTATGGCATTAGCGAGGGCGGCGATGTTAAGCAGGTCATACTGAGAGTAGAGCAAGCCAATCGCGAATAATACCATCAAACCAGCGATGGCTGAAACCACGATATATTTAAGTCCACCTTCAGGGGAGTCAGCATAGCGGGTCCGAAAGGCAACAAGGGCACCACCGGAAATGGAAGCAATTTCTAGAAAGACAAACATATTAAAGATATCGCCGGTCATTTCCATACCCAGCATACCAGAAACCAGAAGAAGCGTGAGGAAGTAGAACTTATCCTGACCAGTTTCCTTTTTCATCGATGCCATGGAATATATTGCTGCTATTAGGGCGATAGTGCTGGATATCAGAGCCATGAATATGTTCATGCTGTCTACTTCTAGGATGATACGCACCGGGAAGATGAATTTTGCCGGCGTGGTGATTTCCGGTGAAGAGGCGCCGAGGGTATACATGTGCAATCCGTTAAGGTAAATATCCCTGGCTAGCACTACGACCAGGAATTCGGTAAATAAAAGACCGGCTATTGCTATAGTGTTTCTGAGTTTACTATTAATCATGCCGGCGATTGGCATCAGGAATCCGGCCAGTAATGGCACGGCTATTATTAAGATGGGAGAATGCAGAGTTAAGATATCCAGCTTCTTATCCTTTCATTAATCTTGATTTTTCAGCATCAGTGCTTCCGGTATTTCGGTAAATGTGGATTATCATGGAAAGCATTAATGCCAGGGTGGCCACGGCAATAACGATACTGGTCAGAGTTAGCGCCTGAGGTACCGGCAATACCACTGCTTGTTGGGGAAGATTGGTGTAAATCGGTGCCACCCCACCGCTGCGGTAACCTAGAGCAACAATAAATAGGTTGGCGCCTGATGCCAGCAGGCCCAGGCCCATAACCACCTTGATTAAACTTCTCTGTGAAATAATTATAAATAGGGCAATGCTTTCAATAATAGCTACCGCGATAAAAGGGATGTTGTAAAGAGCGCTCGCCGTCATTTCTTAACCTCCGTGGTGGCTAAAGCAATGGTAAGCATAACCACTGCTATTCCAGCGATTACCTTCAAGCCGACAGCAATATTCATTAGTGGCAGCACGCCTGCTGTCCAGAAATCTCCGGCATTGGCTCCAGTCGGTGGAATATGACCGAAGAAAGAGGTGCCAACCAGAAAGTTAAAGAAGAAAGTAACAGCTAAGCCAGCGAAACCCAGACCGATGAACAGCAGTGAGCCGGCGCTTTCCAGTAAAGTAACCTGTTTGTCTTTTAGTTTCTGCTGAAGGCTGTAGGCACCAAAAGCAACAATAAGTAAACCGGCACCTGAGGCAAACACCGCCCCACCCTGAAAGCCACCACCCGGAGTCATGTGCCCATGGATAATGACATAGGCACCATAGACAAAGACGAGTGGCGCAATGATGTCACTCATGGTGCGCACGATTTTAGAAATCATTGTGCCCATTTTTGCCTATTTCCCCCTTTCCTTTCGGAACAGGATAATCACGCCACCTACCGCTGCTGACAGAATGGTTGCCTCTCCCAAGGTATCATAGCCTCGGTAATCAAAGACAACCGCCGTCACCGTTTCATTGGTCCCGATTTCCTGCTGTGAATTCTCAAAGATATAGTCATCCATGGCTGATGGAGGTTCGCCAAATGGGTGAATTAATAGCGCCGCCGCAATGAATAGGGTGAGAATGATACCCATCGATATACCGATGACAATAGCTCTCACTTTTTCCCCTTATGTCCGCCTCGTCGCCTTTATGGCTAGAATATAGATTGCGGTGCTGATGGCTGCCCCAACGCCGGCTTCGGCGATAGCCACGTCGGGAGCCTGGAGCAGGTAAAATTCCAGTGCCAAAAGCAGGCTAAACGCACCCAGAATTATTGCAGCAACAATAAGGTCTTTAACGAAGATTACCATGGAAGCAGCAATTACCAACAGGCTAGCCAAAACGATATGAATGATTCCTTCTGCTAACATTGTTTCTCCTTGTTCTTTATATCCTCTTCAAGGTCATCTACCACTGCCCTCGCCGGCTTAATACCACTCCGGTGTGCTGCTTGAGCGTTGGCATGTGCGCTGGTAGCATTGGTCAGAATAAGGGCGACTATAGCAATAAGGCCATGGAGAACTATTATTGATTGTGGTGAAGAAAGACCTTCAGACGCCCAAATCTTTGCTGACTGGATAATTACTGCTAAGATTAAGAAAATACCGCCAAAGGTGGAGCATTTGGTAGTAGCGTGCATTCGAGTGTAAGGGTCGGGAAAGCGAAGTAAACCGATGGCTGCCACTAGGTTAAAAAAGCAGCCAATCCCGATACAAATATAGGTAATGATATTTAATACCATTAGAAGGTGCCCCTTCCAATATACTTAGCCACAAAAAGAGTGGCGACAAAAGAGAGTAAGGCATAGACGATAGCAACATCAATATATATTACCTCACTGAAAGCGAAACCAATTGTAATCATCGCCAGCATGACCAAAGTGCTTAGATTATCCATTGCCACTAATCGGTCAGGAGCAGTAGGTCCAAGTAAGAGCCTTATAACAGTTAGGCTGATGGGGATTAAAAGGAATGCAGCAACCCAAAGAAACATTAGTCGGCTATCCTCCTTAGCCAGTCAGGGAAGGTATTAGCAACTGCATGGTAATCTCGTGGCTTTGTTTTTAAGAATTCTGGGTCGACATTTATCCAGTGAATATAGAGGTCATTATTTTCTTCATTGATGTCAACGGTTAATGTCCCTGGTGTTAGGTTTATGGAGAGGGCAAGCATAGTGGTAGCTAAATCCGTCTTTAGTTTGGGTGAGATATGAAAGATGCCGGGGTTTATTCTACCGGTGATTACGCGGTAGGCAACATCGATATTTGCTTTAACCAAGGCTGGTATCCACGTGGTGACCATATAGGCAGTGAAAATGAACCACCTCTTCGGGTTCAACATACGGAGGTTTTTCTTGAAGAACATATTCCGGGATAGTAAACCAACAATTAAAGCAATGATAGCCCCGGTAATTAATTCCTCCCGGCTCCAGAGGAATAGGTCACCCGAAGCAGTGGTAAGAAGAAGATAAAAGACAAAACTAGTGATTGAGGTAATCAAAAATATCAGCATATCAATACTACTAGTGAAAATACCCTGGATAAAAAATCCCGCCACAGTATACATAGTTATCATATCTCTGTCAATACTCCCGTCAGGACCAAATAATTTCAAATTGACCCATCCCCCGTCTTTATATGGTATAATTAATTAGCTGTCAGAGAGGATAGGACGAATATTTAATGAATAGAACCAGAGGCTTTGTGAATCTGAATAGGTTTAAGTCGGGCAGAGCTATAAAAAGGCTCAGCAAAGCAGTATACGATAAGCAAAAAAGAACGGTAAGAAAGTGAAGATTTGAGCAATGATTGAACGGCGGCTTAGTCTTACTTTTTACGCAATCATGCTGGGATGGCCTGTAACGTCATTTAAGAATTGCATGAGGTGAATATAACCCTTTACAGGCCCTAACGCCACAAAGACCTGCTTCAATTGGCCCCCCTATTCACCTCCTAAAGAGTCCAATATGTTATGGACGCTTACATCTGCTTGACGGCACAACCTAAACCTCTTATGATAAGGTAAGAGAGGTCAAGCAGAATTTCTTCATGAGAGGAGGTATGCCATGGCAGACATCGTGCGGCGGATTGAGTACTATTATACTGTGGTTCCCAATCGGGCTGGAGCAGGTGCTAAGGTTTTCGATGCATTAAAGTCAGAGGGTGTAAATCTGGTTGCCGTCCAATGGTTTCCCGACAAGCTTCGGACGTGCTCAGATTGACTTTGTGCCGTCTGACCGAGATGCCTTCCTCGCCGCGGCTAAAAAAGCAGGGGTCAAACTGGTTGGGCCCAAGGCTGCTTTCCTGATCCAAGGCGAGGACCGAGTAGGTACTGTTGCCGAGGTTCTTAGCAAGCTGGGACAGGCCCAGGTTAACCTCACCGCCATGCAGGCCATCGCTAGCGGCGAAGGGCGTTATGGAGCTATCCTCTGGGTCGAGCCACGCAACATTGGCAAGGCTGCCCAAGCATTGGGTATCACTTAAGGCACAGAATCATCTGGAGCATATTATCCTGTGTTTCTGCTGGCGACCGCCCGCGATAAAAGCCGGTGACCGGCAACAGCAGATTAATAGCTTGTGGTGAGAAAAACTGCAAAGACCGGCTACCCTAGATTGATGCTTTGCTTTTAGATCCAGTTCCCAGCAAAGGATTCGGTCTTTTTCGACGAGTTTGACTGTGATGGGGAGAAATCCGTTTCCCCAGGTCTATTTCGGTTTACCTATAGGCATAATGTATAGCGGCCTTGCTTCCTTCTCAGCGCTCAAAACTCTTGCCACCTCTTCATCATCGAAAGCCCCTATTACCACCGTACCCAGCGCTAAGGCCTCAGCTTGGAGGTGGATGTTCTGACCGACATGGCCTACCTCCATTGGTACGTACCTCTCAGCCCGGCGTCCGTATATCCGAGACGTGCGCTCATAGATAGCCGCGACAAGTATGTTCAGTGGAGCTTGGGCAATAAAGCTTTGATCCAAAGCAGCACGAGCGAGCTCCTTCAAGAAATCGCCCGGCTTGTGGATAGTTAAGGAATGAGCTTCACTATTATACCTGTAGATGCCAGCATCCAGCCCCTCTACCCCGCCGCAACTGATGAACACAAATATCTCCAGAGGATAGCTAGCTCCAGCGCTGGGAGCCGTGCGACGGCCACCACCAACTAACCCCTGGGCTGCCCATAGCAACTGTGATAGCTGTGAAAGAGTCAAAGGCTCCGACCGATAAGCGCGAACCGATTGGCGACGAGCAATAGCCTCTTCAACAGATACCCTCCCTTTTCGAACAGGCACGGGCAACGTAATTTGAAAGCCTTTTGTTGTACCCACACTAACCTCGTCATCGGTTTGCATGTCTACGTGATAACTTCCGGCCCAGCGGGACCTGTTAAAGCCTTTCATAGCCTTCTCAGCCGTCCCGCTTCATGCTTTTTTGAGATCCTCGATTTCCTTTTCCACTTCCTTCAGCTCTTCCTGTAGATCCTTCTTGTATTCCTCCAACATTTCGAGGTATTTCTCACGGCGAGGAAATGGTCTCATTCCGCGAAACCAGAAGCCAAAGGGAGGGAAACCGAAACGGAAGCCAAAGCGACCATAATGTCCGTACCACATTGCATGTACCCCCTTACTCAATTACCCTAAATCATTCCAGCTAAGTAACTTTCACCCGTCAGGAGTGTTCTCTTATACAATTATAGTCTCTATATTCCTTCCTTAATACTCAAATTGTTCCGATATAAACACACAGCGTTAAAGAATCTTGCGGGTATGTTCAGACCCTCATTATCTCAGCCCTTATCCTGTCGTCAATAGTTATCAGTCCAAACGAAGTCTTAGCTGCTCCGGGGTTGAATAGGAGAGTCCCACGAATGTATCGGTTACAGGGTTTATGGGAATGACCAAAGATGATGATGTCTGCACCAGTGAATAGCTCTTTTACTCTCTCGGCTATCCTCCATGGTCCGCCTGAGCCATGCACCAGCCCGATTCTTTTTTCACCGGCCAAAAACAGCTCTGTTCCCCGCAGGACACTCTTAAGTTCAGACGAGTCCATGTTGCCATAGACGGCTTTGACTGCTCTGAGGGCTTGTAGTCCCTCAAGTACAACCTTTTCGGTGAAGTCGCCAGCATGGACAATTAAGTCTACTGTCTCCAGTGCTTTCAGAATCGCCGTTGGAACCGCCTGAATTGTCCTAGCGTGCGTATCGGAGATGACGCCGATCTTCATACTGCTCCCTTAGAATATTATAAACAAGACCCTGATGAGAACACTAGCCCAGTACGTGATAGTGTATAGGTAGCAGTAGACAGGTCTATGGCTGCAGCAATCCGACCAATTCAGTTTTCCACACAGTAGCCTTGCATCATCTCCTTTGCAATCGGCGCTTCACGCTGGCCGCTGGGCGATGAACCTGCCCACCCACGACGAGCTCCTTAATCACAATGACCGTCCCCGACAGGTTATAAATTCGCTGCGGGTCTATTTCTTCACGTCCTCACCTAACTCTTTGCGGAACAGCTTTACGACGCCTTGAACGTAAGACGGCAAGGTTATCTGGTAAAACCAGATGCCTTACCAATGAGCCTCTGTAAGCTATTCCTCTTTCATTAACCCTCAAAGCTTCATCTTTAACCTCGCCTTCGCCCTGGTGGCTTATCTCATAGTTCTGGCAGTAGACACATAGTAGATTGCAGTTCGTCAAGAATATCGTCCCGGAGCCATGCGTGCCAACTAGCTCCGGTTGCAAATGTCTATTGGGCTAACGGTTAATTCTCGGTATAATATATATAGAGGAGAAGGGGTGAAGGAATGGCAATTAAGCTTTACAAAGAACCTAAACTGGAAAAGCCAGACCTTATCTGCGGGTGGCCGGGCATTGGCCGGATTGGAATAATGGCCGTCGATTATCTGAGGCGCGCCATTGCCGCAGAAGAGCTAGGTGAGATAGAACCCTGGGATTTCTTCGAGCCTAACAAGGTCACTATTCAGGACGGCCTGCTGAAGGACCTGGAGTTCCCTGCTAATAAATTCTACTACCAGAGGCTCAGGAATAAGGACCTGCTCCTGTTCATTGGAGAGGAGCAGCCGGCCGAGGGCATGAGATTATATGCAGCGGGAGAAAAAGCCTATAAAATGGCAAACTTAGTCTTGGATGTCGCCGAAAAATTTGGCAGCCCGAGAGTTTACACATCGGGAGCGGCGGTAACGCAGACCCACCACACTCTGAAACCGAGGGTATGGGCTGTGCCCAATAGTGAAGACATAATCGATGAAGTGAGAGAACATGAGAACGCAGTTTTGATGTCTGAGATTGAAGGGAGGCATGGCCAAGGTGCCATAACTGGCCTGAACGGGCTTCTGCTGGGAGTGGCCAGGAAAAGGGGTATCAAGGCTCTTTGTCTCATGGGTGAAATACCATACTACCTGCAGGCTTCTCCCTGGCCGTATCCGAAGGCTTCAATATCCGTGCTGGAAGTACTGGCTAGTACTTTGGGAATTGACATCGACCTCATTCCACTAGACGACATGGCAAGGAAAATAGATGAGAGCATTGAAGCATTTCTGGGAAATCTGTACGAGGCGGAAGCGATACCTCCTCCAATAAGAAAGGAGATAAGAGAAAGTATTGAGAAGATGAAATATGTGAGGGAAAGTCCGGGACCGATAACAGATGAAGACCAGAAGCGAATTATGGAGCACATCGATGAATTTTTCAAGAAGGAAGGGAAGGGAGATGAAAGAGCCAGTTAATGTCCACTCCCAGCCCGACCTTGAAAATGCTTCTCTCATCGTCGGTTGGCAGGAAGACGCCGGTAAACTAGGACCGAAGGTAATCACTTATCTCAACCAGCATATAAAAGGCAAAACTTTTTGTGAAATCGAGCCAGAAAAGTTTTTCCCGTTGGGCGGTGTAGCCATTGATAACAATATAGCCCAGTTTCCCGTGAGCAGATTCTATGCGGGGACGAGGAAGGATTTAGTCATATTCGAG
>Ga0172364_10004372_pt1 | contig 11228 bp, 10 predicted proteins | sample LakKivSesite10cm_FD_114545 | JGI IMG/M metagenome (GOLD analysis project Ga0172364, IMG submission 114545) | Sediment microbial communities from Lake Kivu, Rwanda - Sediment site 10cm | ecosystem: Environmental > Aquatic > Freshwater > Lake > Sediment | place: Rwanda: Western Province, Lake... | reverse complement strand
ATCGGTGGGCAGACGAGGATGCCCCTCGTGAGGAAGTTCGTCGAGGACCTTATGGGCAAGCCCGCGGAGCGCGGAGTCGACCCGATGGAGTGCGTCGCGGTCGGCGCTGCAATACAGGGAGGCGTGCTGGCGGGCGAAGTCAGAGACCTCCTGCTTTTGGACGTCACCCCCTTGTCGCTGGGCATCGAGACGTTGGGTGGAATATTTACCAAGCTGATCGAGAGGAACACGACCATACCGACTAAGAAGAACCAGATTTTCTCGACGGCAGCCGACTTCCAGACCGCGGTCACCGTCAACGTCCTGCAGGGGGAGCGGTCGATGGCCGCCGACAACCTTTCGCTGGGCATGTTCAACCTGACGGGCATTCCTCCAGCGCCTAGGGGCGTGCCTCAGATAGACGTCACCTTCGACATCAACGCCGACGGTATTCTCAGCGTCTCGGCCAAAGACTTGGCGACGGGGAAGGAGCAGAAGATCACCATATCGGCCTCGACCAAGCTGTCTCAGAACGAGAAGGACCACATGATGCGGCAGGCTGAGCAGTTCGCGGAGCAGGACAAGAAGCGGAAGGAGGAGGCTGAGCTGCGGAACACCACCGAGTCCCTCATCTACACCGCCGACAGGACCAAAACTGACCTGGGGAGCAAGCTCACGAAGGAGCAGACCGACAAGATCGACGGCGCCGTCGGCGAGCTGCGGAAGGCGCTGGCGGACAACGCTGTTGACCAGATCAAGGCGAAGAGCGAAGCGTTGACGAAGACTCTGCAGGAGATTGGTTCTGCCGTTTACCAGCAGACCGCCCAGCAGCAACAGCAGCAACAACAGGCGGCCGAGGGGACGGCTGAGCAACCGCAGCAGGGGAAGGACGAGAACGTTGTGGACGCCGACTTCGAGGAAGTGAAGGACGACAAAAAACAGGAGCCCTGAATGGCTGGTTCTAGATGAGTGAAAAAAGAGACTACTACGAAGTCCTAGGCGTCCCCCAAAAGGCGACGAACGACGAGATAAAGAAAGCCTACCGCGAGCTGGCCCTGAAGTACCACCCCGACAGGAATAAGGCGCCCGACGCTGAGGAAAAGTTCAAGGAAATCTCCGAGGCCTACGCAGTACTCTCCGACGGCGAGAAGCGGGCGCAGTACGACCAGTTCGGCCACGCGGGCATCGACCAGAGGTACACGTCGGAGGACATCTTCCGAGGCGCTGACTTCGAAAGCATCTTCAGGGACATGGGCTTCGGGTTCGACAACATTTTCGACGTGCTCTTCGGCGGCGGACGCCAAAGAAGATACGGACCCCGAAGGGGTTCAGACCTGAGGTACGACATGGAAATCACGTTGAACGAGGCAGCCTTCGGCGCGGAAAGGGAAATCGAGGTGCCGTCTTCCGAAGCCTGCAACGTCTGCCACGGCAGCGGTGTTAGGCCCGAAGCTGGGAACGCGAGGTGCGCTAAGTGCAACGGGACGGGGCAGTTCAGGCAGACCAGGCAGACGGGCTTCATGTACTTCACGGAAACCAGACCCTGCCCGGTGTGCAGCGGAAGGGGAATCCCGCCTGAGAGCCTTTGCAGGAGCTGCAGGGGAACTGGGTACGTGCCGACCAGGAAGCGGCTGAAGCTGAAGGTGCCGCCGGGGGTGGACTCGGGCCACGTCTTGAGGTTAAACGGCGAGGGGGAGCCGGGAGGCAGAGGGGCGCCGAGGGGTGACTTGTACGTGGTCGTGGACGTTATGGCTCATCCGCTGTTCAGGAGGGAAGGGGACAACGTGCTCTGCGACGCGTACGTTAACGTTTTCCAGGCGTCTTTGGGGACGGAGATTGACGTGCCCACGTTGGAGGGGAAGGCTAAGTTGAAGGTTCCGGAGGGCACCCAGACGGGGACCACCTTCAGGCTGAAGGGCAAGGGCATACCGCACCTCCACGGCTGGGGCAAGGGCGACCAGTTCGTCAAGGTCGTCGTTCAGACCCCGAAGAACCTAACGAGGAAGCAGAAGGAGATGATGAGAGAGCTCGCCAAGGACATTGACGGCGAAGCAAGATTCAAGTGACGCGCGGCTTTTTCTTTAAATTAGCCTTTTTTTGGTTGCAGAAGTGTTTAAATATTTTCGGGGGAATTCATTAGTCATGGACAGCCGTGACGACTACGTTCTGAGGGTCTCCAACCTCAGCGTCACGCTCCAGGACCAGCCGATTCTGGACGATGTTAGCTTCAACGTCAAAAAGGGCTCGATCTTGGCGGTTGTGGGTCCGAACGGCGCGGGCAAAACGGTGCTCTTCAGGGCGCTGCTGAACCTCGTCCCGCACAGCGGTAAAATCGAGTGGCGCGGAAAAGCCAAAATTGGTTATGTGCCCCAGAGCCTCTCCGCAAGCGACGTGCCGATATCCGTCAGGGAGTTTTTGTCCCTCAAGAACCCGTCGAACGTGGAAGGCGCCCTCAGCTCGGTTGGGCTAGACAGTAAAACCATCGCGGAGAAGAGGCTCGGCGTCCTGTCGGGTGGGCAGCTCAGGAGGGTCCTCATCGCATGGGCCATCATCGATAAACCGGACGTTCTGTTGTTCGACGAGCCGACGACGGGCGTGGACCTCGACAGCGAGGAAGCCATCTACAGGATGCTGAAGGACCTTGCGGAGAAGAACGGGATAACGACGATCATCATCTCGCACAGCGTCCACATCGTCTCGGAATACTCGGACCACATGCTGGCCATCAACAGGTGCATGAACTTCTTCGGCGAATCCAAGCAAATCAACGACCAGTCCCTGCAGAAAGTCATCTACGGCGAGACGGAGTGCAAGCACGACTCAACCCCGACGGGTGACTGACTAGATGATTGAGACGCTGATTTTCAGTGTGGTGGTCGGAGCTGCCGTCGGAGTCGCAGCTGGCTACCTCGGGTCCCTCATGGTGCTGGAGAAGATGGCGCTCGTGGGCGACGCGCTGTCGCACGTGGCTCTGCCGGGACTCGCCTTGGGGATACTGTACGGCTTTAACCCATTCTTCGGCGCGTTCGCGTTCCTCTTCACTTCGGCTGTCCTAATCTGGCAGCTGAGCAGGATCACGAAGCTGTCCTTCGAGACGCTGGTGGGCGCGGTGTTCACGCTTTCCCTCGCCATCGGTATACTAATTATCCCTGAGCCGGAGCTGCTTGAGGCGCTTTTCGGCGACATAACCACGGTTGGTCTGATGGACGTGGCGATAGCCGTGGTCGTCTCAATCGTCGCCATATTTCTCACAAAGACAATTTACAACGGAATCGTCCTGAGCATGATCTCGGAGGAGCTCGCAATCTCGAAGGGCGTGAAAGTCGCTCGAACCAACCTGCTTTACCTTCTGCTCGTGTCCATGGCGGTCGCCATCGGCATTAAAATCACGGGAACCCTCCTAGTCGGCTTCCTGGTCGTCACACCCGCCGCGGCAGCGAAGACCATCAGCTCGAACCTACGCAAGTATTCGGTGCTTAGCTCGGTTTTCGGCGGAGCCAGCGCGGTTTCAGGCGTTCTGATATCGAGCTACCTGAACTTGCCCCCTGGACCGCTGGTGGTCCTGGCTGGAATCGCAATCTTTTTCGCGTCCATACTGACGAGACTGGGCAAGCCGTCCGCTTCCTAGCCGCTTCGGGTCGTCCATGTCTCGGGCATAATAAAAAGGGTTAAAAACGGAGAGCGGTATTGGGTTCGAAGAGTCTGCTTTGTGAGGCTGCGTTGAGGGTGGACGTGTGACGGTCATCAAATGTCGGTACTGCTCCTGCCAATTTTTCAGCCAAGTCGACTACGAGTTCCACCTGAAGACGCATTGGAAGCAGGCCAAGAACAGCGACGGCGAGTGGATGCCCTCTGAGGACGACTCTTACCTGACCAGCCGCATACGGAACTCTGGCTCCCTAGTCTTGGGCGGCTACAAGTACAGCCTAGTCGGCGACGGCAAAATCCTCTACCGGACGAGAATCGAGTACAACGAGTACTGAATGAACAGCCGAAAAAATGAACTTTTAATGAAGCTCGTTTTTGTGAAGACTAGACGATAAACCGTTTCTAGGATTTTACTTTTTCTTTGTCCATTGGGTGCAGGTGCGGACTCCTTCGACCGCGTCTTTCGCCGCCGCGTCTGCGCCGATTTTCTTGGCGTATTCGGGGGTTATGGGCGCGCCACCTATGATGATTTTGACCTTCTTCCTGAGCCCTTCCTTCTTGAGCAGCTTGACCACGCTTTCCATCTCTATCATGGTCGTCGTCAGGAGGGCCGACATCGCGATTATGTCCGGAGAGTCCTTCTTGACGGCTTCCACGAACTGCTCTGCTGAAACGTCCACGCCTAGGTCGACGATGTCGAAGTTCGCGGCCTTCAGGAGGGTCATGACGACGTTCTTGCCTATGTCGTGCAGGTCGCCCTTGACGGTTCCTATGACGATTTTGCCCGCGGACTTAATGTCTCCCGTCTTAAGATAAGGCTCCAAGACCAGCATGCCTTCCTTCATCGTTTCCCCTGCCATGATCAGCTCGGCTAGGAAGTACTCGCCGTCCTCGTACTTTTGTCCCACGACCTCCATGCCCTTCGCCATGCCCTCGACGACGGCTTTGTAGGCTGGGATTCCTGAGGCAACAGCTTCCTTGGACGCTTTCTGGACTCCCTCAATGTCCAAGTTGACGATGGCGTCCTTCAGCTTCGACAAGATTTCTTTTTCGCTCGGCATTCCGCTCTACCTTCCACGTTTTTCCAAATTAACCTACGAGCTTGTATAATTGCTTTTCCGTCAGCCGCGACTTTCAGGTCAGGGCAGGACGGCGGTCTTGATGCATTCACCCCTGCTCATCTTCAGCAAGGCGTCTTCCACGCCCGAAAGCGAAGTCCTCTCCGTGACAAGGGGTTTCCCGTTGAACCTCCCGCTCGCAATGAGCCTGTAGGCCTTGAGGACAGACGAAGGCGTGTGGTGGAAAATCCCCTTAAGCGTCAAGTCCTCGTAGTGAATCCTCTCAGTGTCCAACGAGACCTTCGCGCCCGACGGGCAGCCGCCGAAGAACAGCGTCGTCCCAGCCTTCCTCGTCATCTGGAACGCGAGCTCCCAAGTCTGCGCGAGACCCACCGCCTCTATGACCTTGTCAGCTCCCAATCCGCTTGTCAATTCCCTGACGCGGCTCAGCTGGTCCTCCTTCTGGGCGTCAACCACAACGTCGGCTCCGAGGCTACTCGCGATTCTGAGCCTTTCAGTCTTCATGTCCGTGACGATGACTTTCGAAGCTCCCCTCAGCTTCGCCAGCTGGAGGTGGATGAGCCCGATGGGCCCGCTGCCGATAATCGCGACAACGTCCCCCAATCCGATGTTTGCGGCGTCATCCCCGTTGACTGCACAGGCTAGGGGCTCAAGCAGCGCGGCTTCCTCGAATGACACGCCGTCGGGCACCACGTACGTGTTCTGCCTGACGATGGGCGCGGGCACGCGGATGTACTCGGCGTAGGCGCCGTCGACGCTGAACCCGATGAGCGTCTCCTCAAGGTGCTCGCAGAGGTTTGGCTTTCCCGTCTTGCAGAAGAAGCACTCGTTGCACGGCGCTGAGTTGGCTACCGTTACTCTGTCGCCTTTCTTGAATCGGCTGGGCACGTCCTTCCCTGCCTCGGCGACCGTGCCGGAGAGCTCGTGTCCCATCGTCATCGGCGGCTTGACCTTCGGGTGGCCGCGCTTGTACATTTTGACGTCCGTACCGCATGTTAGTGCTGCCTTCACTTTGACGAGGAGCTCGTTTGAGCCGATTTGGGGTATGTCGACGTCCTCCAGCACGATTTTTCCGGGGGCGTAAAACCTCACAGCCTTCATCTTGCCCTTCAAGCAACCACGCTCACAGTGCAATGCGCTGAAGTCCTAAATAACAGTTCAAACACGCGGCGACGAGGAAAAAGTTTTCCGTTCAACGCCAAAAGTTCCACTCGTCTTGCGAATATTTTTCAGTGTAGAATCTGTCTGCAAGATTCTTTTCTGTCCCGCTGAGACTGCCTCTAAAGAAACGCGCTGAGAATATTTCTTCGAACCCCAGTCTAAGGGCGTCCACAATCTCTCCTATCGGAATAGGCCTGCTCAGCTCAACCGAAAGGTTAGTCACGGGGCTTCTTTTACTGCGGACTCCCTTCGCTTTTTTCGGGGGGTTCGGGATGTCGAGAGACCTAACGAGCGAATCCAAGTCCGCGCTGACCAAGAGGGTCCCGTGGTGCAGAACGACGCCTTTCCTTCTTGCCTGAGCGTTCCCCGAGACCTTTTTTCCGTTTATCAGGATGTTGCTAGGGGCTTCGAAGGCGGAACGAACGCTGAACGCCTTCAGTGATGCGATGACGCCTGAGCAGAACGCCTCCTGAGACTGTACGACGTTTTTTCCCTTGACGAGTGGGTGGTCGGCGTCGATTGTTATGCTGTAGTTCAGGGTTCCAGGGTCCTGGTAGACGGCTCCTCCGCCGCTGAACCTCCGGACCACCTCTATCCCCTTCTTCCCGCAGAAGCCTAGGTTGACCTCAGCCTCCACGGCTTGGGAGTGGCCTATCACGACCGCGGGGTGGCTTCTCCAGAAGCGCACCGTAGGCGGACCTTTGCTCGCGGTTTTCTCCGTGAAGACGGCCTCGTCGACGGCTAGGTTCGCCGATGCCTTTTTCGGAACCGCGTCTTCCAGAAGCCTCCACTCTTCCATCATGACTCCGAGCCTCGACACCATTCAGAACAGCTTAACAGGATAAGAAGTTCACCTTTTCTCAACAACCGAAACAAATTCCGCCCATAGAACATTGATTTCTGAGGCAAAGGAGCCCACTCAAATCTGGTCAAATTATTCCAAAGCCAAAAAACAAACAGTCCTTGAAACTGTCAGCTTAATGCAATTTCGTTTTGTCACTCAAAACAAAAAATCTAATGTCACTCAAATCAGACAGGTCGAGAAACCAATGAAGATAAAGGCATATTCTTTGTACGTTACTCCTTATTCTTAAATCCCATGTTGCATAGTCTATTCTAGGATGGAAACGTAATGAAGGCGGTTGTGAAGACGGCTCGCGGTCCGGGAAACGTCGAGCTTAGAGAAGTCGAGGTCCCGAAGATTAAGCCCAACGAGGTTCTGGTCGAGGTCAAGTTCACGGGAGTCTGCGGAACCGACCTCCACATCCTCCACGACTCGGCCTTCTACACGCCCCCCGTCGTCCTCGGTCACGAGTACTCGGGCATCATCGCCGAGAAAGGCGCGGAGGTCCAAGGCTTCAAGCTGGGCGAACGCGTGACGTCCCCCGCAACAATCCCGTGCGGAAAGTGCCTCATGTGCAGGACCAACCACGCGAACAGGTGCACGGGCGAACAGAAGCGGATACTCGGCGCCCACAAGGCCGACGGAACCTTCGCCAAGTACGTGGCCGTGCCTAGCGTGATTCTACACAGGATTCCGGAGAAGCTGTCTTTGGAGGAGGCAGCGGTCGCCGAGCTCGCGGCGTGCGTCGTCCGAGCCGTCTTCGAAAGAGTCAAGGTGAACCCCGGAGAAGCGGTCGCCGTCCTTGGACCGGGACCCATGGGGCTTCTCACGGTTCAGGCAGCCAAAATCGCAGGGGCAAAACGCGTGTTTCTGGCTGGAGTGGGCGCGGACAGGGAGCGGTTCGAAGTCGCGAAGAGCCTTGGGGCGGACACGATAATCAACGTCGAGAACGAGGACCCGGTAGACGTCGTAAAGAGCTTCACGGACGGGCTGGGTGCGGACACCGTGTTCGAGGCAAGCGGCTCCTCAATCGCCCGAAAGCAGGCGTTCAGCATGGTCAGGAGGTGCGGCAAGGTGGGCTTGATTGGGCTCACGGGGAAGCCATCCGACATCAACCTCGACGCGATTGTTGAGGGCGAGCTGGACGTTAAGGGCTCGTGGGGAACCGTGTGGACGAGCTGGAAGCGTACCCTGACCCTCCTCAGCTCGGGAAAGATGCGGGTCTCGCCGCTGATCAACGCCAAGCTGCCACTTGAGAAGTGGCGGGAGGGCTTCAGCCTTATGGAGGAAAGGAAAGCCCTCAAGGTCCTCCTCGTCCCATAATGGCTTATTTTGTCAGCCAACGCTTTATCATAACTGAACAGGTGTTCAGGGAAGGGATGCGGAAAGCCAATAAACGAGAGTCGCCATTCCACTTAAGCATTGGTGACCACGGAATGGTTGAACCGTCACGTTTCGACGTCGCCGTCATCGGCTCGGGCATAGGCGGCTACGTCTCAGCGATCCGCTCAGCCCAGCTCGGCAAAACGGTCGTCCTGTTCGAGAAGGACGCACTGGGCGGAACCTGCATCAACCGGGGCTGCATCCCGACCAAGACGCTTCTGGCGACAACGAGCCTACTCGACAAAGTTTCCAAAGCGGAAGAGCTCGGCTTGCATGCGGAGGGGTTAAGCGTCGATTACGGGAAGCTCATGGCTAAGAAGGAGACTGTCGTCAGCCGCCTGACCCGCGGCGTGGAGTACCTGATAAAGAAGAACAAAATCGTGCTGGTCAAGGGGAAAGCGGCACTCATCTCCAGAAACCAGATTCGCGTCCAGAAGCCCGACGGGGCGGAAGAACCCTTCGCGGCTGAAAACATCATAATAGCCACAGGGTCGGAGGAACCCAAGTCTTCCTACGCAATAATCGACGAAGATAAAATCGTGACAAGCAGGGGAGCGCTGAGCCTCAAAGAGTACCCGAAGAGTCTTGCGGTCGTCGGCTGCGACATGTTCGGAATTGAGCTAGCCTCGTTCTTCAGGTCGCTGGGGGCGGAGGTCAAGGTCTTCGAGTCCCACCCGAGTCTTCTGCCCAAGCTCGATGCTGAGGTGGGCAAATACTGCGAACGGGTCCTCAAGAAACGGGGAGCCGAAGTCAACCTCAACTCGTCCATAAAATCCGTCAACGTTGAGCCGGATGGGAAAGTCGCAGTGACCGCAATAGTCGGCGGAACGGAGACCCACGTGACAGTCGAGAAAACATTGATTGCCGAAGCTCGGCGTCCCGTAACTGAGGGTCTGGGCTTGGAAGCTGTCAGCGTGAAGCTGAGGGACGGCTTCGTCGAAGTGGACGGCCATCAAAGGACCAGCGTCCCGAACATCTTCGCGGTCGGAGACGTCACGGGCGGAAAAATGCTTGCGCACGAAGCCCTCGCAGAGGCAATTGTGGCAGTCGAGAACACAGCTGGAAAAGGGTCAATCATGGACCACAAAACTGTCCCCGTGTGCTTGTACTGCGAGCCCGAAATCGCTTGCGTCGGTCTATCGGAAGACGAGGCTAAACAACAAGGACACGACGTAGCAGTTGGGAAGTTTCAGCTGCTGGCGAGCGGCAGAGCTTTGACCTTGAGCGAGACGGACGGGTTCGCGAAGGTTGTGTGCGACAAAGAAACGGGTGAGATTCTTGGTGTTCACCTTGTCGGTCCTCACGCAACCGAAGTCATAAGTGAAGCCTCTCTGGCCATGAAGCTCGAATGCACGTGCGAGGAGCTCGGCGGACTGGTCCACCCGCACCCTACAATAGGCGAAGCCCTCATGGAAGCCGCAAGGGCAGTCTCAAACAAAGCCATACACGTTTGAGCCAAGGTTCCTCGACTTTATACGCTTCCGCCGAGAACCAGGGAGGCAATTACCGCGATTAACACGATGGCGACAGTCTCAAACAGCGTGATTTTCCAGTGCACCTTAGTTCTCTTGGAACGGTATCGAACAAGGAACCCGCCTACAACCGTGCCCACAATTCCAAGGGACATTATGATGTCCAGAGGCGATGGAAAACTGAGGAACACAATAATCGGCAGTATGCCTGCCAGAAAAGTGGTTGTGCTGCAAATTAGGGCTGCGTAGAAATTGGACCTGCTTATTCCCTTGCGAAGCACGGTAAACAATTGTTTGAGCATTAAAAGGGACTTGTCCCGTTCGTTCTTGTCAGAAATGTCGCTCAGGCTGTAATGCATCAGGGACCTGAGAGTCATCATGTCCGCCAAGTCCTCCGTTATCCCGCCAAGCAAAAAACTGGAGAAGTTCGTGATGGCTACGGCTGCAAGCGTCAGAAACGCGGCGAACGTTGCAGTAACAGGCGCTAGGCCCGCAATGTAAGCTGAGAGGATTACGACAAGTCCCGTGATAGAACCGTCGGTGAGTCCTGAAACGACCTCGAGAACTGGCTCTCTCTTCAAGAGCAAACTCTTCCAATCGTTGCCCAGTTTTATGCCTTGTTCAGTCAACTGAATGGTTCCGTCGTTACTAGTTAGTAACCCCTCGGAAGCCATTTCCGCTATGGCTTGGTCTAAATCACTTTCTTCAATGCACGTGACCCCTCTGCACAGTTTGCCGATTCGTTGCCTTAGCAAGGGCTTCGGCATCTGGGTTCCTTTACTGAGGGTTAGAAGTATTATGACACCTATGACGTCAGGTAGCTCCTGTATTTCAAAAGACAAACTTTTCAATCACCGCGTGCAGCATAAAATAAAACCCATAACCAATTTTTTGGGTAAGCTTAATGCTTTACTTTTAATATTCTAGACCTGCCTTAAATCAATTTGGTGCGTTGCGATGGATTCGCGACAAAATTATTTACGCGCTGCAGAGATGACGGGTCCCGAGTGGATTCCATGCAACATCTCGATTTCTCCTCCACTTTGGCACACATACCGCAACCAGCTGAGGAACTTAGTCCTAGAACATCCAACGTTGTTCGACGAGTACCAGAAGGGGGAACGAGACTTCGACGACTTCGGGGTCCGCCGCAAGGGCAACACCGTCACGGACGAGTGGGGATGCGTCTGGTCGTTCCTCGCAGACGGCCTTCAGGGGCAGGTGGTCAAGCACCCGTTGGAGGACCTGAAACTTTTATCCTCGTTCAAGCCTCAGGACCCGATTCAGCTGAACAACGTGCCCGGAGAGGGTTACCCGCCCTACCCGAACAGCTTCGACATGGCGTTGGACTACCTTAAAAGGGCGAGAAGCGAGGGCAAACTCGCTACTGGGTCCTGCCCGCACGGCTTCATGTTCCAGCGGCTCTACTACCTGCGGGGATTTACGAACCTCATGAGGGACTTCGTCACGCATCCCCCCGAACTGAACGAACTAATTGGTATCGTCGTCGACTACAACATGAAGCTCATCCGAAAGTGGCTCAAGGTAGGCGTGGACCTCCTCAGCTGCGGCGACGACCTCGGCATGCAGGACAGGCTCGTCATTAATCCTAAGACGTTCCGCAAGTACCTGATACCCGCCTACTCGGCGATGTTCGGGGCT
>Ga0172364_10004370_pt1 | contig 11230 bp, 10 predicted proteins | sample LakKivSesite10cm_FD_114545 | JGI IMG/M metagenome (GOLD analysis project Ga0172364, IMG submission 114545) | Sediment microbial communities from Lake Kivu, Rwanda - Sediment site 10cm | ecosystem: Environmental > Aquatic > Freshwater > Lake > Sediment | place: Rwanda: Western Province, Lake... | reverse complement strand
TGCGCATCGTCGCCTGGGGCAGGGCGTGATTCTCCATGGCAAAGGCCAGTTCTGCCTCCACTGTATCTACCACGAACTGAGCCTCGGGATCCTGGAAGACAAAGCCCACCATGGGACTCATCTCTCGAGGCTGCGCGCAGACGGGGTCAAGCCCCTGGACATGAATCGTCCCCGAGATCGTGCCCCCGTAGAAGTGGGGCACCAGCCCGTTCAAGCAGCGCAGGAGGGTTGATTTGCCAGCCCCCGAGTTGCCCACCACGAGCACGAGCTCGCCGTCCACTATCGTCAGGTTGAGGTCGCTCAACACTGGACGCTGAGCACCGGGATAGGCATAGGTCACGTGCTCAAAAGTGATCATAGCTCGCCCCCCCGAAGCAGGCTCAGAAGCCCTGGGAGGCTCAGCAACACCAGCGTTGCACCGATCCAGGGGTTGAACTCCGGCACAAGCGAATAGGGTGGGAAGGGATAGTAGGCCAGCGACAAGCGGTTCGCCGCGCGGACGAGAAGAGTCGTTGCAAGCACAAGGAGGCTCACCACGACAATAGCCGTGTCTGCGCGACGCCAGCGCGCGCGCCGATAGTGGCTGCGCCGCACACGACGCCCAAACCAGTAGAAAGCGCAGAGCAGCATGAGCGCCGCGCAGATCATCAGCAGAACCCCAAGCCAGGAGATACTCGCCCAGAAGCTGCGGACGAGAAGACCACCCAGCAGCAGTGCCAGCCCTAGGAGCATGGTCAGGCGCACCCCATTCGATTGGCGAGCGCTCATCTCCGCAAGCTGCCCGCCGAATCCACGCGATTCCATAGATTCGGCAAGCTGGATGGCCCGCTCGAAGCTCGTGGTAAGCAGAGGCATGACCAGGGGCAGGAAATCGCGCCAGCCACGGAAGCGATGGCCCCGCACTTGCTGGGCCTCGCGGATTTCTGTCGCGCTGGAGAGCATCTGCGGCATGAACGTGACGGCAATGGAGGTCACCACGCCGGCCTGATATAGAAACGGCGGCATCAGGCGCAGCAACTGAGAGGCATCAACCGCCACATTGAAGCCTACAAACACCAAAAGGAGCGTCCATAGGGCAAACCCGGAGACCACCCCATAGAGGACGGCCTCCAGGGTGATAGCGCCCCCTACGAGCGGCCAATTGCCGGGCAAGCGAAAGAGGATGTGTGTGCCCTGATGGAGCATCAGCGCGTTAAAGGGAATTGCCAGCAGCCAGACGACAGCGCCGAGCTTGATCAGCCCGGTCCAGCTATGAGCCACGCTCTGGCCTTGCCCGACGGCGAGGTAGACCAACCACGCGCCCAGGGCAATCACCGCCAGGTACAGGGGGTTGCGGATCAGCAGGGTGGCTACGGCCGCGCTGAGCGCCCAGATCAGCCAGGCAAGGGTGTTGCCTGGCTTCAGCTCGTTCTCCGATTGTGATAAAGCGAAGCTTGTCTGGTGCTCCATCAGGTCTCGATCCCTCGCCGTGCGGGCACTCCCCGCTGATAGGGATGCTTCACCTCGCGCATCTCAGTGACCAGGTCGGCGACATCCAGGATTTCCTGCGGGGCGCGTCGTCCGGTCAGGACCAGCTCCACTCCCGGCGGGCGGCGTTCGATGATCTCCAAGACATCCCCAATCTTCGCCAGCCGAAAATGGAGGGCCACGCAAATCTCGTCCAGGACCACGATCTGATACTCGCCGCTGGCCAGGACCTCGCGGATTCGACCAAGGCCGCGCTCGGCCAGGGCGACGTCCTCGGCGGCGGGCTGGCCCAGTCGGCGCAGGTTGGGTTGGCCGAATTGCTCGATGGCCACATAGGGCGCAAGGCGGGGGGCGCTGTGCAGCTCCCCACAATCCTGCCCCTTCATGAATTGCCCAACAAAAGTGCGGTAACCCCAGCCGGCCGCGCGCAAGGCCAGGCCCAATGCGGCCGTCGTCTTGCCCTTGCCGTCGCCGGTGTACACCTGCACCAGGCCCAATCGGGGTATGGGTTCAGTCATACTCTTATCCCCTGCCTAGCTCTTCATTTTGCAGCCACAAAACAAGGCCCTCGCCATGAGTAAGTGGGCAAGTTTTGATTTTCACCAACTGTATGGCAAATCAAAACTTGCCGAGTGGACAAGTTTTGATTCTCATCAACCATGTGGCGAATCAAAACTTGTCCAGAGGCAAGGGCCTTGAGCATCTTGTCTCCTCGTCCTCTCTCTCGAAGGCATTCGGAGCGATCGGGCAAAGGCGGGTAACCTGGCTCTCTCGACGTAGTGTCGAGAATACAGTTGCGGGACAGCGCCGGACTCTGACCGGACTTCCCCCGTTTGTTATCCTGGCATCCGGGCCGAGGACAACCTTTGCCCAAGCTATGCTATTGTGCAAATACTATAGCCGCTACGGCCACGCCTGTCAAAATGTGTTCTGCGTCGAATTGAAAAGCGCCCGAGAATCTGTTATACTCTCAACAACATGGGGAGTTGGACATGTGAGCGCGAGAGCCTCATCTTGGCGACTCTTCGCCGTTCTTCGGCCATTGGGGTGACCCACGGTGTCTATGCTCACGAAATCCGCAGCTACTTGGTGGCCCGTTGATGGGCAGGCCAACCAGCCACCCCCAGAGTCCTGGGCGTCTCAACCCGAACTGGCCGATCCCACCCTCGAATCCCGCAAAGGGCGGCTATATCTGCTTGTCGCCCAAGGGACCAGCGAGACCGTTCCGGCCACGGCCTACCGACGCTATTACTCAGCTACCTCCTTCGACATACTGCCCAGCCTGCGCAGCGCCCTCTCGGCGATCTATCTGAGCACACCCGAAGCTGAGAAAGGGTTGCCAGTCGCTGTGGTGATCCACGGCCTGGACATGTACGCTGTGGGCACTGCCGCAGGAGCCATCTGGCTGGTGCGCTCCGGCGAAGTGAAGGAGCTACTGAGCCATCCCGTCGAGGCCTGGGTGTCGGAGCTGCCGCGAGAGGGGAACCAGGCTGGGTCTACCTCCGATCCGGGTCGGGGGCCGGCCCCCGATCCAGTCGGGGGTCTGGCGCTGTACAACATCCAACGCCGGCTCACGGTCGGGGATACGCTGGTCATCAGCACGCGAGGGGCAGCCGAGAAGCTGAACCTCCGCGCAGTACGGCAGACAGTTCTCTCAGGGGGCTCGCCCACCGCGTTGGCGCAGACCGTGGCCCGCCTTGCACGAAGGGGGACCAAGTCACCCCCTCCGCCAGTGACCGTGATTCACGTTCCGGGATTCTCTCCTGCACCCGAGCTCGGTCCCGCGCAAGGGCGGCTTCCGCCTGCTGAAGGACCAGCCAAGGTCCGGGCAGCCCATCAGGCCTCGCCCATCTGGCCAGCGTTGGTCCTGGCTCTGCTCGCGATCAGCATTTCTCTGTGGGTCAAGAGGGCCAGCCTGTCGCGCGAGAACCTCTCCGCCTTGTTGGGCTGGCTACTGACGCCAGCACCAACGACTACGTCAGTCCCTGCGTCTGTGCCGCCCTCTGGGCGTACAGCCAGTGCGGTTGCCCAGTCCACGTCGCAGCCGATCTATACCACGGCGCCAAGTCCAGCGCGCACGCCCAGGCCCCGAGGCACTACCATGCCTAGCCTGACCCCCTCACCGACTCTGGAGAAGGTATATGTCGTCCCTGAGCTCGTGTATCCACTTGAGGGGGCCAAAATCGGCGACTTTGCCCTGACCATGAAATGGTCGTGGGCTGGCTCGCTGGAAGAGGATGAGTATTTCGACGTGCGTCTCTGGCCGGTGGGAGCGCCTAAGCGAGGGATCGCCTGGACCAAGAACCGCGAATACACGCAGCGCTACCAAGGGGCAGGAGCGTATTACTGGACAGTGGCAGTAATACGCGGCAAGGATGGGGTCATGCAAGCCGAACTGAGCCAGGATGCCAAACCGGTGGGGTTCGAATGGCGGATCGAGGATCAAGGTCCAACGCGCACCTATACCCCTGTGCCGACGGTCGCACCAACTCGCTCCACGCCCATAGACCGGCCCACTCGCGTCACGCCTACGTCAGAGACCATCGAAACGCCATCCCCTAACCCGACTCCGTCCGTTTCCATAGAGAGGCCAAGATGACGTCGAACGCCAAGCGGGGCGCCTTGAGCTGGCTCCTCTTGGCCGCAGCACTCGCGACCTTCGGGGCAAGCCGATCCTTGTGGCCGCCGTGGACTCGGGCGAGTGCAGACAATGGAGGCGCTGCGTCCGTTACCGCAACCCCCACTCACACCCCGGCCCAGAACTTGACCGTTACGAGCTCGACACGCACCTCTACGCCGACTGTGACGGGAACGATCATAGTGCCCACAGCTACGGAGACTCTGACGCCCACGATTACACTGACAGCCACGCCCACGCCAACCCCGCGTCCGGTCTACCTGCCTCTGGTGCTCAAGTTCCATCGCTCGCTTCACCTGCTGAACGGGGGCTTTGAGTCGGGAGCCTTCCTCCCAGGCTGGCAGGAGAGCGGGACATTGGCTAGAGAAGTCACCCAAGGGCAGCGACATTCCGGGAGCTATGCAGCTCTGCTGGGCAGTCCTTACTATCCGAATCATGGGGGCTGTCCCGCGGGCGAGGCAGCAATCCGCCAGATGATAGATGTCCCGATGAGCGGGCATCCTACATTGCGGTTCTGGTACCGGATCTGCTCCTACGACCTCATACAATTCGACTACTTTGCCGCCTATGTGGCCATATGGCCGAACGGAGCACCCAGACAGGTATGGGTTGATGGCCGGCCGTCCTGGGATGAAGACCTGTGGTGCTCGGAAGGGTGGCGAGAAGCTGCGATCCCCCTGGACATGTACCTGGGGCGCACGATCACCATCACGCTGGCGAATGCCATGACCAATACGGACGGCTGGTACAATACCTGGACATACGTGGACGACGTGCGACTCGAAGAGAGGCCATAGGAGGCATTTCGTGGGGGCAGGTCTGGAGCCTGCCCTTACCTTCACACGGCAAAACGGATGTGGATCACATCGCCATCCTGTACCACATAGTCACGCCCTTCCAGACGCAAGCGGCCCGTCTCGCGCGCTCTGGCAAACGTCCCCGCCGAGATCAGGTCGTCATATCCTACTACTTCCGCGCGGATGAAGCCACGCTCCATATCGGTGTGAATGCTGCCCGCGGCCTGGATGGCGGTCTGGCCACGCCGCAGGGTCCAGGCGCGCACCTCATGGCCTCCGGTGGTGGTGAAAAAGGTCACGTAATCGAGCAGCCGATAACCCGCCCAGATCAGTCTTTCCAGGCTGGAGGCCGTCAATCCCACCTGCGCCCGGTAGCCTTTGGCCTCCATCGGCTCCCAGTTGGCCAACTCGGCCTCCAAAGGGGCGCAGAGCACGATGGTCTCGATCCCTCTGCGGGCAGCCTCCTCACGTACTCTCTGCGCCAAGGACCCGCCCTCGGGGAGGTCACTTTCACTGACGTTGGCCACGTAGAGACAAGGCTTGCCAGTGAGCAGGGCAACGCCCTTCAAGAATTCGCGCTCGCCCTCTTCCAGCTCCAGATAGCGCAAGGCGCGCCCGGCACGCAGAGCCTCGACGACCCGTTCATTGGTCGCAATCTCGTCCTGGTAATCCCTGGGGTGGCTCTTGGCTTGGGCCTTGACCTGCTCCAGATGCCTTTCCATGATCGCCAGATCAGCCAGGGCAAGCTCCAACTCAAGGGTCTCGACATCCTCCACAGGGTCCAGGTAGCTCGTCACGTGGGGCACAGCTTCATCCACAAAGCAACGCACAATCAGGACGATCGCATCAACCTCACGAATATGCGCCAGGAACTGGTTACCCAAGCCTTCTCCCTGGCTCGCTCCCTTGACCAGGCCAGCAATGTCCACCACGCGGAGCGTCGCGGGCACCACGCGCTCGGGCTTGACGATCTCAGCAACGCGCTGCAAGCGCTCATCGGGGACGGCAACCACACCCACATTCGGCGAGATAGTCGTGAACGGATAGCTCGCTACCGCCGCACCAGCCAGTGTGAGCGCGTTGAACAGGGTGGACTTGCCCACGTTGGGCAAGCCGACAAGGCCCAGTTGTAGAGTCATCTCGTCTCCTTCGTCGCCAGCCAATGGCCGCCGTCTCAGTACTCCGAGGCAAAGTACCGTCCCCTAACTGCCTGGCGCTTAGCCTTTCCCACTCACCGCGAAGGGCCGACGAGATACCGCGCCGGCCAGGGCATATAGCGGCTGAAGAACTTGTCTTTTGAGAGGATCGTATCTCCCTGCTTAACCACACGGTAAAGTGTCACGTCCAGACCATCGTGGGCGGTCTCCACTTGTACACGTTCGCCGGGAGCCAGGGTGGGGTCTTGCTCATAGATCGGCTCGCCGGCTGGCACGGGATTCGAGGTTATCGGCCCCTCCAGGGTCACTTGGCGGCCTGTAGGCTTGCCATAGAAGCGGAAATAGAGCTTGGCGTTCGCCTCATCGCACTCGGTGAGGATAAGGATGGGAGTGTCCGTGTCGTTGAGGAACTTGACATCCACCACGGGGGAGAAAACTGCGGCATCAAGGCCCAGCGGCGGCTCATAGTAAGCGATGCGGTAGGAGTGAGGGTGGCGCTCGATGATCGGGAACCCTCCCCAGAAAGCGGCGCGGAAGAAAGTCGTGCTGACCTGACACACGCCGCCACCTGGCCCCAACAGCGTGCGATCCCCATAGATGACCAGCGATTCGCTATAGCCATTGGCTACATTGACCGGCCCCAGACTCCCAACGAAGGAAAAGACCTCACCAGCGGGCGCGACCACGCCGTTGAAACGCGAGGTGGCCACACGGATATTCTGCACCCGCGCCGCCTTGGAGCCCCAAAAGCCACTTTGGCCCTCGCTAATCAGCTTCAGCGGCAGCAACGCCTCGATATCGGCGCGGGTCACGCGCGGAGGGATCACCTTTACCGGGAGCGAGACCTCTCTCTTGGAGGAAAAGCAGGCCTCTGCAATCAACGCCTGTGCCGCGCCGACATCCAGAGCATAGCCATCCTGGCCTGGAGTCACAGTGATGAGCTGGTTGCTCTGGGGATTATAGTTGAAGCGCGGCTCGCGTGGGGTGCACGCGATCTCCTCGGCAAGGTGCTGCAAGTAGGCCCCGATCTGGGCCGTCTCGACATCCACCTCCACAGTCGCGCCCTCACTGCTCGGCACTTGCCGCAAGGTGAGCCAGGATGCCAGGGTGGCCTGGTCAATCGCCCAACGCCGCGCCACTAAGCCTGGCGCTCCATCGGGGCCAAGCTCCGTCAGGGTGAGTGTCAGCGTCAGAGGCGAGCTGAGGATCAGGCCCACCCGCTCCTGAGCACCCGCCACCTCTGTCAGGGGTGGCAGCAGCTCCCGAAATACCAAGGATACCGGAACCGGCTCCACGCCGAAAGGGCCGGCCTCGGCAGGCCGGTTGTGCCACAAGCGCTCTAGGCGTGGCGTCCTGGGGAACGACGCCACGCCTAGAGCGGCACTGACCTGGCGTTCGATCACCTCCTGCGTTCCCAGGATGTCCAGCTCGCGGCCCGCTTGGGATTCCCCTGCGCGGGCCTGAAGGCCCGCAACCCAGAGCTGAGCGCGACGCGCCGGGTGGCTGGTCCAGCCAGCAATCCGCCGCAGGTAGGTGAGCGTCAGCCCCGGCTCAAGGTGGAAGCTCGGAATAAGGCGATAACCCCACCAGAAGAGCCTGGCCCGCTCTCGCAGGTCCTGGCGAAAGGCCCCGCTTCGCCCCAAGGCGAAGGCCGCCTGTACGGCTTCCTCCAAGTTGAGGTAGCCGCCGAGATCACCGGAAGAGACGGTCCAGACCTGCTCGCCAGCCTGAAGGGCTACATAGGGCAATCGGGCAGGGCCTAACTCCTGGTCTACACGCTCCAGGGCCTCCTGGCGCGAAAGCCCGCTCACATCAACGCCAAGGATGCTGACCCCCTCATAGATGCGCCCGGCATACCGCGCGCTATAGGCCAGATAGGCCAGCCCGCCGAGGATCACCCCCGCGAGGAAAAGCAAGAGTACGGCCAAAATGCCACTGGCCACCAAGCGTGCCAGCCAAGAGTGCCCATGACGCTTAACCATTTCTGGATCCCTCGTTGCCCTGTCGCCGATGAGGCCATTATACCACAGGAACAAACGGCCTGGCGACCGAAGCCAAAACGGCCCTTGCCATGCGCTTTGCGCCTTGCCGGTTGTGGGATATAATAGGCTCGCTCAATGATGAGGTGATTGCCAGATGGGGCATCAAGTAGAGCTCCGTCGCGTACTCCAGTGCAGTGGGGGGCCGATGCGAGCTTGTTTTTTGTAGGCTGAACTCTAGTTTACGCAGGAGGTTGCCGTGCCGAGTCTAACGACGCAGGTAGATCTGGCTGGTGCGGAGGACTGTTTCTCTCAATACACCCCCGTCGGGGAGGCCGTCTTGCCCGCGCTCGATCCCGAGGTCGCGGCCGCGCTCGATGCCGAGGCCAGACGCCAGGATGAGACTATCGAGTTGATCGCCTCCGAGAACTATGTCAGCCGGGCCGTGCTAGAGGCCCAGGGGTCCGTGCTCACCAACAAGTACGCCGAAGGCTACCCCGGCCACCGCTACTATGGGGGCTGTCAGTACGTAGACGTCGTCGAGCGGCTGGCTATGCAGCGCACCAGGGCCCTCTTTGGCGCAGATCATGCCAACGTGCAGCCTCACTCCGGTTCGCAGGCCAACGCCGCAGCCTACATGGCAGTGCTCAACCTCGGCGAGACGGTGCTGGCCATGAGCCTGGCGCATGGCGGCCACCTCACCCACGGACACCGCCTGAGCTTTTCCGGTAGGGAGTACCATTTCGCCCATTATGGAGTGGACAGGGAGACAGAGCGCATCGCTTATGATGCCTTGGAGGCCCAGGCCCGCGAGCTGCGTCCCAAAGCCATCATCGCTGGCGCGAGCGCCTATTCGCGAATCATTGACTTTGCCCGGTTGCGCGAGATCGCCTCAGGTGTGGGAGCCTATCTGATTGTGGACATAGCTCACATCGCAGGCCTGGTCGCTGCCGGATTGCATCCCAGCCCGGTGCCTTACGCGGATATCGTCACCAGCACCACACACAAGACCCTGCGCGGGCCCCGTGGCGGACTTATCCTCTGTAAGCAGGACCTGGCTGAGCGGGTAGATAAAGCAGTGTTTCCGGGCGTTCAGGGGGGGCCACTGATGCACGTCATTGCCGCCAAGGCCATCGCCCTGGGCGAAGCGCTGCGCCCCGAGTTCCGCCGTTACCAGCAGGCAATCATCACCAATGCCCAGACCCTGGCGGAAGGGCTACTCCAACAAGGGCTTCGTCTGGTCTCTGGCGGCACGGATAACCACATGATGCTGGTGGATCTGACCTCTGTAGGGATCACTGGCAAAGACGCCGAGCTGCTTCTAGATGAGGCCGGGATTGCCTGTAACAAGAACCTGATCCCTTACGATCCGCGGCCTCCTCGTGTGGCCAGCGGCATTCGGCTGGGTACGCCCGCCATGACTACCCGTGGCTGTGGCCCAGATGAGATGCGCCATATTGCGCACCTCATCGCCCGCGCACTCCGCGCCGGGGGAGATGAGGAGACCATCCGTCAGGTGCGTGCCGAGGCCTTGGCGTTGTGCCGTGCCTTCCCCGTGCCGCGCTAGCCAAAGAGAGATTGTGCGTACTGCCGGGTCGCGCAATGTAGCATAGCTCCTTGTGTTCCCTTCGGATCAATAAGACCGGCTCCCTTATCATAGAGGAGCCGGTCTTTATGTGCCGAAATCTGCCGACGACGTGCTACTCCGCAGCCCGAAGCTGCGCGCCACCCGCCAGCCAGACGTACTTGAACTTTGTGCCCTGTGGCAAATAGCGCTGGAAAAAGGGCGCGGCCGTCGGATCGGCCACGGAAACGACGACGGGAGTGGTTTGGGGGGGGATGGGGGTGGTCCCGCGAGCCTTGACGTCATGCGAGTTGTACATATCAATCGCGGCTTGCAGCGCGCTCATCTCCAGCCGAATCTCGCGCTCCCTGGCACACTGGTCCATGTCATCCAGACTCATGGCCACGATACCTACAAGGGCACCCAGCGTGGCCAGAACGATCAAGAGCTCGATCCCCGTGAAGCCATGCTCAAGATGCAAGGAGCGTCTGCTCTGACGCGGACGAATTGGCTGTATCCCTGTCGCAACCATGCGAACGGCTAACCCCGAGAACCCGCAGGAGGCCTTCCACAGGCCGGCTTATGCTCGCCCACTTCTCTCATAGCCCGCCATGTTCGCTGTTATGCACACTGCAAGGCGCGCCATCTGATCAACGGGACGAAACTCTTGAACCTAATTATCTTAACACATTTTGTGATTTATGAGCGTAAATGATGCGTCAAGATCACAAAACAAGTATCAGAACACAACAGATTGTGATCAGGACATACAGAAACCACAAGCTGTGGGCATGTGACTCGACTATAAACGCGGCCTCAAAGAGAATTTCGATTATCCGTAAAACCCTGTCCGCCGGCTACTGTTAGGGGCACAAGCTCCATCAAGCCAAACGAGGGCGAGCATATCCGCGTGGCCGCGCTAGGCTGAGGTGGCTGGCAGAGGTTTCATATTCATTGTGACGGACTTGCCCGGCATTAGGTTACTCCCTCGGAAAAGGCAGGATCCGAGGTAACATGACACAGCAAATCCCCGGCTTACCAGCCCAGATACCAGAAGAGCAGCCTATCGCCGAAAACGAGGACCAGGAACGTGGAGAGGCACAGAAACGGGGCAAAGGGGATGACCGTCTTGCGCCCGGCTCTGCCGCTGAGGAGCAACCCGAGGGCTACCAGGCCCCCCAGAAGGAAGGAGCCACAGACGGCCACGAGCGCTCCCGGGAAGCCAGTAATCAGCCCCGCGAAGGCGGCCAGCTTGACATCCCCCGCGCCCATCCCCTGCGGGGCAATGAGCCAGATCAAGAGAAAGATCCCGAAGGCGATCACCCCGCCCATGAACAGGCTGAGCATCGCCAGAGCCGCAAGAGACAATGCCGGCCCTCCCCAAAGACGCATCAGGATCATGGGCAGGGCAAAGAGCGAGGGGGGCACTGGATGAATAACCAGCTCAAGGGGAATGGCCAGCAGAGCCAGAGCAATCGCGGGGAGGACGAGCACATTGGGCACAAGCCTGTGTTTCAGGTCAATCACCAGGATGGTGAGCAAAATGCAGCTATAGACCGCGAGCAGGACCAAGCGCCAAGAGACGAGATACATCGCAGCCCTCGGTACGCCCAAGAGAGTTGTCGCCG
>Ga0172364_10004368_pt1 | contig 11232 bp, 6 predicted proteins | sample LakKivSesite10cm_FD_114545 | JGI IMG/M metagenome (GOLD analysis project Ga0172364, IMG submission 114545) | Sediment microbial communities from Lake Kivu, Rwanda - Sediment site 10cm | ecosystem: Environmental > Aquatic > Freshwater > Lake > Sediment | place: Rwanda: Western Province, Lake Kivu... | reverse complement strand
TCATCAATACTGGGCATAAAAATATCCACCATAGGTAAAACATTTTTTAATAATTTGCGCCAATCCAGTTTACCAGCAGGAGATTCAGGGTCCGGCATAGCCATATCCAGACTGGTTATTATTTTCATCTCTCTAATCCTTTGAAACATTTTTATCAGTTCTTTTCCTTCGTTTTCATAAAATTTCTGCATCAAAGGAGGATATCCAAAATGAAATATACGACCACTTTTTATTTTTTCATAAGGAATATCATTTGCAGTAAAAGAATGATTGGGCCCAGGATAATGCAAAAAAACCCGATCAGTATCTGGCGGGCTTAACACAATAGTATAAGAAGAAACTTCATTTCTACTAATAATCATATTTTTTACCAAAGTTTCATCTTCTTTCTTTAAAATCTCTAAAATAACCTTTCCAAAGGCATCTTCTCCAACTTTTCCTAATAAAGCAGTGTTAATGCCTAACTTTTTAAGAGCTATTCCTGTATTAGCTACAGCTCCTCCGGTTGATAATTTTAATCCTGACATTTCCAGAATATGTCCGGGAATAATGGTTTTAATACTCCCTATCCTCCAATCTGGAATAATATCTAAACAAATATGACCAGCAACAACTATATCCATAAAACTCTCCCATTTGAAAAATAAAAAATATTTTTGCTAAATTAGATTCCCTTTTCTATTTGCTCTATAACTTTCGCTTCTTCACCCTGATGATTGGATAAATGACCAACACTTCTTAACATGTGTTTTAATCCTCTTGGATATTCTCTCTGGAAAAATATTTTATCGGAAGGATACATTTCGCCTTTCTCGTCTTTTGCTTTAAAATCTAAAGCAGCATAAAATGCTCTTTTGATCTTATTATAAGGAACGCCATGTCTTTGAGCCAAAAGCATTGGTCCTATTAATCTTTCGTTTTTACCTAACTTACGATATAAATCTCTCCCTACTCGAAAAATAGTATCTCTTAATAATTTATTTTGAAATCTAAAAAGTAGATCATCAATATGGTTTAGTAAATCTGGCAAGGCAAGGTCCTTGGGGTATGCCCTATTCAAAGCTACTGCTGATTGCTTCATACATTCTCGGACAATTTTATAAATTTCTGGTACTTCTAATGCCTCATATATAAAAGTTATTTCTGAGTCATATTGATACCCTAAATAAGCTGATGCAGAATGACCAAGATTATGGATAAAAAGTTTTCTATCTACATAGGCTTTGATATTTTCAACCGCCCAAAGATCCCTAATAGGAGGAAGGAGATTCTTAAATCCTTTTTTATCTACAATCAGAGTATTATAAGGCTCGGCAAAAATCCACAACAAATCCTTTTTCTTATCCTCCTCTTTCATTAAAGGAACCATCTTCCCTATGCTTGATTCTATTAATCCAACCAGTTCCTCGAAAGGATATTCTCGGGAAAGATGACTTTTTAATTCCTTTCTTAAATAGCCCGCTACATTCCTAAAATTCTCTGCAATAATAATATCTAAAGGATTTTTCCCTCTTTTTTTATATCTTAATTGAAGTCCCTGAGCAATTACCGGAACAATTTGAGGTAAGGCATATTTTCCTACCGCGGTGGCTAGGATATCTGTATCTACTATTTCCCGAACAACTGCCCTTTTATCATAACCATCTACAGCTCGGACATTTTCTATCAAAATAATTTCATCGGGAAGCTCATTTCTCTTTATTACTAACTTATATACTCTTTTTTTGTTGAGTTCCTTTACCAATTCTTTATTTATATCCACAAAAACAACTTCATATCCAGAACGAGAAAATAGCTGTCCAATAAATGATCTTCCAATATTTCCTGCTCCAAATTGAACCATCTTTTTTTTAATTTTTTTATATGCCATTCCCTTTCACTGCTCTATATAATTTAATTTTTCACCTTACTATATAAAAAAATAGAGACTTAAATCATAAATCAATGTTGTAATCGAACCACTAAAATTTTCTAATAATATACTCTTTGGTTTTTTCTAATTATTCTTACTGATTAAAATAATACTATAAATTTTTTAAAAATCCTTCTTTTTCAAAGAAAAAAGCCCTTCAGCTTGATTGCCAAAGGGCTGGTTATTTTCATGGCTCCCCCTATTGGACAGCTTCAGAACTTTTTATTGAGGTAATACTATTACTATATGGTAAGAATTTTTCCTTATCTCAAATTAATAGCTGATAATAAAAATAGTTTACCTAAAATTACGAAAATGTTGCTAATTTACAAATCAACACCAAAATAAAATAAGGATTTTAGTACAATAAAAGATAAAAATAGCGTACCTTTACACAGAAGGCGACAAAAAGGAAAATCATTTTGACCTGTTAGATCAGAAAAATAGCTTGTCCTTTTTGAAGGATTAAACCTAGGCCAAAAACATTTCCTATGGCTTTCTTTTAGCAGTTACGGCATTAATTTATCTTTTGTTTTTAATGAGATTTTGTATATTTTTTATTCTCATATCTCTCTTTTACTTGTGCAACGAAGGTGTCAATTCTCATTTCTCTTGTACTATCCTGAAAACCATCATACTCTATTGATGCAAAGGGAATGTTATTATTATCTTTTCTAAATTTAGGGATAAAGCCGGCTACAGTAATTCCTGGCATGCAGTTAAATGGAATGACACTGATAATGCCATCCAAACCCCTTGTTACATAATCTATTGCCTTTCCCATGCTTACTATGGCTTCCCCGCCAATATAATGTCTAATATATTTCTCACCATTTGAAACTACTTCTTTTGCAGGTATATCATCAAAGCCTTGCATATATGGCAAGGTTGCCTTAAACAACTTGTGCTCATAACCAATCATAACTCTATATAATATTGATTTCAAAAACCATTCCCTTAAATCCTCTCTCTTTCTGTTTAAACTGAATCTTTCTCTTGCCAGAACAGAACCAAGATAATAAGAATAAACCAGATATTCTGTTGCTGGAGCTAACCAAGTTTCTGCTCCCTTTTTCTCAAGCTTTCTTATAATGTTTTGGTTTGCTGGCTCATGAAGTCTTACATACCACTCGCCAACTATGCCTATCTTTGGTTTTTCTTCGTCAATTCTTTTAACCTGAGAAAATTCACCTTGAGCTTTTCTTAGGATTTCTTCAACAGGGGATGAGTTTCCATCAAATAAATTAGAGAAAAATGCCTTCCCAATAGATAAATAGGTTTTCATTTTTCCAAGATTAGTTTTTGAATCTGCTAAATAATCAAGAAGCCTTCTCAGGTATTTCTCATAAATCTGATCTGAGGTTCCTTTATTAACTTCATAGGGTCTGGTGTGCATTCTCATTTTTTCAAGTTGGTCAACTGCAGTTATACCAGACCAGGCCTTGATTAGTAAGGGTATGCCAAGATTGAACTCACTTCCTATTTCACCACCTATTATTATATCAACATCTATTCCCTTTTTCTGGAATAAAAGTGATTCCAGGCTGGCATACTGTCCTAATCTACATGGGCCACAATCAGTTGTTGCCTGAAAAAAGGCAAACTTCTCTTGGTCAAAACCTGGTTTTTGCATAAAATTAAGCATAGCATCTGTGGTATGCAAATAGGGTGTGCATACTAAGCCGAATGTACAGCTTCTCGCTCTTTCCATGGTTTCATCAGGGCTTACCTCTAAAACTCTTGATTTAATTCTATAGGCATTAAAAACAGCAGATATTGCATAATTATGTTTTGACATTGGAGGAAAAACAAGAATTTTTTTGCCTTTAATCTTATCAAGTCCTTTTAGTTTGACACTAAAAACCTTGCTGGTTTGCTTTGCTTCTATTCCTAGGTAAGATTTAACTGTATTGAAGAATGCCTGTAATCTAGTATCAATTCCAGCATCTCCAGTATGTTCATCCATTTCCACTGTTAAAAATGGCTTTTGGGTTCTGCATCTCATTTGCTGGTTTATCTGGGTATCAGGACCGCAGGCAAAATAGGTTATATCAATTCCAAACAGGTTTTTATTTTTATTTAATAATTCTATTGCGGTCAGCTTCTTTTGGCCCTGTATCCAGTACATTTTTGGCATTTGTTTAGAAATATCTATTGATCCTATGGGAGCAAGTTCAAGAGGTATTGCCAGATAACCAGCATCTAAAATTTTATTTACAATATCATTATTAACATTTGCATCATAAGCGGTGTATGGTCTTGCCATCACCAAAAAAGCAGGTTCGTTTTTTTTACATTTCTCTTGAATAGAATCATAGACTTCTTTTGTTTTTTCCTCAATTTTCTTATCAAACCTTTCTTTATTTATTAATCCCTCTTGAAGTGCAGCCCTAACATTTTTTGTGCTATAACCCATCTTAGCTACAGCTTTCTTCATCTGATCCTCAATATGATTTAGTCCCCAATCAAAAAACAGTGAAGGAGAAACAAGCTTTTCTAAATTAAGGCCTTCTTTAGTGAGCTTTAGTGCAGATTTCATGAGATCTGGTGCAGACTGTGTCCATGGACATGTAACACAATACTTATAGCTGCCAGTTGGTTCTCCTGTATTTGCAATATGGGGAATAAAAATAAAATCAACACCTTTTTCTAGTAGATTATCAATATGACCATAGGCAACCTTTATTGGAAAACAATATTCTGCTGGTACTATCTCTAAACCACGATTTATTATCTTCCTATTAGTTTCATCTGAAACAACAGTTTTTATTCCTAAAAACTTAAAAAAAGGAATAAACAAAGGCGAGAAATCATTAAATAATAAGCCCCTTGGAATTCCAACTTTCATTTGCATGCATCCTCCATTATTTTCTGTCTCTCTTTAAATAAATTAGTCGGTTTTATTTTTTTCCCATCCTTTTTTGCACTGTATCTCTGGCATCTGTCACCTATATAAAACTCTTCATCTCCGATTTTAGCCATTGTTATGTTGCAGTCATTTCCACACCCTTTATTTATACATTCATAAGGCCCTACATTGTATTTCAGATTTGATATTTTTTTAAATTCCCTAAAACCACCTAAATTAGAGGTATCATAGGCATATTTTGCTGCCCCTATTGCTCCAGTTATATGCGGCCAGGGAGGTACAACTATTCCTCTTCCAAAAACAGTTTCAAGAGCAGCAACCTGTCCAAGATTAAATGCAGTTGCACCCTGAAAAACAACCTTTTCTTTTATTTCGCTGCCGCTAACTACCTTTGCTAAATAGTTTCTTGCAGTTGCTAATGTAAGGGCAGCACATAAATCCTCTAAAGATACATTGTTTTGCTCATATTTTATTATTGATTGCTCTGATAAAACCGCACAAGTGCTGTCTATATCAGGAGGATTCTTTGCTCTTAATGCAATATCTCCAAAATCCTCTATTTTAATGCCTCTTCGCATGGCATATTTTTCAAGCAATGCTCCGGTCCCAGCAGCACATGCATTATTCATTGCAAAATCAACAACCACGCCCTGGTTGATATTAATAAATTTTGAATCCTGACCGCCAAACTCAATAATACTAAACTCTTTTTGAGGATAGACGGTGGTTATGCCTGCAGCCTGTGCAGTGATTTCATCAACAATATGTTCTTTAGAAGCCCCAACTATAAAACCAGTAAGCTGCCTTCCGCTCCCAGTTGTCCCGGCAACAACTTTCTCAATTTTATAGCCCCTTTCTATAACCTGATTATATACTTTATTTATAACATCTATTGCAGCCCCAACAGGGTCTATCTCTGTTCTCCTGTAGTGATAAGCAAGCAATCTAAACTTTCCATTAATTTTTGCTATTAATGCAGCCTTTGTACTAACAGAGCCTATATCAATTCCTAAGCCAGCTAAAGGAACATCTGCACCATAAGGCCAATCTTCTTTTGGTTTCATAATTATGGATTTTTTAAGGATTAGAGGCCCCTGTGATTCATAGTTAAAGGGTTTGGTCAATTTTTGCTCTAATTTTTTTATTATATTATTTAAATAAACCTGTTGACCATAGATTGCTGCACCAATTGCACCTATATGCAATCCTTGTTTTGGAATAATAACACTTTCAGAAGAGATTTTGCAAACATCTATTAGATGTTTAACAAAGGCTTTGCTAAGTGAGAGACCACCAATAAAAATAATCCTTCCTTCAGGCATCATTCCATTTGAGAGAATGGTTTTAAAACTATCTGCAGAGGCTCTATAAAGGGAAGCAGCCAATACCTCTTTTGGGGTTCCCTTTTGTTGCTGGTGTACAACATCAGATTCACGAAAAACACCACATTTAGCAGAGAGCTTTATGGTTTTTTCAGTTTGATTAGCAACATTAGACAGCTCCTCTATTGAACCATATTCAAATCTTTTAGCCATATGCTCAAGCAATAAACCTGAACCAGCACCACATTTATCCTGTAAACAATTATGTTCTAAAATTAATTTCCCACTATTTTTATCTTTTCCAAATTCATAATATCTCTGATTGGAGGCTCCAATATCAATTACTGCAAATTCTTCATTTTCCTTAATGTCTAAATCAAGAAAGGCAATGCCCCCTTTAATTGTAATTGATTCACTTATCATTTGTTTTTCATTTAGAACATCTGATAAATAAATTGAATTAACCCCGGTTACACCAAGATAAACCTCATTACTGTGTTTTGTGATAATTTCATCTAATGTTTCTTTTAAAGCATATATTGGTTTTCCATTGATCTTTTTTAGATAAGTGGTGATATCTTTTCCATCTATCACAGCTGCTTTTAAATTATCAGAACCAATATCTATCCCAATTCTTTTCATATTAAGAGGGAATTTAAATTTAGATATAACTTTTTCTAAAATGTTTTCCTTAATTTTTTCTTTCATAAAATCATTTTATCAGTACTTGCAAAATTTTTCAAATCCTTTATAATTCACTATTACCGCAATTTTGCTTATTAAAAATCATGCCTTAATTGCTTATAGATATATTTAAACAACTTGTAGTATAGAAAGACAGTTTAGTGGAGTAATTTGTGAAAAATTAATAATAAATAAAAGCCCTTCAGCTTGATTGCCAAAGGACTGATTATTTTCATGGCTCCCCAGGCGGCTGGCTGAAAGCGTGCTAATATGGGACAAGATAAGTCTTAAGATGAAAAGAGTCAGTGCTGGGCATATAGGAATTTACTTGACTACTTAAATAATTACCTTAAAGGAAACTGAGGTTCTTTACTTATTTTATACTCATATTTAGAAAAACTTACCTAGAATAAAATTTCAAGGTTAGACGCTGTTTCGGCCCGCATTTCATAATTTCTTCTAATCACTGAGTATAACATGAAGTTATAAGACAATATGGGATAGAGAGAAAGGTATCCAAATGTCCTACTCGGAACTTAAATAAATCACCATCTGTCCTGATCAGAGAATTCCTTTAGCCTGGCCACGACCCCACCAGAGAAGGCCGGATAGTAATAAAAGAAGACACGTTGGTAATGCAGTGAACCAGATTGCTCCGCTACCTTCTTGCATAATCCAACTGTACAGCATCCCTAGACCGGAAAATAAAGTAGCCAATACCATCGATGTCACGAAGATACCCTGTTTTTCAGGCTTACTAGAAACCATTAAGGCACCAATTCCAAGCGCGATGATCACACCTCCCATCCATCGTAACCAGCTGAATTCAACAGGGTTTCCACCTGATAATTTTACCAATACACCAGGAACAAACAAGAAACCGAACCCATAGACCAACGATATAACCGCGAGAATTATTAAGGCAAATTTCAAAACTTTAACATTATCGTTTTGGGCCATTATATTTCACTTCCTTTCTTCTTACTAGTATAAACGGGCCAAAATGGCGTCTAACTCTTTATGTCCGAACTTACTATTTATTTTAAAATTCTCTAATAATGTCTTTTATCTTTCTTCTAATTATTCATAATCTAAATTTCTCAAATCTGTCTATAATTATTATACTACATAGTTTTTAAAAAATCCTTCTTTTCATATGAAGATTTTATAAAAAGAAAAAAGCCCTTCAGCTAAAGGCCAAAGGGCTGGTAATTATCTGGCTCCCCGGGTAGGACTCGAACCTACAACCCTCCGGTTAACAGCCGGATGCTCCACCGTTGAGCTACCGAGGAAGGTTCACAAGTAATTATACCCAAAAACCCTATCCGAGTCAACAATTTTGTTCAGTCTAAATAATCTTTTAATTTTTTACTTCTGCTGGGGTGCCTTAATTTTCTTAAAGCTTTTGCCTCAATCTGGCGAATTCTTTCTCTGGTTACTCCAAACTCTTTCCCCACTTCCTCCAAAGTATGAGGATGACCGGTAGCAATCCCAAATCTCAATTCTAATATCCTCTTCTCTCGATAAGTCAAAGTCTGTAAAACATCATCTAACTGCTCTTTTAGAAGAGTATAAGAAGCAATTTTAGGAGGAGCAGGTGATTCTTTATCTTCTATAAAATCTCCTAAATGGCTGTCTTCTTCTTTTCCTATCGGGGTTTCTAAAGAAACAGGTTCCTGGGCCGTCTTCAATATTTCCCTTACTTTATCTTCAGATATTTCCATCCGTTCAGCTATTTCACTAATAGTGGGTTCTCGTCCTAATTCCTGTAAGAGTTGACGTGACACTCTTATTAATTTATTTATAGTTTCTACCATATGAACAGGAACTCGAATGGTTCTTGCTTGATCGGCTATAGCTCTGGTAATTGCTTGTCTTATCCACCAAGTAGCATAAGTACTAAATTTATATCCTTTTTTGTAATCGAATTTTTCTACAGCTCTTATTAAACCCATATTACCTTCCTGAATAAGATCTAAAAATAACATTCCTCTTCCTACATATCGCTTTGCAATACTTACTACTAATCTTAAATTTGCTTCCACTAAACTTTTCTTGGCCCTATGATCTCCCCTTTGCATCCTCTGGGCTAATTCTACTTCTTCATTAGCTCTTAAGAGTTTTATCTGTCCTATTTCCTTTAAATACATTTTTACCGGATCATCTAACTCTAATTCTTTAGGTAATTCTAACTGTAAATCTAATTCCTCTTTGGGCATAGAGTTCAATTTATCTTTCTCTTCGATATCTTTTTCCTTGACTAACAAACTACCCTCTTCATCATTTTCAACTACATCGATCCCAGATTCACTCAAGATATCATATAGATCTTCTACTTTATTTACATCTACAACATCATCTGCTAAAAATTTTTCTATTTCCTTGTAAGTTAAGTAACCTTGTTCCTTCCCTTCTTTAATCAATTCTTCAATTATTTTCTTTTTTTTCATTTATTCCCAAGCCTTCCTTCTTAAAAGTAAAATTACTTATTTAGTTAAAACAAAAGTGCATAAAAAATATTAATTCACATCTCGAGCTTTTAACTGTTGAGCAATTTTCCCTAATTCTTTCAAATCATTTTCTTCTATCTTTTCAGATTTTTTTATCTTTTCATCAAGCATTTTTGCTTTTTTCTCAAGATTTTTTTTCTCTTGAACCAATTTGAAATTATTTATAGTATTGATGTACCCGGAAATTACTTTTTCATCAAAAGTTATTGCTTCTTCCATTAAAATACTGGAAATTATATTTGCCGCCTTATCATCATTTAAGTAATCAATAACTTTTTGAGAATTTATTTCTTTATCATCTTTTAAAAGTCTTTCAATAGCTGATACAATTTCCCGATGTAATAAGACCGTAAAATCTTCTACTTGCAAGCTTTTTAGTACCTTCTGAGCAATTTCTTTATCTTCCAACATACATCCAATAAGAATTTTTTCGGCTATAACATTTCCTAACTCAGAATCAGGTTTAATAAAATTATACGTAAAATCCTTTGTCCCTTTTTTATATTTTTGTAATTCAATTAAGATTGCTTCTTCAGATAATTTTAGCTCTTCAGATATTTTTTTAATTTGGGCTCGCAGCTCAACCTCATTATCTATTACACCTAAAGTAGGTAAAATTTCTTTAAAAATATTTACTTTTCCCTCGATAGTATTGCTGCTATATTTTGCATACAAAAGCTTTAATTTATAATCCATTAAGGATAAAGAGCTATCAATTAAAGATTGAAAAGCTTTGTTCCCTCTTTTAGTTAAAAAATCTGCTGGATCATATTTTTGGGGTAAGACTATAACTTTAACCTCAAGACCAGCTTTTATAAGCAAATCCAGACTTCTAAGAGTGGCTATATTACCAGCTGAATCTGCATCATAAGCGATTAACACATTATCTGTAAAGCGTTTTATCAATTCTACCTGTTTAATAGTTAAAGCTGTCCCCAGAGAAGCTACTCCATTATTGAATCCATATTGTTGGACAATTAAAATATCAGTATAGCCTTCTACAATAATTACACTATTCTTTTTCCGAATATCTTCCTTGGCAAAATTTAAACTATATAAATTGCTCCCTTTATTATAAATCAGTGTTTCGGGTGAGTTGATATATTTAGGCAAAGAATCATCTAAAACCCTACCCCCAAAGCCCACTATCTTCCCCTGTACGTTAAAGATGGGAAAAATTATCCTATCTCTAAAATAATCGAGAAATTTGTCCTCTGTTTTACTCCTTTTTGTAAGTCCTGCTTTAATCAACTCTTCATAGGAATAACCTTTTTTCTTTAAAAAATTTGTTAATACATCCCATTCGGGAGGGGCATAACCTAATCTATACTGTTCGATAGTCTTATCATTAATTTCTCTTTTTTTAAGATAATCTATTATCTTTTTTCCTCGAAGAGTCCGAAATAAACATTCTCGATAATAATTAACCACTAGACTGTTTAATTTATATAGCCGCTCTTTTTGTCTGTAGAGAAAATTCTCTTTCTTTTCATCTGTCGGAAGAGTTACCCCCGCTTTTTTAGCCAGCATCTTTACTGCTTCAAAAAAATCAACCTTCTCAAATTTCATAACAAAATTAAAAACATTGCCACCTTCACCACATCCAAAACAATGAAACAACTGCTTTTCGGGGCTAACCATAAAAGATGGTGTCTTCTCCTCATGAAAAGGACATAGTGCTTTAAATCCCTTTCCTGCAGGTTTTAAAGAAACATATTCCGAAATTATATCTACAATATCGCAACGACTTCTAATTTCTTCCAATAGCTCAGATGAAAACCTCAATCACCATTCTCCTTTATACAATTATCTTATCAAGATATTCAAGGGGAATTCTTCCCCTTGAAAACCCCTTAATTCACCCTCACCACAACATTTATTACACCCTTGAATATCTTGTCTTTAATATTCTTCATATTAATAAATCACATTCCT
>Ga0172364_10004366_pt1 | contig 11235 bp, 5 predicted proteins | sample LakKivSesite10cm_FD_114545 | JGI IMG/M metagenome (GOLD analysis project Ga0172364, IMG submission 114545) | Sediment microbial communities from Lake Kivu, Rwanda - Sediment site 10cm | ecosystem: Environmental > Aquatic > Freshwater > Lake > Sediment | place: Rwanda: Western Province, Lake Kivu... | reverse complement strand
TTAAGAAGTTCTTCCTTCTTCCTTCAGCCTAATAACCTTCCTCTGCCTTCCGACTTCCGACTTCTGACTCCCGGCTTCTTCCTAACAGCCTAAAAGCCTTCAGCCTAATAGCCTTCAGCCTAATAACCTTCTTCTGTCTTCTGACTTCCGACTTCTGCTTCCTTCGATATCAGATGATTAGATTGTTTTTCAGGGCATATTTAATAATGTCAGCATTTGAGTGCATATTCATTTTTTCCTGGATGCGTAACTTATAGGTACTCACCGTTTTTTCACTAAGAGACATAATATTGGCAATCTCCCTGATAGGCTTACCTTTCGCTATCTGAATCATTACCTCAAACTCCCTGACGGAGAGTGACTGGTGTGGCGGACCAGCCTGGTCAAGCAATTCAAAAATTTGTTCGGCAAGCGACTGGGTGATATAGCGTCCTCCTTTGAGGATTTTATTTACTGCCTGCAGCATTTCATCCGGGGCGCTGTCTTTGGTCAGGTATCCTGCCGCTCCTGATCTCATGGCACGCACGGCATACTGTTCCTCAGGATACATGCTCACAATAAGTATCCGGATCCCGGTTTTTATATGCCTCAGATCGGAAAGCACATCCAATCCGCTTCTTCCGGGAAGGTTTATATCGAGAAGGACCAGGTCAAAATTATCTTCCCGGCATTTTTTGATTCCCTCTGCGGCGGAGCCTGCTTCAACGACATGAACAGTGCCGGGTATTTCCTCAAGTATCTGCCGGATACCCTTCCTTACAATTGGATGATCATCAATGATCAGAAAATCAGGCATATTATTGTTTTTTAACAGGTTCAGATAATGGTATCTTTATATTAATATGTGTGCCTTTCTGTTCAATACCCTTTATTGATATTGCCCCGCCCCACTGCAGCACCCTTTCTCTCATGCCGATAAGTCCGAATGAATCGGATGAGGTGATCTGGCTTTCATCAATACCTTTTCCGTTATCCCCGATAAATATTTCCAAATTATCATGTTTTTTACTGATATGCAAGTTTACCTGTGAAGCCCTTGAATGTCTTGCCGCGTTTGTCATTGCTTCCTGGATAATTCTGAAGATGGATATTTCCTGAATGGCGCTCAAACCTACTTCCTTTTTTGGCAGTTTATAATTAACCCTGATATCATAATGTTTTTCATATTCATAAATATGTGCAATAAGTGCTTCATACAATCCCAGATCATCCAAAATGGACGGCCTGAGTTCAGATGAAAGACGCCGTACGCTGCCTATAGCCTGGTCAATGATCTGAAGAGTCGACTCGGTTCTTCTTTTTAATCCTTTATTATCCTCAGGCAGTCTGGTTTTTATCCAGCTTACATCCATTTTTACGGCAGTCATGATCTGTCCCAGGTCATCATGAAGATTTCGCGCTATAATTTTCCTTTCTTCTTCCCTCACTGTCTCAAGATGTCGTGATAATTTCTTTATTTCTTCAATGTTATGATAAAGAGCCAGCTGGTCATTTATTCTGTCGGTGATATCATCGAAAACGATGATGATCTCTCCGGTTGGTAATTTGTAAATATAAAGATCAATGTATGATTCCGGATACTGATTTTTATAAGGTAGAGTTTTTAGTTTATCCGGTTTGCCGCTTTTAACCACTCTGTCTATTATTTTATTCACATCCATTTCCTGATTGCCGGGAAATAATGCAGCAATATTTTTCCCGATGAGTATTTTTTTCTTTTTTTCTTTGAAAATTTCGAGTCCGGCCTTGTTGATATCCTTGATGATGTAGTCCCTGTTTCTGTTTCGTCCTTCAATAATCGCCACACCACTGGTCATTCGGGAAAATAATTCCCTGAAACGTGATTCACTATTGGTGAGGGCATTTAGAATGTTTTTCCTCTCGGTGATATCCCAGAAATAGTTTCTGGTTCCTATTATCTTATCCTGGTCGTTCAGAATGGTTGACTTCACCTCAACCCAAAGTTCTTCACCTCCCTTTCTTTTTCCTTTTATTTCATGCCGACCGGGTGCCTTATTGCCTGTCATACGTTGCTCATGATAATTATTAACTTTAACCAGGTCCTCTGAGTTGATAAGTGTTTCACGGGTTTGTTTCCTGATTTCGGACATGGTATACCCGAACAGTTTTGCAAATTCACGATTACAATATGTGATCTTACCATTTATATCATCAGTCATGACTGCCACTTCTGCTTTTTCGACCAGGTCCCTGTAACGCGCCTCACTTTCAACCAATGCATTTTCAATAACTTTCCTCTTGCTTATATCCCTGGTCACCCCTGCAAATCCTGTCAGGGTGCCCTTTTCATCGTAAATGGCAGTGGATGATACTTCTATGGGAATTTTTCTCCCGTCCTTTGCCACCATCTCATATTCATAATAAATAAGTTTGTTCTTTTTCTTATTAGTGATACGCTTTGGAATGTTATTGCTTGCAGATGCCTGATAATCAGGTGCTATGAAATGTAATATAGGCAGGCCAAGTACCTCAGATGGTTTATACCCCAGGATAGACTCTACGGAGGGGCTCATGTAGGTGATTTTTGTTTTTGCGTCTATTCGCCAGATGATGTCATTGACATTTTCATAAATACTCCGTAACATGGTTTCACTTTCTGCCAGTGCCTTTTCCATACCTTTGCGTTCTGTTATATCGATACTGACTTCAAGGATCATGCTGGAACCATCTACATCAGTATAAGGGAAATCATGTACATCCAGGGTCGTAGCTCCGTCCACACCGGCAACCTCCCATCGGTGAAGCTTCCCGGTTTTTAATGCCTGGAATGATTCGCAAAAACTGCATGGTTCTGTCTCATTAAAACAATATTCAAAGCAGTGGCGTCCATTCGACTCTCCGAACTTTTCCCTGAACGCACGATTGGCAAATTTCACATGGTAATCGGGTGAAAGCAGGCACACCATAACAGGCATAACCTCGAGCACATCATGAAACCGCTGTCTTTCGATTTGCAGCGCTTCCTCCGCCTGCCTTAATCCTGTAATATCTTCAAAGGTACCGAGAATGCCTGTTATGTTGCCTTTTTTATCCCTTAGTGGAACTTTGTTTGTCCTGGCCCATGCCCGTTTTCCGTCTTTGCCTCCATAAGGTTCAATGAAATTATATTCCGGTACACCTGAGTCAATAATCCTTTTATCATAAATACGAAAGGAATCCGATTGTTCTTTATTCCATGGAAGGTCATAATCATTCTTTCCAACAATTTCTTCTAAACTGCTCATTCCTACAGTATCCAGGAAGGTACGGTTAGCTCCCAGATAAAGAGAATTGGTGTCTTTCCAGAAAACGGCCACAGGGATGGTGTCAAGGATAGTCTGTAACATCTGCCTGGATACCTGCAGTTCTTCTTCAATTTTTCTCCTGCCTGAAATATCGGTCACAAGGGCAAAAAAACCGGTTACCCTTCCTTCGGTATTAATATCCGGAATGTATTCGGCGTACACCCATTTCTTGCCAGCATTTATATAGTCAATTTCTTCTTCATATGTTACATGACTGCCTGACAGGACTTTTTCAATATGATCTTTTATCTGTATGCCTGCATATTCACCCAGAACCTCCTGGTAATGTTTCCCGGTAATTACTCCGACAGGTAGACCAAACCATTTTTCGTACTGTTGGTTGACAAACCGGTAATAACCTTTTTCATCGACATATGAAATCAGAGCTGGAATATTATTTGTGATCGTACGAATCTCGGTTTCGCGTTTATGTAATGCCTGTTCGGCATTTTTCAATTCAGTAATGTCCCTTGATATTACAAGGATGGAATCGAATTTTTTTGTTTGCGGGTCAATCACCGGACTTATGGATCGCAGAAAATATCTGCCATCAACGTCACTCTGATATTCATATGTAACCGGCATTCCTGATGCATAGGTTTCCTGTATTTTTTTGTTGAATTCAATGCTGCTTTCATCGGAATGAAAATCAGTATATTTCCGCCCTACCAATTCCTCCTGTGTCACACCGCGTCTTTTTAGAAACTGGCTGTTCCCGTACAGATATTGCAGATTGTCATCCAGTATGTAGATGATATCACCGGCAGATTCTATCAGGCTCTTGAATTTTTTTTCACTCTCCCTGAGTGCATTTTCTGCATTTTTCTGTTCAGTTATATCTTTAACGATACAATGGGATTGAATATAGTTGCCGTTCTCATCATATCTGACTTTTCCGTCAATGGTTACATAAATCACGCTGCCGTTTTTTCTGACCATCCGGTATTCAATATTATATGCTTCACCCTTTTTTCTGAAAAGCGAAAAATTATCCCTGAATCTTTCCTGATCCTCATGGACAAGGAAGTTCCCAAACCATACACCTTCCGTCTCTTCTTTTGTATATCCCAGCATCCTGCACCATGTGTCATTCACATATAGGATTTTCCCGTTTTCAGCGAGAGACTGGTAACCCAAGGGTGCTTCTTCAAACAGCAGGCGGAACCGTTCCTCACTCTCTTCAAGCTTAACCTGGAGGAGTTTCTTTTCTGTGATGTCCTGTAAAATAAAATGGACTGAGATGGTTACACCATGGATATCTGTGTGTCTATTACCTGAAATAATTGCTGTTAATATTCTGCCATCCTTCCTTATTATATCAAATTCCTGCGGTTGATTACTTTTGTTCTGTAGCAGGGATATGAAATACTGATTAAAATCATATATAGATTCTGCCTTAATAAAGTCATTGAAGCTTTTTCCGATGACTTCACCAGGTTTATATCTCATCAGGTCAGACCATTCCTTGTTTACTGCAATCAACATTCCTTCAGTATCCAGAATATGACAGGGTATGGGAGCTTCTTCAAAAATCATGAACTGATTTTCCAATGACTCTATCAATCTATACTTCTCCTGTAAATGATATGAAGCTGATTCAATAGCTATTCGCAGTTCTGCCCAGTTGACGGGTTTTGTAAGGAATGCTGCCGGCCTTGTTTCCAGAGCACGTTGGATTGTATTTTCATCCTGTAATTCCGAGATATAAATAACCGGCAGCTGGTATTTTTCCATGATCCTTGCTCCCAGATCGATACCGTCCATGTTTCCCTTCAGGCTGGTATCAGTGATTACAACAGTTTGATCACCGGCATGCAGTTTTTCCAAGGCTGCAGCCCCATCCTCACAGGACAAAATCTGGTCAAATCCATATCCAGAGAGCTTTTCAGTAAACAGTGACATTTGGGACTGATCATATAAGATTATCATCAGTAAGCCTTTATTAACTTCGCTATTCTTCATATTGCTGTATTTTCAATTTAAAATCAAGTAAAGAAATTCTGATCCGCCAGCTGGCGAATTCAGGGTCCAGGGTCTTCCCTGGAGTTCATGCCAATTGATTATTTCATTCTGAGCATTTGTTCCGATATTGAGATATGAGGAAACAGGAAAGTCAGTAATAACCGACGAAACCATGTCCAGACCTTGAACCTTCCTGCTTTGTTCAGTCAGGAAAAAGACAAATTACAAAGAAATATTTATATGACAGGAAGAATATTGGATAAGCAATTTATCCTTGCTTAATTTTCACTTTCCTGAAGCCTGGATTTTGAGTCTCGCTATATTCGCCAACTGACGGAGCAGGATTCCGAGTTCCGGGAGGGTATAAGAAGTTCCTGGTTCCTGGTTCCAGGTTCCAGGTCCCTGGGCACGCGTACGGAGACGCGCGCCATTCTGGAAGAAGTTCCTGGTTCCTGGTTCAATGAGTCGTGAGTCGTGAATCGTGAATCGTGAATCGAAAAAACAGAGAGTTGGGTCAAGAGCGTGTAAGTTCCGGGTTCTTCTCCTAACAGTCTAAAAGCCTACAGCCTATTAGCCTTTTTTAGATTCACGATTCACGACTTTGGTCCCCCTGTACCTTCTCCATAACATGATTATTGCGGTGAGGATGATCGCTTCTCCTGCAGCAAACATTATCCAGTTAAATTTTACAGGTGTGTACTGAATGGAGAGGCTGAATAAATCCTCGCGGGGAACTGTCCATATATCACGAAACGAATAATGTTTCAGGATAAATGCCGAATAATCCCAGATTAGGCTCAGAAAAATGACCATTGCTCCGCATATCAGGATGATCCATTCAGCGGTATTGAGCCTTATATCAGTGTGTCTGTCTGAAAAATAAACCAGGACCATAGCCAGAAGTATCATAGTCAGGGAGATGAGCACGGGCGCAAGCACCGGGCTTGTCCATGTGACAGGTATCAGGAAGAGGATATCCCAGGTAAACAGAGATGCCGGCCAGCCGGTCAGTGCTTTAAGGAATAAATAATAAAAAATGTCCCATAAAGCAAAACAATAAAGGAACCAGGCAAATTTCCCAGTGTTTGTCTTTCCGGCGATCAGGGCAACTGTCAGCAGCATGATGAGTGTTGCAGCCTCACGCAGCACCTCGGTCAGCGCCATATGTCCCGGTACAGGTTGGAGGGGGAAATCAAAGCCACCGGGGTACACGATCTCCCGCAGGTATATTACTACAGCACTCTCCAGAAATCCCATGGCGATGCTGAACAGCGAAAGCCACAAAAGTGTCTTAAAAATACTCTTGCTCATAGCGAAGGATATAGGTACAGAATAAAACGGTTACAGAAAAGATTAAATTATATAAAGGGTATTACGATTTACAGACTTGACTGTAGTGTGGTATGCATCCTGGTTAGTTTTCCTGTTAGTTCCTGTTAATAATTATATCTTCAAAACGGCTCACTAATATTCAACAGGTAAATTGTTATATTTACCCGGTAAGGAATATGATTTTTGATTTATAAAATTGAGAAATTATGGCACAAAGAGAAAGATTAAGATGGTTTGTTTTTGTAACAGTTGTATTTGTATTATTTTTTTCATCCTGTTCGCAAAATCAGAACTGGCCCCAGTTCAGGGGACCTGAAGGCAACATGATAACCGGCAGCAGGGACCTGCCGGAAGAGTGGGGAGATGGGACGAACGTCAAATGGGTTTATGAGCTGAGCGGCACAGGCTGGTCATCTCCCATAGTGTGGGATGGGAAGGTATTTATTGCCTCGACCTTCCCGGAAAAGATTGCACCTGTAACGGAACATAGCCCGATGCCTCCTGAGGAAGATTCCCTTCAAGCTGGTTCTAACCCTCCTCAACCCGGGCAGGGTGAAAGGCAAAGTTCCCGGGAGAATCCTCCTGCTCAGGGTGGTCAGGATATGGGACCCCGTCCGGGTCAGAATGTTCAGCCCGGTCAGGGTCCGGGAGGCCCATCGCCGGAGGATAATGATACCAGTTATAAAAACGAGGTTTACAGGTGGGAATTAACCTGCCTTGACCTTAACACAGGTAAGGAGCTATGGAAACAGGATGCCTTTAGAGGAAATCCTAAAGTCACTAAACAGCCAATGAATACCTATGCATCAGAGACCCCTGTTACCGATGGCAAAAGGGTTTATGTTTATTTCGGTATGACCGGACTTTTTTGTTTTGACATGGATGGGAAACCGCAATGGCAAAAAGACCTGGGTGCATATAATACACAGGGAGGCTGGGGAACAGGATCATCTCCGGTTATCTATAAAGATATTCTTTATATTCAGGTAGATAATGAGGTGAATTCATTCCTGGTGGCATTGGATGCTGCTACAGGTGAGGAGAAATGGCGGGTAATGCGCGATGAGAAAACCAACTACAGTACTCCGTATATCTGGAAAAACAAGGTAAGTACTGAACTGGTGGCATTAGGAAAGACAGCATGTTCATACGATCCCGGTACAGGTACTGTTTTATGGGAGCTCAGGATCGGAGGAGAGCAGACAATTCCATCACCTGTGGGCGATGATGCACATCTTTATCTTGGCAATGCAGGCGGTGATATGGCAAAAGGGGACCTGTTTTCAGTAAAAGCAGGAGCTGAAGGTGATATCACACCAAAAGAAGGAGAAGAAACAAGCAGTGGAGTGGAATGGACGCTTCCCGATGCCGGACTTGCAAATGCATCTCCTTTACTCTATAAAGGATTTATTTATATTATTGGTGGGAGAGGAGAGATATTATGCCTGGATGCTGTCAAAGGGGTACAGGTATATAAAGAAAAAGCTAGTGGTGCCGGAGCCGTCTGGGCCTCTCCATGGGCATACAATGATAAAATCTCGTTTTTAGATGAAAACGGAGTTACACATAGCTTTAAAGCCGGAGAAAAATATGAATTGTTTTCTGAAAACAAACTGGATGACAGATTCTGGGCATCAGTGGCAGCAAGCGGTGATTCTTATGTTTTCAAAGGTGCGAAAAAGCTGTACTGCATTGGGGAATAGTATAACAAGTGAGTTAACCTGTACAGCAAGGGTAGGGGTTCAAAGTTCAAGGTTAATGCGTTGAAGCGGAAAAACAGGAAAGGGAATAAGGCAATAAGTGGAGAAGGATATATGTGGAAAAGGGATATCCGACTTCTGACTACCTTCTGCCTGCTCGTTATTCCCTTTACTCATCACTCTGTGCTCGGCTCTCATCGGATGACTCCACGTCATCCGATGAGTTACAGAAATCTTCTAACTTTGCTGACGCGCATCTCCTGACGCGTGCCCAGGAAAATGAATGTTATCAGAATATAAGGTCACGCGTTTGGATACGCGCGCCTCTGGGGAACCATGAACTTCTTTATTCTTTTTCTTCCCTCTTGGAACCAGCAACCAGGAACTTGGAACTTCTTCTTCCCTTCAGCCTAACAGCCTTCAGCCTAATAACCTTCTTCCGACTCATCACTCACTTTCCTTTTGCCCCGAAATATTTGCTAATTTTAAGCGTTTTTACCGGAGTAATAGCCTGACAAATTGATATACCCCGACAATTTCGAGGAGAAGACAGGATTTACCAGGATCCGTGAGCTTGTGACAGGATTTTGTGCATCAAGCCAGGGGAAAATCTGCGTCCGGGAAATGTCATTCGATACCAGTGAAGCTGGTATCAGGGATAAACTGGCACAGGTAAATGAGTTCAAAAACATACTGGTCAATGAACGGGCTTTTGAAATCGGTCCTGTACCTGATCTGAGCTCGTCACTTGACAAGTTCAGGCTCGAAGGGACATTCCTGGAAGCAGATGAACTGAAAGATTTGCGCACCGCACTTGATACTGCGAAGGGTTTACTTGCCTTCTTCAGCAGGCAGAACAGCGCACTTTATCCTGCATTACATGCAATGACCGGCAGCATCAAGGTTTATCCATATGTTACCGAACGCATCAATACAGTCCTTAACAAGAACGGTAAGCTTAAAGACAATGCCTCACGGGAGCTTATGAACATAAGGCAGGAAATGACCCGTAAGCAGGCCTCGGTGGCAAAGGTGATGAACCAGCTTATGCAACTGGCCCGTACGGAGGGACTGGTTGATAAAGATACCATGCCGGCCGTCAGGAATGGCAGACCGGTAATCCCCGTGGATGCAGCTGACAAACGAAAAATCAGGGGTATAATCCATGACCAGTCATCAACGGGCAAAACAATTTTTATTGAACCGGCAGAACTGGTGGAAGTGAATAATGACCTCAGGGAGCTTGAATATGATGAACAGCGGGAGATCATCAGGATACTGATCCTGCTGACCACTGACCTGCGACCATACCAGCAGGAGATTGGGGACGTTAACCTGTTCCTGGGCATTATTGATTTCGTAAGGGCGAAGGCCCTTTTTGCCATTGACATACACGCTATTATACCTCAGCTGTCCCCTGAGAAACTCATCAGCTGGAAAAAGGCAGTTCATCCTTTGCTTTATCTTTCACACCGTAAAGAATCCCGGGAGGTGGTACCCCTCGACATCACCATCGGCGGGAAAAACAGGATACTGGTCATCTCAGGGCCCAACGCAGGCGGGAAATCGGTCTGCCTGAAAACTGTGGGACTACTACAGTACATGCTGCAGTGCGGCTTGCTCATACCCGTCGGCGAAGATTCCTCCTCAGGTATTTTCGAACAGATATTTATCGATATAGGTGATGAGCAGTCCATAGAAAATGATCTGAGCACCTACAGCTCACACCTGAAGAGTATGCGGTTCTTTCTGAAACATGCCGGCAGTTCAACCCTGTTGCTCATAGATGAATTCGGGGCAGGGACTGAGCCATTGCTGGGCGGTTCGATAGCTGAAGCGGTACTCGAACAGCTTAACCTGACGGGTTGTTACGGGGTTATTACCACTCATTACAGCAACCTCAAGCATCTGGCTGCTTTTACCGAGGGACTGGAAAATGCGGCCATGTTGTTTGACCATACACTTATGAAGCCTTTGTTCAGGCTGGAGATCGGTCAGCCGGGCAGTTCTTTCGCTTTTGAAATAGCGCGTAATACAGGCTTACCTGAAGAGATTATCGCTTCCGCGACAGTTAAAGCCGGCGAAGAGCACAGGAATTTTGACAGGCACCTGAGGGAGATCATCCGTGATAAGAAATACTGGGAGGCCAAAAGAGACAAGATCAGGATTTCTGAAAAACGACTTCAGCAGATACTGGAAGCATATTCGGGGGAACTGGAAATAGCAGAAAAAGAGCGAAAAAAAATTATAAGCGATGCCAGGAACCAGGCTGAACAGATGCTGGCCGAGACCAACAGGAAAATAGAAAATACCATCAGGGAGATCAGGGAAGCCCAGGCAGAGAAAGAAAAAACCAGGGAAATACGCTCCGGGCTGGCTGACTACCAAAAAAATCTTGAAGGTGAGATCCGTGAAACAGATGGTTCGCTAAGCAAAAAAATAGCCGTCATTAAGGCAGAGGAAGAAAAGGTAAAAGAACGCAGGCAAATGTTCGGACAATTGGAAAAAATAGTGAAAGAGCAGAAAAAAACGATCGATCCCACCATCAGGCCGGGCGATTATGTAATATTAAAAGGCCAGGAAACTCCGGGAGAGGTTATACAGGTCAGCGGCACCAGGGCAAAGGTCAATTTTGGTTTCATCACGTCTACCGTTGATCTGAAACAGCTCGAAAAGATTGATCCGCAAGATTACAGGGAAAAGATACAACCTCCTGAGGAAAATGGGGATTATGCAGACTGGGACCTGTCCTGGAAGAAACTTCATTTCAGCCCCCAGATCGATATCAGGGGACAAAGGGTGGAGGAAGCCATCAAATCTGTTTCCGATTTTATTGATGAAGCTGTGGTCGTCGATGCCAGGGAGGTACGGATACTACATGGCAAAGGAGACGGGATCCTTCGCCAGGCAATCAGGGAATATCTTAAGACCACCGG
>Ga0172364_10004364_pt1 | contig 11237 bp, 7 predicted proteins | sample LakKivSesite10cm_FD_114545 | JGI IMG/M metagenome (GOLD analysis project Ga0172364, IMG submission 114545) | Sediment microbial communities from Lake Kivu, Rwanda - Sediment site 10cm | ecosystem: Environmental > Aquatic > Freshwater > Lake > Sediment | place: Rwanda: Western Province, Lake Kivu... | reverse complement strand
TTTTTCGATTTCTCTCAGTTCCGCATCGCTCAGCCCGAAGTAATGCCCGATTTCATGGAGGACGACCTCCCTGACCTTTTTCTTTATTTTCTCTTCTGTAGGGCAGATGCTTTCTATGGTCCTTTGGTAGATGACAATTACATCCGGCGGGACGTTTCCATAGAATGGTCCGCGGTGTTTGAAGGGCACGCCGTGGTAGTGGCCGAGGATTGAGCTGAACAACGGAGTTTGGGTTTGCTCGTAGATTTCCCTTGAAGGATTTTCTTCGACAATCACTGCCAGGTTGTCGAGATATTTCTTGAACTTCCGGGGAAGTTCGTCCAGTGCTTCTCGAACCAGCTCTTCAAATTTCTCTTTTTCCATCGGGAAAAATATTCCTCTATTTTTCAATTCCTTTTCTTGCCATCACGCCTTTCTTGTAATAATGCTTCCTTTCCTTCATCTCAGTGACCAGGTCTGCCCTTTTGAGGAAAGAGGCGGGCGCATACCTTCCGGTCAGGACGACTTCGACATCCTCCGGCTTCTGGTCAAGAAACTTGTGGACGTCTTCTTCTCGAAGCAAATTCAAGTCGACAGCGACATTTATCTCATCGAGGATGATAATTCTGAATTTTTTGGAAAGCATGGCCGCAAGGCATTTTTTTAAGCCTGTTCTGGCACGCTCGATATCTTCCTTATCCGGGTCTTTTGTCACATGAATAAAGCCTTTTCTGCCGAATTGGGCGATGGCAATCAGCGGAAAGAGCTTTTTGAGAGAGAGGAGTTCTCCATACATCTGGCCTTTGAGGAATTGCCCGATGTAAACCCTTTGTCCGTGGCCGGCTGCCCGCAGGGCGAGCCCCAAGGCTGCTGTGGTTTTTCCCTTTCCATTCCCGGTATAGACCTGGACATATCCTTTAAACTGACTTTTTTTATTCATTATTTAAAACTATATTTGAACCTTTGAATTGAGTCAACTTTTTAAAAAGAAATTATTTGTGCTATAATCGCCGAGATGTTGGACGCCAAGTTTGTTCAGGAAAATGCAGACCTTATCATCAGCAAGATAGCCGCTCGAGGTCTTGAAATCGAGCTGGACGAATTCCTCCATTTTGCGTCAGAAAAGAAAATCCTTTTGAGAAAAGTTGAAAACCTTCGCTTTGAGAAGAACAAAACTTCTGAGCTCATCGCCTGCAAAAAAAGAGAAGGAGAAGGCGCAGCGTCCTTGATTTCAGAGATGAAGAAGGTCGGCGAGGAGATAAAAAAATTGGAAGATGAGCTGCGCAAGGTCGAGGCCAAGCTGCAGAAAATCCTCCTCAACATTCCCAATCTTCCTCACGGCTCTGTGCCGGTTGGCAAAAGCTCTAAAGACAATCTGGAAATCAGGAGATTTGGCGAAAAGCCGAAGTTCCCTTTTCCTTCTCAACCGCACTGGGAGATAGGGAAGAGGCTCGGCATCTTAGATTTTGAGCGGGCATCCAAGATCGCCGGCTCAAGGTTTGCCGTTTATTTTGGAGCAGGCGCCAAGCTGGAAAGGGCGCTGATTAACTTTATGCTTGATATTCACACTAAGGAAAGGGGATATCAGGAAGTCATCCCTCCTTTCATCGCCAACGAGGAGAGCCTGACCGGAACTGGCAACCTGCCCAAGTTCGAAAAGGACCTCTTCAAGCTCAAAGGATACCGTTGGTACATGATTCCCACAGCCGAGGTTCCTCTGACAAACCTTTATCGGGAAGAGATTCTTGAAGCAGCCGCGCTTCCTAAGAGGTTTGTGGCCTACACTCCCTGTTTTAGAAGAGAGGCCGGCTCCTATGGCAAAGACATAAGAGGCCTGATTCGCCAGCATCAGTTTAACAAGGTGGAGCTAATGACCTTCTCCTTGCCTGAAAATTCTTACCAGGAGCTGGAGAGGATGACCGCTGATGCTGAGGAAGTTTTGAAGAGGTTGGAATTGCATTACAGGGTCGTTGCCCTATGCACGGCAGACTTGGGCTTTGCCGGCGCCAAGACCTATGATTTGGAGCTGTGGATGCCCTCGCGGAATAATTACCTGGAAATATCCTCCTGCACCAATTGCGAGGATTTTCAGGCAAGAAGAGCCGGCATTCGCTTTCGCCGCGAGCCAAAATCAAAACCTGAGTTTGTCCACACCCTGAACGGCTCAGGAGTGGCCCTGGGAAGAACGGTGAGTGCTGTTCTGGAAGCTTTTCAGCAAAAAGACGGCTCGGTCATCATCCCTCATGCCCTGAGGCCCTATATGGACGGCATGGAAAGAATTACAGTCTGAACTTTTGGTTTTCGTTAAGCTTCTCTGATTGAAATCTTTTTTCTGGTGAGCGCCTCGACCTTTAAGTTTTTACTTCGTTATTGCCAAAGAAATGCTGCTCAATTGTCACTGCAAGCCTCAAGGGCCTGACAATCTTGTTTTTCAATGAGAATTTATTTGTGGTGCTCAAACGAGACTTCTCACAATGAGAAGTCATATTGTTGCCTTAGTCTAAATAAGCTTGCGGCCCGAAGGTTCAGCGGGTAGAATATATAAATCATTATGGAGGGATGGCCGAGTGGTTTAAGGCGGCGGTCTTGAAAACCGCTTTCCGGGTGACCGGAACGGGGGTTCGAATCCCTCTCCCTCCGCCAAAGAATCTAGAATAACATTGGAGCGAAGTTTCTTTTGGGCAGAAGCGGATTTTTCTTATTTATTTTGTTAAGCTTTTAAAAGTTGAAAGCGATGTCGTTAATAAACCGACTGTGCAGATAATTGAGAAAATTGCCAAAGCGCTTGATGTTTCTATTAAGGGTTTATTAAAATAAAGGGGCTCAATCATGTCTGCTCAAAAAGAAATAGAATATAGCTATAAGAGAAAAACTTGGCAGGAAAAAATGGCTGATAAGAAAAATCTGCCTAAAATATTGAAACTGAAAAGTAACTTTCCCTGTTATAAAGCCTTAACGAAAATGGGAGCAAAGGCTGGTGATAAAGTGGTTTTGACCAATCCAAAAGAGGTTGAAGAAATTATGAAAAGAGTTCCCAGGGGGAAACTTATTACTATTCGCGAAATTTGCAGAAAGCTTGCTAGAAGGCATAAAGTAGACGCCTGCTGTACTCTTACCACTGGAATTTTTATTATGACAGTAGCCAATGCAGCAGAAGAAATGAAAAAAGAAGGTAAAAAAAGTGATAACCCTTATTGGCGCACGCTAAAAGCAGGAGGATTTCTTAACGAAAAATATCCTGGAGGAGCTGAGACACATAAAAAATTATTGGAAAAAGAAGGCTATAAGGTGATTAAAAAAGGCAAGCGATATTTGATTTGTGATTTCGAAAAATATTTAGCCAAAGTATAAAAGAAAAAGCATGAGAAAAATTTTAAGTATTCCGCATCGCGTTTGTGAATCAACTTGTTACGTCAATGGTCTCGAAGATATTTTGGAATGGCAAGGCCAAAAATATATGAATTATCTTCTTTCTGTTCTGGGTGGAATGGGAGAGTTTGCTTATCTTAAATTTAAGATTGCCAATCCTCCTTGTATGGTTTATTGGGGGGCAAGCCCAAAATATCTAATGAAAGATTTACAAACAATCATTGGATTCAAACAGGTATTAAGTGAAAATAAAGTCTTTAAAAATACTTTATCTAAACTTAAAGAGTTGATTGGTAAAGGTCAGCCGGTAGTTGCTGGCGCTTTAGATATGTATTATCTCCATTATTATCCCGAAATATATCAAAGGCAGCATATTCCAATTCATTATGTGTTAGCGGTGGGATATGATGATAAAGAACAAATAGCTTATGTTCACGACTGCAGCCATGAAGACGTACAGAAGATTCACTATGCGGAATTTGAAAAAGCTCTAAATGTTAATGTTCCTGGCATGAGTAAGAAAAATACTATTAAAGCCATTGTTCCCCCATCGATGTTGCCTTCTGAATTAGAAATTGCTAAAAGAGGCTTAAATTTAAGGGCGCAAAAAATGCTTCACCCACCCGTTAAACTTTTTGGCATACCAGCCATGAGAAAATTAGCAAAAGAAATCTTTGAATGGAAACGTAGAGAATGTTTTGAACATCTTGCTACTTATGCTACAAGACCACCTTTGCCTCCTAAAACTTTTGAGAAAAGCGACGGAATGAGATTTTGGAAAGCAAAAGTTTTAAAAGAATTGGGCCAAAAATATAAAATTGATGAGTGGCTAAAGGTTTCTGCAATGTTTCAAGAATCCGGAGGACTCATTATTGAAATCTGCAAGGCTGCAATGGAACAAGATAAGGAGAAAATTTCCAGTATTCTTTTGAAAGTTGCTGATATTGAAGAAGAAGCTTATAATATTTTGAAATAGTTATCTAAAAGAATTTTCCGCTAAGCTCAGCAGAGGCGAGCAGTCGGGCTTGATTAGTTTCGAAAGTTCCAGGCCCGGTGGTAAATTTATTCTTAACACGGAAAGAAGATGCTCACCCTGCTTTCTGATAAACTTTGATTGCATCCTCAAAAATGATAGAATAGCCTCAGCTTGCAGCGATTTGCGGAGAGGTGCTGGAGTGGTCGATCAGGGTCGCCTGCTAAGCGACTGTTCCGGTATTAAGCTGGAACCGTGGGTTCGAATCCCACCCTCTCCGCCATCACATGAGAAATACGAGCCTTGATTATAGATTGACCTTAAGCAAAAGGGATTTGATGGATGAAAGTCAAAAAATCGTTGGCAGACATCAATCTCCATTCAGAAAAGCCGGCCTCAATTGAAAGAATTGTTCATCAGGCTTCACCTCGGCTGGAAGACATAAGTATCTCTACGATTTCTTCATGTCTGAGCGATGTGCCGTCCTGGGGGGAATCGATGATCCTGAAGTTGAAGAAAGGACAGTTCCCATCATACCAGCGAAAATCCAAGGGCCTTGCCTCTTGAGCCCTTTTTTCGGCTTCCTTCTGGTTCAGCAGCTCTCCAAATCCTTTCATGTTCACTCCCTTTTTCGGATCGACTCCGATGATATAACGCTTATCCCCTAAATTGGTCATGAGAAAGGTGAAGCCTTCACCGAGAGGAGAATTCTCCCTGTCTCTTCGAGCCCATTCCTTTAGGAGAAAGCTTCTTGGATTTTTGACGACAAGTCCGCTGACTTTCTTTTTACCGCTTCCCTGAGCCAAGGGCAAGGAGAGGATGAATTTGTCGGCCCTGTTGATGTCGAGCAGGTAATTGAAGTAGTCATCTTCAGCCTTTCTCATCGCCCTTTCGTACCTTTCGATACCTGAAAAGAGCTTTCTATTTTCAAAGATTTCGTATCCTTCTTCTGACCTGCTGTGGAGGAAATTCATGAATTTTAAGCCCTCTTTCACCCTTTCCAGGTTGTTTTCTTCTTCTCCTTTTTTGATAGCGGCAAAGAGCGCTCGAAGAATGGAGTAGGGAGTGGAAGTCAGGTCGATTTCCTTGGGCAGGCTGGCGGAATCAACCATCCGAGCATAAGAAGATATTTTCTCCATGCCAGGGTCGATATTTCCTGTTTTCAAAAGCCTTAAGGCAAGAAAGATCGAGGAGATGGAATCAAAGTCAGGCAAACGGTGAGTTATGATTTCCAGCTTCAAGGCTGCTCTTTCTTTTTCCGTCGTCTCCTCTTTTTTGAAATGGTCGAGGACAAGATGTGGATGTTTGGTGATCAACGAGGCCGTGCACTCGACTTCTGCGCCGGGCTGATGGTGGTCGATTACGCCCGGAACTGTTTTCATACCCACATCCAGGACTAAGACTCCTTTTTCCGGTTTCAGGTCTTCACCATACTTGACAAATTTGTAGCTGACTTCCAGTGGCTTAGTGTTCATTTTTTAATGACCGCTTCATAGGCTTTTGCTCGGGGCTTGCAGCAGCTGGCAGATAAGAATTCAATGATTTTTGCACTGCCTGAAGGAAAAGGATAGCGCCTCAAACCCTTGAGAGAGACCCAGCGACGACGGCCTTGGCTCAAATGAGGCTCATTTTTCAGCGTGCACTCATAGGCATAAAGAGTGACTTGGAATTGAGTGTAGACATGGCTGACTTTGACTAGAAACTTTATCTTTTTTGCCTCAGCCAAGAGTTCCTCTCTTATCTCCTGTCGAAGAGCCTCTTCTTTTGTTTCTCCAGCTTTTATTTTCCCCCCTGGAAATTCCCAGAGGTCAGCCAAAAGGCCTTGAGGCGGTCTTTTCTGGATGAGGAACTTTCCCTTTCTTTGTATTACAGCAACCACTGCTTCGACCTTTGTGTGTTTTCTCTTTTTGGGAGTGGGAATGATTTCCTGCGTCCCTTCTTTGAAAGCTCGACAGAAATCGCTTATCGGGCAGAGAAGACAGAGGGGATTCTTCGGGCGACAGACTTGGGACCCGAGCTCCATCAAGGCCTGATTGAAGAGACCCATTCTTTTTTGAGGGAGGTAAGGCTTTAGGAAACGGAGCAGGAACCTGTCATTTTTTGCTCCTGCCTCTGAGCGCAGACCGGCCAGCCTCATTGTTATGCGGCGGACATTGGCGTCGACCACAGGATAAGATTTGTCAAAGGCAAAGCTGGCAACTGCGGCAGCCGTGTAAGGGCCGAAGCCCGGCAAATTTCTCAGTTGATCGAAGTCGGAGGGAATTTGACCTCTGAATTTGTCGCAGATGACCTGCGCAGCCTGATGCAAATTTTTGGCCCTTTGGTAATAGCCTAATCCTTGCCAGGCTTTAAGAACCTTTTGAAGAGGCGCTCGGCCCAGGCTGCGGATATCAGGGAAAAGCTTGAGCCATTTTCTATAAAAGGGAAGAACGGCCCGGACAGTTGTCTGCTGAAGCATGACTTCGGAGACCCAGATCTTGTATGGGTCATGGCTCCCCCTCCAGGGAAGTTTCCGGTGCTGCTTTTCATACCAGAGGCGTAGTTTTCTTAGAAAAGTGGAAACCAGACCTCTCTTTTTTCTCATCGGTAGTTTCAACGTTCGCCGATAGAAGATGAAACGCGAAATAATCCGCTCGAGATATTTATCATAAATTTACGTTCTTTGGCAAAACCGAAGTGTTAAACTTCCTTGACAATAGAGCCTATATAATATATTTTTTAAGGGAAAATAAAGAAAAAAGTATGCCAAGATTTCCCTCAGCGGTGATGAAACTAATCTAAAAGACTACAGAATATTGCGCTCAGGTCTCCTTTTGAGTAAAATTTGATAAGGCTAAAACTCATACAGCCTAAGATAAAATGAAAAAGATAGGCAAGTACGAAATAATAACCATCCTTGGAAAGGGGGCAATGGGGATTGTTTACAAGGCGCGAGACCCGATCATAAACCGGGAAGTCGCCATCAAGACTATCCGCTTCGATTTGGTCTCTGAGGAATCGGAAAACGAAGAGATCATGCAGAGGTTCATGAGAGAAGCCCAGGCAGCAGGCAAATTATCACACCCGAACATCATAACCATTTATGATGTTGGGAGAGAGGAGAACGTGACCTTCATTGTTATGCAAATGATTGAAGGGCAAAGCCTGCAGAAGGTGATCTCTTCAGGCGAGAAGCTTTCAACGCCGGAAGTCATTGATTTCATGTGCCAAGTCGCCAGTGCCTTGGATTATGCTCACAAGAATGGGATTGTCCACCGAGATATGAAGCCCGGAAATATTTTGCTGGATAAAGAGAGGAAACCGTACATCTGTGATTTTGGCGTGGCCCGTGTCGAGACGTCTACCTTGACCCAGTCAGGAACAGCAGTCGGCACGCCGAGTTACATGTCTCCTGAGCAGGTTATGGGAAAAAAAGTAGATAAGCGCTCAGATATATTCTCCCTGGGCTGTATTCTCTATGAAATTCTCACCGGGAGAAGGCCTTTTGAGGCTGAAAGCATAACAACCGTAATCTATAAGATTATCAACGAAGAGCCTGCCCCTCTTCTTGAAGTGAAAAAGGGGCTTCCTTTAGGTTTTGAGCATGTCATTACCAAGGCCCTGGCCAAAGACCCCAATGACCGTTACCAGTCCTGCGCTGAGTTTGTTGCTGATTTAAGAGGAGTCAACGCCATAGCAGAAAAGACGATAGCCATCACCATGGCTAAAGAGGAACTCCCGCTGGTCGAGGTTCGAAAGAAAAGAAAAATGGGACCGGCTTTAATCGCCGCTCTGGTTATAGCCGTAGTCATCATTGTCGCCGGAGCCTTGTTCATTTTTCAGACAACTGGGAAGCTGCCTTTTTTTTCAGGAGGCAAACAACAAGCAAAAGAAGAAAAAGCCGCGGTTATTCCCCAGGTCAGCGCACCGATTCCTGGAAGCATAGAGGATAAGTTAAACAAGGCTAAAGAAAGCTTTGATAAAGGAGATTATGCCCAGACTGTCAAGCTTGCTGAAGAAATTCTGGCCGCAGATGCCAATAATTTAGCCGCAAAAGATTTATTGACTCAAGCCCAGAGTAATATGGCTCAGAGCAATATAGCTCAGAGTAATGTCGCCCAAAATAATGCAGCTCAGAGCAGTTTAACCAAGTCCGTGACTACCCAAGTGCCTGCTAAAGAAGAATCTAAAGCAGTAAAAAGTTCAATACCTCCTAAGCCCAAAGAGACAGTGCCTGAGTCAAAAGAGAAAAAAGCAGCTGAGACTCAGCCGAAGTCGACGACAACTCCTCCCATAAAAACTGTCGTTCCCGGCAGTGTCGAGGATAAGTTGAACAGGGCAAAAGAGTATTTTGAGAAGAAGAATTATTCTGAGACAATAAGGCTTGCTAAAGAAATTCTTGCCGTTGAAGCCGGCAATGCCGCGGCACAAGAATATCTAAATAAAGCCGAGGCGAAACAAAGGGAAGCGGCCTTGATTGCTCAAACCCTCAAAGAGGGAATAAGCTGCTATGAGAGCGGGGATTACCAGCAATGTCAACAGAAGATGGAGGAAATATTAAAGTTGGATAGGGCCCACTCGGATGCGCTGAAGTATAAATCTTTGGCTGAGAAAGCAATTTATGAACAGGGAGCCGAGGGGGAGATCAGGCAGATAATCGAACGCCGGAAAAAGGCAGAGGAGACGAGGGACCTTCCTTTGCTCATGAGCGACATTGGCTCTGACGAGCTTCGACAGGAAAAACGCGTTGATTTAATGGTTATTTTTAACAACTATGATCAGATCAAGTGGTCAAGTGTTTCCAATTTCCAGGTCAAGTTTAAAGACAGAAGCCATGCCGAGGCGAGTTTTTCCTATATTTCAACGGCTGTTTCAAAAAAGGACGGTTCACCGGCGTCTGTTTTTCAAGGCGTAAAAATCTGGACGATGGAAAAACAAGGAAATGATTGGAAGATAATGAAAGAGGAAGTGAAATAAAAGATGATAGCTTTGAAAAGGAGGGAAAGCATGAGGTCAAGGAAACTTTGCAGGGGAATAAGATTTATATTTTTTATCGTTCCGTTTTATTTCATTCTTGCCGGCCTGAATGCAGCTCCCTTGAAGGTGAAAGTGATTATCGACAATGCCAGTATTCAGGCCACTCGTGAGGTCGGCGGAAAGGTATTGACCAGAGTTCCTTTAAACACAATATTGAGCGCGGAGAGGAAACAGGGAGAGTGGTACAAGGTGACTTGGGAAAAGGAAGGAGTCACCGGCTTTATTCATGAGATGCTGGTCCAGGAAGTCAGTGAAAGCGAATCAGCTCAAGTGGGAGCTGGGGCACCAGCCAGGGGAGGAAAATCAGATGCAGAGGTTATCGCTGAAATTCAGCTCAAAATGGAAGAGGCCAAGAAATTGATAAGGGCGGGACAAGACCTTGATAAAGCCGTTAGCACGCTGAGGCCCCTTGTGGCCAAGACCATCGGCCTTACAGACCAACAGCGGCAGAAAGAATTATCGACCGAAGTTTATTTGTGGATAGGACTTGGCTATAGCGCTAAAGGAGATGAGCTTTCGGCCTTAAGAGAATTCCGGAATATGTTTGAGGTTGACAATGTCTATGCCAAGGAGATAACAAAGAACATTCTTGACCAGAAAGTTTCAGCCTTGATCCAGCAAGCCGAGAATGAGTATTTGGGATTAGTCACTGAATACCTGATCGAAATTAACACAGAGCCGAAAGAAGCAATGATAAAGATTGACGGGAAGGAAATCGGAGCATCGCCAAAGATCGCCAGAACGACAATTCCCAAGATTGTCATTGAAATTAGTAAACCGGGCTATAAGCCGCTCAAAGATGAAGTCTTCATTACCGCCTCTCCCACCAAGAAAGAATACACTTTAGAGAAGGCAGGGATGGATCTAAATGTGAAGTCTTTGCCAGAGGGGGCAAGAGTCTATCTCGATGGCACCGATACTGGAAAATTGACGAACTGCGTCCTGCCCACTGTGACTTTCGGCCTTCATAAAATAGCCGCAAAAAAAGAGAATTATGCAGACTGGGAAGGAGCAGTTGAGCTCAAAGAAGGCATGGCACCCGCCTCGGTTGAAGCAAGCTTGATCCCCAACAAATACCAGATGATCAACAAATGGGGTGGACCTCAATCCGCTTTCTTTAAGATGCCGGCGGCGGTAGCGGTCGATAAGGACAATAATGTTTATATTGTCGACCAAGGCCCGATCAAGTTGAAAAAGATAACCGCGGAAGGAAGACTTTTAACGGCTTGGGGAGCACAAGGAACTGAATTCAGGAGTCTGAAAAGCACTGGCGGCGTAGCTCTTGACAGTCAGGGCAATATCTACGTCACAGACTCAAAAAACAACTGTGTGATGAAATATGATAAGAATGGAAAATTTAATAAAAAATGGGGAATGTTTGGTGCAGGGAGGCTCAACTTTAATATTCCCCTTGGCATTGCTGTGGACAGCAAAGATGATATCTATGTTGTTGATTCAGGAAATAGCCGCATCGCTAAATATTCTAATCTTGGTGCTTTTAAAACACTATGGGGATCAGCGGGAACTTCAGATGGAAAGTTTACAATCCCAGTTGGAGTTGTCGTGAATCAAAAAGATGAAGTTCTTGTTCTCGACAGAGTCCGGGTCCAGAAATTCTCTTCAGAGGGAGAATTCATTTCTTCAATGGGGAAGACAGGTTTGGGCGATGGGGAATTCAGCAGGCCGACAGGAATATTCATTGACTCCAACAACTGTATCTACGTCGCTGATTCAGGAAACAATAGAATCCAGAAGTTTGATGAAAACGGCAAGTTCATAACCAAATGGGGGAGCGCAGGAACAGGCGATGGCCAGATGATGTTTCCGGTAGGTGTGGCGGTTGATGCCAGAGGATATGTTTACGTTGTCGAAAGGGATAACAACAGGCTCCAGATCTTCG
>Ga0172364_10004363_pt1 | contig 11238 bp, 7 predicted proteins | sample LakKivSesite10cm_FD_114545 | JGI IMG/M metagenome (GOLD analysis project Ga0172364, IMG submission 114545) | Sediment microbial communities from Lake Kivu, Rwanda - Sediment site 10cm | ecosystem: Environmental > Aquatic > Freshwater > Lake > Sediment | place: Rwanda: Western Province, Lake Kivu... | reverse complement strand
GATTGTAGTGCATTAGCTTCTAGGATAATTTTCTCAGCATTAGCTTTGGCTGCTTCCACAATCATTGTGTTTTGAATTTGTTGCTCTTCTTGTTTGGCTTTCATATTCAAAATCATAATTTCATTAGCACGTTGAGAATTTTGAATCCGAATTTCATTATCCTTTTGAGCCACAATAAATTCAGATTCTTTTTCAGTTCTAATTCTCTCCTTTTTCTCCTCCAAAACCTTTTTCATTGTTCTTTCTTCAGCCAAAGCCAAATAATTCTTTTCAATTGATGGAGGTAATCTTGGTTTTGTTAATCTGACAAAATTAATAAGCAGTCCTGATTTTTGTCTATCATTTTCTGATTGAATAAATTCTTTCATTAAATCATCAAGTGTATCAAATTCTTCAATTGCTATCTGATGTGCAGATTTTTTGGAACAAATCACATTAATTTGATGTCTAACCAAATCAGTTACCAAATGTCTGTCGTAATTTAATCCAAAACTACTAATTGTGCTATACACATATCCTACATCTAATGTATTACCAACTTCAACTGAATCAAAAATTAATTTTAATCCATCATTAGTTCCACACTCAACTTTTTCTACTGAATCTTTTTGTGGTCTAGTTTCTACATATGCGATTTTGGTTGTGATTGGATTATAGAATTGTAATCCAGGACCCATAATATTTGTTGAAATCTTATTCCAAACATATTCCACTCCTACATATCCGGTCTCAATTGTAACATAAAATGATTGAACCCGAATACCCAAACTAATCAAAAAGATAAGTTTCAATAAAACAATGTTTGAAATAGAAAATAACATTTGTATTGGATAAATATAGATGATATTTATATATAATTACATAATTATAATCGAATCCAGTTACTGGAATTTTCAATTTTTATACAATTTATGTGAAATAAGTATATAAATAAATATAATAAAACTATATATGAATACAATATTAGTTAATAATATATATAATTATTATTTGACAAATTTGAAATATTGTATTGGTAAAAATTTTATTCCAATTCAATAATTTTATTTATTCGTGGCTTTAATAAAATATTTTTATTATCATGAAATAAGTTTATTGTATCTTTATAAACCATATCTCTAAAATCTTTACATCTTTTAATTTTATCTTTGTTATTTATTTCGTCATTTTCTTGCTCATCTTCCAAATCTGCTAAATATTCAGTATCACATAATTTAACATATTTATTTGATGTTGTTAGGCGTGATTTTACTTGAGAATTATTTGAGTATATATTAAATAATTCATCTAAAATAGTTTTTGAATGTTCTATTATTCCATCCAAAACTAAATTTATAATATTAATGTCATTTGTTTTCCATTTTCCATTATTATATACTTTAACATATCCACGATTTTTATCAGTAATAATAATATTTTGATATTCAGGATATGATTCATTAATATATATATTTTCAATCATTTTAAGAATTATTTCTTTTCCATACAATTTCATATTTAGAAGTGGATTTATAAATAATTTCTTATCTATATTTGAATAATCCATATTATTAAAATTAACTATATTTGAGTTAGTATTTGTATTTGTTGTATTATTACTATTATGATTATTAGTAATATTATTAACAATATTTATATTAGTATTAGGTTTAGAACTTAATATTTCTTTTATTGGTACATTTTTGGTTCTTTTAATTTTTATTTGTTTTTTTATTTTTTCATTATCTTTTTTTAATTTTTCATTGTCATTTTTTAATTTCATAATTTGTTCATTCATTTTTATTTCCATATTTTTTTTGAATTCAATAAATTTATCTTCTAATTCTTTTAATTTGTCTGTATTTTCTATATTAGCATTTTTATTACAAACATTTTTTAAATGTCTTTCCAAATTGTATTTCTTTGAAAAACATTTTTTGCAAAATTCACAAATATATTCATCATCGTTATCATTTTTTATATTGTCTTGATTTTGAGGAGGAAATGGGAGCAATGGAGGAGCATTAGGAGGAGTTTTTTCTACACACGGTATTTTTCTATTGATGTGTGTTATATAATTACTTTTTCTATCAAAAACCTTTTTACATAATTCACAAGGATATTCTTTCATTTTTATATACTTAAATATTATTTTTTATTTATTTAAATTATATTTTTAACTTTATTTTTTAAGTTTTATAACTTGATTTTTTAAGTTAAAATTATATGTTTATTTTTTTTGTTTTATATATACACTTTTAATAATATTAATATATTTTATTTTATTAATTAAGTACATATGATTACAAAAATTATGAAAATATTAAAATCTTGAGAGAGAGTTGAAAAAATGAAAAAAAATCTTTGTAAAACAGAAAGTTATAAAATTTATAGTTATTTGTTAGTTAAAAATATTATATAATCTCATAATAAATATAATAAATGAGTTCACAACAAATTTATTCGTACATACTTGAAAATAAAAAAAAATTGGATTTGTTTAAGAAAATTTTAAATAATGTTTATAAATTAGATAATAAATACGTTATAAAAATAATAAACAATCTTAATAATAATTTGTTTGTGTCATTAGGAAATTATTATTTTATAAAAACCAAAACCAAATTAAATATTTTCCTCTTCAAACGTCATTTCTTTAATTCTCATTTGTTCATTAGATGTCATATAGTTAAAATATTGTTCTTCTGGATTATCTTTATGTTTACAATATTGAACCAAAGTATGATAATTATGATGATTTATTTGGGATGGATTTATGTTATTCATAATTTGAATTAACCATTTGGCACATAATACCATATCTTGGTAACAACAAAAATTCATTTGGTTAATAGTTTTGTTGTCTGTATTTGATGTAAGAACTTGTCCAGAATAATAAAGGATTTTAAAATTATCAATTGAATATGAATATGTTTTAGAATCAAATCTAATTAGAGATAATAATTTTTCAACATCTCCATATCTTATATTTGATTCCCCAAATACAATACAATTCGCAACTGATACTGATTCTAATTTAATATTCCATCTTGGAGTCAATATATAATTATCTAAATTGGATTTATCGATAGGAATACGACGATAATAATCATATGATGGTCTTAATACATATTTAAAATATTTATCAAGATTAAAAATTTTATTTTTAATACCATCTGAAATGAATTTTTTAAATTCATTTAATTCCTCATTTAATTTATAATTTGAATTATTTTTCTCTAAATAATCCAAATCTAATGGATATTTTTTATCATCCATATTGTGATTATAATAATTTATTTGTTTGGAATCTAAAGACATAAGAGGAATAATTATATCAGAAGCATTTGAATCTGGATTATGTTTGTCATTAAATTCTAAATTAGATGTATCTAAATCATTTGGTATATCTGAATCATTAGTTACAACATATTCAACCGGTTTAGACTTTATTTTATTTTCAAATAATTTTATTAACCTTAAATAACCATCGGATCCAGACCTATCTACATAACTCCGTAAATTTAATTTAGTTTCAGCATTGTATATATCAATTGGAAAATGATTTTTTAAACCAAAACCTTCACAATAATCAAAATATTTAGTTTTACGATTATCATCGACTAAATTTTGATTATTCCAAATATCTTGATATTTGGAATTGTTTCGTGTCATTTCTAAAAATAATTCTTTTCCTGTTATATTATATTTTCTTACGAAATTAGTTAAAACCCATTCTTCAAAATTTCCCTCAAAATACGTATTGGTTCCGAGTTCTACTTTTAATTTATCAGATGATGATAATAAAATTTTTTGATGTAAACTATATGATTCATTATAATATTGTAATATTTTTTTAATGGAATTATTTAATTTTAATTTATCTAAATCTTGAATTTTTATTGAATTTGAGCAATCATGTTCAATTTCATATTTTGTTATTGGTTTGGTAAATCCTGAAAAAATATTCCATCCTTTTTGCTTTGACAAATTAGTATCATTTGTTACTAATGGTAAAACAAATTCATTTGGTGGTATTTTAAAATTTGTTTTTAATTTAACAAAATTATCAAAAATTAATGTATCAATATTAACTAGTGGTTTAATGTTACTTCGTAAAATAGACATTTTTAAGTTATATAATAAATTATTTAGATTATTAAACTTTTTCAATTTTTTACAAGTTTATATTTTATAATTAAAATATAAATTGAATTATAATATTAGGATGTTAATGGGTATTGATAATTATTATACTTGTAAATATGATAATACTTTAAAAAATTTAAATAATTTTGATTTGTGTTTATTTTTTGATATTCCAGTTAGTTCCAAAACAATTTGTTTATGTGGATTTGATAACAATAATAATTCAGATAATTCAGATAATTCAAATTCACAATCACAATCACAATCTGACCCTAATCAATTAAATTATAAAGACAAAATAATATCTTTAATAACAAATAGTATAATAAATAATTATAAGACAAGAACACATTATACTAATATAGTTATACATTATTATTCTTGTGATAAAAATAAAAAATTTAATTCATCAAATATAAAGCCAAATAAATATTTTTCATCAAATTCTAAATTTGAATTTAATAATTTAGATTCGATTAAAATAATGTTGGATTATTTAGATAATTTAAATCAAATAAAAAATTTAAATTATCTAAATAATTCAAATACTCAATTTGCTTATGAGAATAATAAAATAATTTTATCAATATTGATTTTGGATTCGGTAAATTTGACAGAAGATAATGAAAAAAAGATTATTTTAGATTTGGTATCTAATTTTAACAAATATAAATTATGGATTATATGTGATTGTGATAATAATTTTGATAAATTAACGTTATTTCAACAAAATGAATTGGATAACTTTGTTGGAAAGTTTGAATACAAGATATATTCATCAAATTCAACATTAAAACAAATAGAAAATTATTATATTAATGATTTTGTTGAATGTATTGGAGATATTAAATATATATTCAATACATTTAACAAATTTAAAAATAAAAAAATACATTTGGTAACATTAAGGCAAAAAATTAAAAAATCAAGCAATTTGCAAATAAATTTAGATTCAGAATTAGAATCAGATACAAATATCACACCTAAAATAATGGGTTTTATTCCTTATAAAATAACAAAACCAATATCAAATTCTTTTTGTGAATCAGATACAACTGTAAAATTAAAATCTAATGAACACTTAAATAATTATAAAGAATTTAAAATAAATGTTTTTAATGAATCTAAAAGATTTAATTTGATTAAAGAATTTCCATTAGTATCTGACGATTTATCAGAATCTTTATCACAATCTTCTTTATCACAATCTTCTTTATCAAATAATGAATTATTAACAGAGGATTCTAAAAATATTAAATTATCTAAAATAAAATCATATAATACATCGACTGATTATATGTGCGATTATCTAAAAAATAGTGAAAAAATAAAAGTTTCAACCAATAATAAAAATTCACATAAAAATAAATCAATATCTTCTAATTCAAAAACAAATCCTAAAGCAAATCCCAAAGCAAATTCTACCCAAAACAAATCAACAAAATTATCAAATCAAGATATTTTTATTAAAAATACTTCAGAAAAAGTAATTAAATCTGGTTCCAAATTCATACCAAATCTGAATCCGAACCCAACCAATATTGAATTTTTTATTGGGACAAATGTTAAAATAAAAATAAATTTTCAATAAACATCATTAAATTATTTTATAAACATTCAAATATGGTAATATATTATTTGACCCAATAATAAATTTTTTGTTCAATAAATTTGGTAATCCCTCATTCATAATTAAATTTTTAAACAAATTCATATTTGAATGAATAAAATTTATATAATGATATTCACCCACATAATAAATATTATTCAAGTTATCAAACAAATTAGATGGTTTTAAAATATTTGTAGAATTTATCAAATTAATATTGCCATTTATATATTTTTCATATGCAAACAAAATAGAAGTTTTTATTTGGGTATCTAATGCATTTAATCCATTGAGAGTACCTAAAATAGCATATTTTAAATCATCAAATAAAATGTCAATAAATCCACCAAATATATATAATAAATTTGATAATTTAATAAATGTATTGTCAGCCAATATAGTTTTTATTTGAGAGCAATTTTTTTCTTGTAAAGACTGATTTAGAATATCATTTAAAGTATTTTTTAATTCCAAATCAATATTTCCAATATTTTTAATATCCATTTGATTAAATGATTCAGATGGGTCAGAGTCAATATTATATAAAAAATAACTAAATATATTTAAATTATGATTGGTATCCCAATTGGTTTGACTTCCTGGAATAAAATAATTAAAATTTGTTAACGAATTTAATTGATTACTAATGTAAGCGTAATATGTATAATACAAATAAATATTATAATTTCCAAAATCATTACGTATAATATCTAATCCTAATTCAAAAGTAAAAGTATTTGGAAAATTAAATAAAATATATTCAATTGTACTTCTTTTAGAAATGTATGCTGAATCATCCACAACATATTTAATAAATGTGATTTTATTAAAATTATTTAATTGAGGATTTATAAATAATTGATAGGTAATAATACTATAAATAGAATAATATCTTCCAAACTTGTAATTTGTACCTGAAATATTGGTTATGATTGAAACAAAAGAACTTTGAAAATCAAACATATTTGTTGGATTAGATGTTAAAATTTGACCATTATAATTTTGTTTATACCATCTAATATAAAAGAAATAATTAAGTGAATACATAGTACTATTAACAATATTTACAGGATTATAATATTGGTGTTCTAATTTGTTTAATACCAATTTATTATTTGACCATACTAGTAGTGGTTTTCCATCAAATGTTGATTCCGAATATAAATTATTAAGTACTAATTGGGTAGGTAATATATCAGTCAGTGAACCATAAAAATCACATGATTTACCAATTAGTTCTGGTGTCAAATCTGGAGAATAGATTAGACAAGGAACATTTGAACATTCTTTAAATGGCATTTGTTTTTGTTTTAAGCCATGAGAACTTAATAAATCTCCATGATCTGCTATAATTATTATATTAGATGTTTCAAATATTCCATTTGATTCAAAAAAATAATATAGTTTTTCTAAATAAGAATCTGCTTCTAAAACCAAACCATAATAATTATTTAAAAAATTTTTCCAATCTTTTATATCATCTTGTGATTCTGAAATAGTCATATTGTATTGAAGACCATAATAAGTTCCAATCATTAAAGGATTAAATGAATTAATTAAAGGATTTGTGGCATAATCTAATTCATATGAAGTTAAAAATGGTAATCCATATCTATTTGTTTTGTATTCGGGATAATTATTTTCAAAATAATTATAAAGTAAATTTTTGTGTAAGGGAACAGCATATGGATTGAATTCATTAAAATAATATGGATTTGAAACACCATCTTCGATTAATTGTTTTTCAATAAATGGAACCGGAAATTGATTCATAGTACCACTAGGTTGTTGTGATAGATTTTGTATAAAATTATTTGTATCATGAGGATTAGTAATATGACATTCTAAATAAAATGATTTGGAATCTTCTAATCGTGCTTTTATAAATGGTATTACTCCACTATATTTATTTTCATTTTGAATATAATCATAGACAAGAGAATTGGGGGGTAGTTCATATGAAATAACTTGATTATCTGACAATAATCCTTTTGGAGCGTGATAATATGTATCTCCAAACACATTAAATTTATCATAACCATATATTTTCATTGAATCAACAGTAGCACTACAAAAAACAGGAGTTGAGTAAACTCCAATTGCTAATTTTGAATCTAAATGTTGTTTGCCATAATAAGCTGTAACACCATAATTATTTTTTTTATAAATTTTACCTATGGTATCCAAGTCAGAAGGTAAAGCAGGAAAATATTCAAATTGATATATAAATTCCATATTATCCTGACAACTTGTATTATATATTCCTGTCATGATTGTTGATCTTGATGGAGTACATTGTTGACGACTCGTTTGGATATTTGTAAATTCAATACATTTGGATCTAAATAATTGGTAACCTTTTAAATTTTTGATAATACCTGGGGGTAAATTTTTATAATTTGTTAATTCATCAAATACAATTAAAATAGTATTTTTCATTTGTTTTAATTTATATATAAATATTATTTATAAATTAATTAAATTTTGAATGGAAGATTATTCAAATATTTTTTCTACATCTTCTAGCAAAACTTTCTTATCTAAACTAGTAATAAATGGAAACATGATTGAATCCGAATTAGAACTATGTTCTAGACCAAAAGCATGACCTAATTCATGAGATAATATAAATTCAAATAATCCTTCCAATGAATAATTTTCTTCAGAATCTATGTCAATGTTTATTAATTCACCATTTTGATAAGTATCTCCACATATTCCATAATCTCCATCAATTTGTATAAATCTAAATTTTATTTGTGGTGTTAATTCACTTTGATTAAGGTTAAGATTAAGATTAATAAAATGTATATCTAAAGATTTTGATTTGAATAAGGTTACCCATTCGTTAATAACCCTATTTATTTTTTCTTCAAACTGTTCATCAAACCCATCCAAAGTATAATTTATTTGAACAGATTTATTTGTTTTAATTCCATCTAACAATAAATTTTTAATCAACACAATTTGTTTATCTAAATCGGAATTAGTTTGAGTTATAAATTTTTTGTTTAATTTATCAGTTAATTTTAATTTGATAAGTTTTTTAAATTCAATACCCCAATCTGATTCAAATTTTTTTACAACACTAACAATTTCATCCCAATCAGAAACATCGTTAATATGATAACCTAATTTATCAAGTTTATGGATAATAGATTGAACAAATTTTGTATGAATATATTTTGATTCAAATTTAAATTCACGATTGGATATAATATCATCTGAATCTAGTATTAACAAATATGTTCCATCTGCTAAAATATCATCTTGAGTGTAAACATTTGTTGTACCATCTGGATTTATAATACTTAATCCATCAGCTTCCAATACCAAATTGTAGTTATTAATATTTTTTTTGTTAATATTATTTTGTATTAAATATTCACCTATATCAATTGATATATTGGTACGTGTTTTTTCACATCTATCACATTGAATTTCAGTTCTATCAATTCCTATCCAAGACGCTATTCCTGCAATATATAATTCTTTTTGTTCAGACTCTAAATTAGACAAATTAATTTGATTTGGTATGATAAATAATTTGATGTGAACAGATTCTTTTGGAATAGGAATTCCAATTAATTCAAAATAATATGGTTGCCACATTAATTTTTGTTTAATTTGAATTGGTTCATAAGAATAATTGTATTGAGATAAATCAATCACTTGAGATATTTTTAAAAATTCTCTAGCACCATTTTGCCAACAAAAATTGTAATTGGCAAAATTATCTGAAGCCAATAGATTAACTTGGTTAGGAAAATATGGAGTCAATATTAAATTTAAAGTTTCTGGTAAAATTTCATTTGGAGTTAATTGGGTAGTAAAATTTTTAGTTATCCTTACCATCCAATTATAAAAATATCTATCAACATTACAATGATGTAACCAAAATATTGGGTCATGAGCTGCTGTGCTAATAGAAGACATAGAACCTCCTATACCTCCTATTGATGTATGAATTGTATTATGGGGTGTTTCAAGAGGAATTGTGTTAGATATTGTAACTCTATTTTTAGGTATATTTGTTGAACTAAATGATTCATAATTTGTAATTAATAAAGTATTATCAAATTGTGATTGGGCAGATGCCATTACATTTCTTTGAATAAAATTATTTGGATTTATATAACCTCTTCTTGTTGTATTTTGTAAAATACCGTTTCTATATATTTTTCCACTTATCAAAGGATTGGGAATTGTGATTGTTTTCAAATCAAATTGAATTGTGATAGATTTGTCAGATAAAAAACTGTAATTATCATTTTTAACATTAGGCATGTCTAACCAAGGTAAACTAATAAAATCATTTGAAATTTGGGATTGATTATATTTGTTTAAGATAAATTCAAATTCTAAAAGATATACTGTATGCCAAATTGAAAAATGTGCTACACCATGAGGACAATATTGTGGTTCTCCAATTCCTGTAATTCTAGAAACAGTAGCACTATCTTTTGGACATAATATATTTTTGTCACTTGGATTAAAAGTTAACCCATGAATTCCACAAATCCTTTCCCAATCAGCAGATTTAATCATAGCATCTAAAGCCATTACAAATCTACCAAATTCTTCAGGGTAATTATTTCTCAAGTCTAAAATATTTCTTCTAATTCTTTTATTTGATTTTAATTCCATAATTTTCTATATATAAATTTATTAACATAAAAAAAAAAGTTAAGGTTGAAAAATATTATAATTATTTATTATATTTATCTTTGAGAATGATTTGGTATTTTTGTAAATAATTCATTATAATAAGAATCATTTGAATAAGTACCATATGTTAATTTAAGTATTTTAATTTTTGGTATTTGTATTTTGTCAAACTTAATTACATTTGAATATTTAACATATTCAAATTTAAAACAATTTAAAAAATTTAATGCGGGTGTGTTCATTGTTAATTAGTATGATATATATACTCTAATTCAGTAACTAAATTAAATTTCAATTTTTTATATATTATGGCATCAACACCTAATAAAAGTTGAAATTATAAAGTTATATGATATATGAAATATTATAATATAAAATTAAAAATGACTGATATTGTTTATAATTCTGATTCAATTGGTAAAATAATATCAATATTCGCTATAGAATGTGCAATTGTATTTGGTTTTATAATTTTGATTATGTTTTGTTGTACAGGCAGTTTATTTAGTTCAAGTAACTCTGGTCTTAATGACACAAACAAATTTATGTTTAAAAAGTATTCATCAAAATATAAAATACCAAATAGTCAAATTAATGTATTGTATCAAAAAGAAAATAATAATAAAGAAAAAAAAACTAAATCTAAATCTAAATCATTATGTTCGACTAATTTTACAAATATATTTAATTGTTTTAGTTCAGCTAAATCTAATAAAAATAATACTGTTGAAACTAATACTGTTGAAACTAATACTGTTGAAACTAATACTGTTGAAACTAATACTGTTGAAACTAATACTGTTGAAACTAATACTGTTGAAACTAATACTGTT
>Ga0172364_10004360_pt1 | contig 11243 bp, 24 predicted proteins | sample LakKivSesite10cm_FD_114545 | JGI IMG/M metagenome (GOLD analysis project Ga0172364, IMG submission 114545) | Sediment microbial communities from Lake Kivu, Rwanda - Sediment site 10cm | ecosystem: Environmental > Aquatic > Freshwater > Lake > Sediment | place: Rwanda: Western Province, Lake... | reverse complement strand
TAATAAGGGCGTTTTATGCTAGTGAATGCTACTGAATTTGTTATGCTGGAACCGAGCTCTCCGCAAAAGCCTCTCCAAAAAACCCAATAATTATACCAAAAAACTTAGCGTGACATTATGTCATCCCACTTTTTACCACCTAGATAACTAGGACCATAATTATTAACCTGTCATTCTGTCATACAAACTTAAATTTCTTTATATGGTATTTAATACTATACTTTATCTCTCTAGTGGCAATATCTCTCCAATAAAGACCACCTTCAGGTGTATTAAGCCAACTAAAAGCACCACTAATAAACTCAGAAAAGGAATCATAATCACGTCCCATATACCAATCAGCTTCATGACCGTTCTTTAAATTTATTTCAAAGCGTTTCCTTTCCAAGTCACCCAAATGTTTAATCCATTCTTTACCTTTCATCTTCTTTTTAATTTCCCGATTAATATCATTGCCAATATGAATAACACCACCCAAATAAACATAATAACAAATATAGTTTATTTTTTTAATATCATCAATATATTTATTAATAGATTAACTACTACGGTGTGTCTGATACAACGGCTGGTCCATGTCCCTCAGAATAATCTAAACAACTAAGATAACGGGAATTAGCCTTAACTCCCATACCGAACAAAGGCCAAATAAAATTAAGGGATTCCGCCATATTTGAGCGGAAATTTGTTGTGCCTATTAAAAATTTTTTGTATCTTTGTCTGGTCGATGGTTGATAGCCGATGACGGGTCAGGGAAACAGGTTCTTCTCTAAGAGGGTGGACTCCTTCACACCTTTTTTTTTAAAAAGTATAAGGCAGCCTCTCCCCTTCGGGTCCGTCCCAATCATAACATAAAGATACTACTTTTATTTTTAATGGCAATAAGATATTTAATAATATATGAGAAATCTTATTAAAAAGATATTAAAAGAAAATGATGAATGGGATTGGATTAGAGAGAGCAACCCAATCTCATTTGAATATCTATCAGGAAAGGCCTTATATTTTAACCCTCCCATTGATAATAAGGCAGACCTCTTAAAATTATTAAACTACTTATCCAATTTTGGTTTCCAATATGGTAATTGGTATATGGATTTAGATTGGGATGAAGAAGGTATTCTAGGCATATACATTGACCCTGAGACCAATAGATTAGTATATACCACCAACTTTATGGAAGATGATTATCAGGAACATATAAATGGTTATGCTAATAGGGATCTTGAACTTCTGGATGGATGGAACTTTTGGGACTCATATATAATATAAGGCAGGGTCGGATTACTCTTACCTCATCTGTTTCAAAGAGGGACAATATAAAGATACTGAAATAAAAATTAATGGCCAAATAAGATGGCCATTTTTTATGCTTGTTATATTAATATAAATTGATTATCTTTATACCATGGCAAAGTGGGGAGATAGACATATGTACAACTGGATGGGATGGATTCATAAGGTCTATGATATATACGATAAAATTAATGAATGGACCGTAACACCAACAAGTCCCCCAAAGTTTGCCATATTCACTCTAAACATTACATTGGGGTCAATATTACTTGGATTACTTACAGGACTTATGCTAATCCCTCAGACCATTGAATGGATAATGAAGAACCTTATGGATGAGGTTAATAAACTTGGTAACAATAAAGATAAGGGGATAAAACATAATATAAAAGAGTTTACCTATATTATGATGGCACTCTTTGTTCTATTACCTTATACCATTACATGGGGATTACCAAAACTTATAATGGAGAAGAGGGAAGAGAAGATGGCAGATACATTAGAAGTAGATACATTAGAAGTAGATACATTAGAAGTAGATACATTAGAAGTAGATACATTAGAAGTAGATAACCCTAACTTGGTACCTGTTGGTAATGTGGAGATACTTTGGCCTTATGCTCCCAAAGACTTTAACTTTAAGAAAAAATTAAAACCACATAGGATGGTAGAACCTATTGAACCACAAAGCAGGGGAAACTATTCAATAGCGTTCGGTAGTAATAGTATAGCAAGAGGATATCATACAACAGGTGGATGAATGATACAGAGTACATACGACAGAGGTTACACCAGTTACTTGGTATGCCACAAGAAACTATTAATCAGTTGGCGGAAGTGGTGCCATATATAACCATCACACTAGAAAAAGATACTGACAAGTTGTCACCTAATAAAAGGGGTATGAAGTTTAAGTTTAAATGATGTGGGGAGGTGTGGCCCCCTGTCATTTTGTCATCTGGGGGGCTGTATGGTTTTAGCTGGGGGCTCCCCCTGGGGTGAGCATATCCCCCCCCAGGATCTAGGGGGGCTGATCCCGAAAGGGGGGTTCGGTTCTCTTAGCAAACTTTTTACATAAAAAACCCAGAAAAATTCCGGGAAAAATTTTTTCTAAAAAAAGCGACTTATATATGGAAGATGAATATGTCTTGGTAAATAAAACCTGTAAGGATTGTGGGATTACTTATGAGATATTAGTTAGGCCTGAAGATACCAAGGAAGAACTACCCCAATGTTTTAATTGTTATTCTGTGGATTATATGTCGGATGAGGAGGAATAGATTATACCCAAACCCATTCTCCCTCATTTATATGGTCTATAAAACCTACGATGTATATTTTTGTTGCATCTCTTCCCCTACCAAATCTGGGGTGGTTTCTTACTACTAATAAACTATTACCTTCTACACCTACTATTTCATAGAATTCTTTATCATCACCCCTTTCTATTTCATAGTCATACATAATGTCAATAAAAGGTTGTCCGTATCCAAATTTTTTCCCAACCCAAGTTTCAGGGTCCTGAAGTTCTAAGGGTTGGCTATCCATTGCCCAATCCCACTCATTTTCTTTTAGTATTTTTTTAATGATATTTCTCATAATATATCACCGAATATTTTTCTAACATCCACCATATTAACACTGTCTTTATAAAACTCAACTTTTCCTTGATACGGGTCTGTTTCATCACACCAACCCGCTAAATCATTTGGGTCTTCTTTTTTTGTAACAAAGTAAGTTAGGGGTTCTACTCTTTTTTCCAATAATTCTTTTATATATGGAGCATTGTTTATGTATTGAGCAAAGTTACGTAATAATCTATAGCCTTTGGTTGAAAGAAATACATTGTGTTTGGTTCTAGATTAATTCCTGCATCAATCTCATCCGTCCACTCAAAGCCTGTTGCCTCTTCCTTTATAATTTTCTTTAGGTTCATATTAATAAATATCCATAAAATGTGGATTAGCAAAAAAATGGCGGCTAACGTATTGACCCCCCTACCCCCCTTTTATTTTTTTTCTTATATTTGTTATTATGTCTTTGCCAAAATATAATGTAGGGGATGTTATTATCACAACAGAAGGGGATTGTACTTGTATTGCCAAGATAATTGATATTGCATGGGAGGAAGAATTTAAATGGTGGTTTTATCATATTGAATATCTTTATGGAACTTGTCCTTATCGTACGGATCATAACACAAATACTTTAACCGATAGATGGATTAAAGGATATTATGATCCATTTCTTGGCAATAGAAGATTAATGAAGTTTAAGTTATGATACGTAAAAGAATTGTGTATCTTGATTTTAAGAATAACTCTTTAAAAAGGGTTTTCTTTATAAAAAGTCCTGGTGGGTCGGGTTTTCATGATAGGGAGGAGATGGAATGGTTTATGAGGCAAATTCAAATGAGTTTAAGAAATCCAAGTGAATGTTTTGGTGTGGATACAGAAATAAGGTAATAATGTTTATTAAAAAAATTAAATTATGAGGATTGGACAAAAGTTAATGGTGGATGCCATTTGGAGTGTGAATGGTGAATCTTGTGAGGTTGAGGTTGTTAAAATTGATTGGGATAATATGTCGGTTTTTATTAAGTACCCTGATGGATATACTGAGTGGTTACCTATTACATCATTCCAGGGTTACTAAAAAGATCCCGGAAAAAATTTTTTTTAAAAAAAGGGTTTACCCTATAAGTTCGTAAATAATTTTTAAATTGGGAAACCTCTCCATTCCTTTTTTAAATGGAAAGAAAATTTCATCACCCATCCCATCTTCTCTTATTCCGAATTCATAGGGTTCGTTATTATCATTTCTATAAATATTTGTTATCTTCCCTACAATATTGGGTCCGTAATGACCTTCTTCATAATCATCACTAAACATGCCCAACCATTCTAGAAAAGCTTCTTCATCACCTTCGTTATGAACTTTAATTGTATCACCAATCCTGAACATACTTCCGTCATCAGGATTTATGTCCATAATCCATCTAAGACTTTCTATTTCTTCCTTTATGATTTTCTTAAGATTCATTTTTTAATACTCAAAGTTTAATAACTGGTATTCCATATCTAGACCTAAATAATCTCTTATAATATTTTCATCTTCACCCTTATTTATTTTTTCCATATCCATTTTATTAATTGGAAAATAAATTCTATCACCTGTATTTTTTTCTTTTAAAACAAATCTACCCCTATCAGTTATTTCTACTATTTCACCTGTAATATATGCACCATATCTACCAATCTCATAATTAAAACTATAGTCACCTAACCAATTTAAAAAACTTTTTTCGTCACCCCTATTTTTGATTCTGATTTCGTCACCAACTTTAAGTCTTATATCATCACCACTAATATCATCCATCCATTCAAATCCTGTGGATTCTTTAAGTTGGTATTTTTTTGCTTCAGAATAATTTATTTTTCTTAGTTCTGGGTAACCATTTTTAATCTCTGAATAATATTCACCATAGTATAACCACTCATTATTTAAATCTATTCTTAAATAAGGTTGGGTTCCTTTTTGAGCGTACCTATAAATAGTTTCTGCCTCACCTCTAATATCTTCTAATTCCCAAGAGCGTATTGCTTCTGGTTTAACTAAACCTGATTTAAAAGCATCTTTAATAAATTTAATTACTTCTTCTTCGGTTGGAACCTCATCAAAATATATCATTTGGTAAGAAAACCATATATTGGGTTCTGATTGTAACAGATTAACCCAATCACTATCTATTTCCTCTCTTATTATTTTCTTAAGATTCATACCTATAAATATACAAAAATGTTTTAAATCTAACTAACAATTTCTATAATGCCAGGGTTTACCCACCAGCATTTAAATTGACAAATATCACTGATTCTTTCGTTTTCTTCTCTATCACGCATATCATTACCTTCATGTCCATCGTATGTGTCAAGGAATTTTAATAGAATAGCTTCAGTTGATCCTTCATCACAGTTAGCGTCATCAATTCTCATATTAGGTGAAACAGATACCACCTCTACATTAGTAGTCATCCCATCAAAAGGGATGTCTGGTGGAAAATAAGAATAAACACAATCGTTATCAATTAAAGAATCTTTAAGTTTTATGGTAAAAGTTTGACCGTAGGTACTATTATTATATAAATCCCACCCAGTCATGGGGTCTATTTCTCTAATCCATTTGGACCAATCTTCCTCTTCTTCAGATTCATTTAAATTGTTGAAAGGATTATCTATTATAAGGTCACCATCTTCACCATATTCAGAATCAGAAAATTGTATCTGTACACTATTGATAAATTTTGTTACCCATATAATTAAATTTCCATCACCAGAATAAAGATATGGTGGTTCTTTCCTACCAACTCCCCAACTATAACCTAGAGAGTATAAATTTTTTAATAATTCACTAACTTCTTGATTACTATGGGTACGGATACCGACACTTTTATAACCATTATCATGGTAAAATTTAATTGGGTCTGAACCAATTTCATCCAACCAACTAAAATAATTTACTTCTTCCCTTATGATTCTTTTTAGATTCATATCTATAAATATTGGTGATAATATAAATAGTTTAATTATATTTGTGGATATTTATTTTTATATGAGTCTAAGAGATAAAATAAAAAATATACTAAGGGAAGATACTTTTGATGATTTTGATTTTATAAAAGGAAAACCAAATCCTTTTATGAGTAATGACCCACTTGTTGTTGTATGGTTAGATAATACGGTTACAGAAGAAGAGGTTGGTGAGTTATGGAATATGATTTACGAATCTGGAGCTAATTTTAATACAGACAAGGAAAAATTTGTTAAATCCATACTTTCATATCTTAGGTCAGGTTCGGCCTATGTTAAAAGTTTTATAAATACTGTAGATGTTAAAAAAGTTTCCTATGGAAATAACCAATTTTTATTTGACGAATATAAATATAGTACAGTTAGAGAAGATTTAATAGGTGACCCTTACGTTGAGTGGGATTTAAAAGATCTTTTTGAAGATAATTTAAATGAATCTAGATTGAAGTAGTCTATTTATTTTCTTATAATTGTTTTATGTTGTTTAAAATCGGTGACGTATTGGAATACCATAATGGATATTCGGCTGTTATTCTTGATATAGATAATGGATATGAGTTTATTACCATAGAAATTTCTAATGGTGAAAAATTTACTCTTGATAGGTCTAGATTGGTTATGGGTATAGCTTCAGGAAGAATAAAATTCAAATCATTCTCTGATAATGTTAAACCAACTTTGTTTATTAAAAAACATAAAATTAATTAAAATGAATTTTAAGAAAGGTGATATTATCCATAATAATGGCGATGGTGATCTAGCATGTCAATGGGTTAAATTATTAAGTGATATTAAACCTAATCGGGAAAGACATGGAGATGATTGTGCTTTTATAGGTGAATATCCTTATAAAGCGAAGGTAATCCATATCAAAGGTCAGTTTGCTGGTGAAATTGTGGATGATTATTATATTTCTATAGATTCTATTTTGGTTAAAAATTCTTCAGAATTTTTTAATAGAATAATTAAACCTTTTGAGTTTGCATAAAAAAACCCCATATTAATGGGGTTTTTTATTTATGCTAATACCACACTTAAAGTACCCGAATTATCAACGGTTAGTTTATATCTTGTACCATTTGGGCTCCTCATTATTTATGATGTACTTTGTTGACATATTTTTTTATTTATAAATATGTTATAATATTTATAATCACTATATTTGTACTATGAAATATGAAATAAAAAATATTGGCAAATTCACAAAATGGGACTCTATCAAATTGGATAGAAAAATTTCCCGTGAAATTGAGTTGGAAAACTCTACTGGTTGGGTTTGTAAACATAAAGTTCATAAATCAGATAAAACTTATTCTAGAAAAACAAAACATAAACTTTCCTATGTCTAATAAATTTATTATATTTGTAGTATGAACAGAAATCTTATTTATTACTTTATTATCTGTATCCTTGATTTTGTGACAATTCACATATCGGCTCAGATGCTTATCGACTCTATTATTGAATCTTCTATTTGGGGTACATTAATTTTCTCTCTTTTGTTTGCTTTGACTGTGGACAAGTTAATTGACAGACGAAGAAATTTTGTTAAATATTATCCTAATTTTGAAGACAAGTGGTTAAAACCTTTTTAATATGAAAACAATCCTAAAACTCATATTTACCTTTATTGTTATAACCGGATTTCTTTTTATTATGGGTTTGGTTGTAACTTTGGTACCGACATTTATTTTGTTTATTCTTAAATTAGTTCTTGGGTACTCTTGGAATGTGGTTTTTATCCCTACTTATGTGGTTATGGTAATAATTTCTATCGTTGGTGTTGCCGCAATTTTCTCACCCAGATTAAGAAATAAAATTCTTGAGAAAAGAAAAAGGATTTAACCCACAAAAATTAAATCTTCTGCATTGTAACTATTGGTGTAATCTATACTAGGCCAATATACATGAATCGGTAAATTTTGTGTTGGAGTGATAAAACTAATTTCACCTATATCATTTATAGGGTTAGTTTCATCCTTTTCTTCAATATCGTAATATTCTGAATCTTCAGAAATCCTAACTTTTAAACCAAATAAATCTTCGTTAAGGTTATGAATGTTATTAATTAAAATGTAATCTTTTAAATTAACCTCATTTGAAAATTGGTCAGCCCAATCCCATTCAGACTCTCTTAGTATTTTCTTAATTAACTTTTTCATTATCTATCTTAATACATATCTGTGAATAACATAAAGAATTAATTCTTTTTCAGTATTTATTACCTTATCACCCACAATTTGTAGACCTTTAATACCGTAATCAAAGGCCATATATTTAATTTGATTTTCTAATTCTTTTATTGCGTCCTCTTCTTTTTTAAAAAATCCAATATAAGAATCACAAGTACCTGTTTTATCTACAACCCCATATATAATTTCTTTTTCCATATCTATAAATATCAACTTTGCATATTAATTAACCATTCCTCAACATCATCAATAGTCATCCAACCCATGACATCATCCATACCATCACCCCACACCTCAAAAGTGTTTTTACCGTCACCATATAAACCTTCAGAACCACCAACAATAGAATACCACTTCCCATTAATAGGGAAATTACCTTTGGCTTGGACACCACCTTGTTTCGCTACCCATGGGTTTGGGTGTGGTTTAAATTCTAGATTCTCAAAATAGATAATCGGATTAGTACTATCAACCCAATCAAAATCTTTATTTTCCATATAACAAAGATATTATTATTTTTTATTTATACAAAGATATTTATCATTAAATATAGTTAATTAATGCCGTATTTCACAAAAAAAGGGACTGGAAAAAATAAAGGTAAAACATGTGTTTACAAAAAGGAGGGTAGAACCAAAGTGGGTTGTACTGATGGTCCTATAGAAAAATATATGGCAGCTTTACATATTCATGAATCTAAAGATTTTGATTGGTTATTAGGCCCATTACAGGTTAGATTTGGAGACATCAAAGATAATTTTAAGGATTATATTTCCGTTGGAGATACAATTTATATATCAGGTTGGTTAAATATTGAGGATATTGAAGATGATGACGTTATCGGTTCAAGTAATTCAATTAAATTAGACATGGAACCGGCTATTGTTAAAGAACCCTATTATACAAAAGTCCATAGGTTAGAGGTGAGGTTTGGTGAAGACATCACTAGCCACCCTTTATGGTCTATAACTGATGATTGGGTTGACTTGGGTGCTTTTAAATCTGATTATGACCTTTTAATTACAATACCTGAAAAAAATAATATTACTGAATCTGAAGAAGATGTAGACCCGTTATTTTGGATTAAAAGTACTGGTGGTGACATTGACACTTTAATTTCCCAATTAAAAACCAGTATCAGTGAAAATGTACCTGTGGCTCATCTTGAGTTAGATTGGGATCAAACTAAAGGTGGTGGTGAATATTTTGGTAAGGTATGGCTATACGATAGGTTTTATGAACTTTATAAATATGGTAAAACTTTTACGGTTAGATTTTACGAATGGGATTCTAGAACCGAAGAATACGATCAGTACGACTCATACGAAAATTTAGACCAAAATAGATTATTAACAATTCTTTTAAACGAATTAATTGATTATAACCGTAAAAATTTAAATGAATCCGAAGAAGAAGATGAATGGGGTTGGGCTAAAGAAATCGAGGTTGACCAATTAATACCGGGAGAAATTTACGATATTAAAACAGGTAATGGTTACTATTGGGTCCCTGAACTTTTTGTAGGTAAAAAATGGGATGATGAGTATAATGTTGAAATGTATAAGTTTAAAGATTTAGACGGCAGTGGTTCTGGTGGGAAATCTATATCATACATTAAAGAGTTAATTCAAAAAGGTCATATTAGACCCTACGATCCAAATTGGTCTATTAAAGATGATTTAACTTTTAGTAATGATATAGAAGATGTTTTAAAAGGTAATTTTGTAATTTACTTTAAAGACGGAGTTTACTTAGACCAAACATTGGCAATACAAGATAAATTATTTGAAATGGGTTTTAGTTTCTACACTAAAGGACCAAATGAATATATCACATCTAAAGATTCTGCTGGTAAAATACAATTCTTTGAATGTTTTAATTGGGACACTTCTAACCCTAGATATAAGTCGATGCCACCAAATCAGTGGGACTTAAAGAAAATTTTGTTAGTTAAAGTTAAAGATGATGAATTTACTTGGAGTCGTAGACCTAACCCTAGGATTGAGGAACAAGAACTATTTTTAACTGTTTCAAACCATAACGCTATTGTTATTAATGGTGACAATTATATCACTAATGGTATAAATGAATCAGAAGAAGAAAAATGGTCACAGTGGATTGAAGATGTTGAACCCGATTTTAACGCAACAATGTTACGTTATGGTCAAAAATTTAAGAATAAATGGGGTGAATATGTAAGAACCGTTATGTTTATTGGTCAAGATGACCCAGAAGTTTCTTACGAAAGACCAATGACACTATTGAGATTTAAAATTGTTGATGACCCATCGGGATATAGGCCATACCCAAGTCACCCAAAAGATCATGAACTTAATTCTGAATTAACTTTGAACCCAATAGAATTTGATGAAGGGTTAAAGTCGGGTCGTTATGTACCAATGTTTACAGATGAAGGATTTAAGTTAAAAGAATCTGAGGACGAACTTAATTGGATTCACCAACAAGAACCTGAAAAAGAACTTAAAAAAACCAAAAGTTATGTTGTTGATGTTAGTCATTTAAGGCCGGCACCAATGAGATATTCACACGACCCTTCTTTAACAAGACAAGATATCTTACGTAGATTTGAGGAACTTGATTATGATGTTAATCATATTGATGTTGATGAAGCTAAGTATTTTTATATTGAACCTTGTACAGATTGTGGTGAATGGGATGATCCTACATGGATTGAAAAAGAATATTGGATAGATTATAATACACATCACATGGAAGACCCTTCATATGGTGGAAAATATCAGATTATAGATATTGACGAATTAATGTTTCTGTTAGATAATAATTTAATTAGTGAATCTGATGAATCCATGGATTGGTTAACTTCAATGGGGGAACCAATGACTATATGTCAAGCACAATCAGTATTAGAACCAGGTGATACAATAATGATTAACCAACTAGTTGATATACATATAATACAAGGGAGTGATGGTAAAGAACATGAAAATGTTACAGCTTTAGTTTTAGATATTGATAGATGTAATAAAATACAACCTGATAATAGGTCTTCAGATATGACCATCCTAATACACGTTAATGATGATTATGAAGGTTTTGGTGGTTGGTGGGTTAATGAGTTTGCTAATGAAGAACACAAACAAATTTGTTTAGATGGTAGATGTATGTTTTTAATTTGTGGTGATTC
>Ga0172364_10004359_pt1 | contig 11244 bp, 11 predicted proteins | sample LakKivSesite10cm_FD_114545 | JGI IMG/M metagenome (GOLD analysis project Ga0172364, IMG submission 114545) | Sediment microbial communities from Lake Kivu, Rwanda - Sediment site 10cm | ecosystem: Environmental > Aquatic > Freshwater > Lake > Sediment | place: Rwanda: Western Province, Lake... | reverse complement strand
TCTTTCATTGTCTGCCTGATAAATTATTCATTCTCTCCGCAAGCTTTTTTGAAATTCAAACAAGCGACTTCTTATGTTTTTAAAGTATAACTTAAAACCCTTACTTGCTTCAAATTCTTGAACTGCTTTGGAAGAAGTCTTAGTATCGTGGTGTCAAAATGTTCAGGCTGGGTGCTTAGAAAACACCCAGCTTGAACATTTTCTCAATCGCCGAAAAATAATTTATCTCATCAGTTTGAACGAGTATGGCTTTATTCCTGAAGATTTGATAGAATGCCAAAAATGAAATCTCAACTCAAAGATGTCTTGAATAAAGTTTACCAGAAAAAGATTTCCCCTGAAAAAGCTCTTCACATCTTAAAAGATTATCCCTATCAAGACCTGGAATTTGCCAAAATCGACCACCATCGTGAATTGAGGAAAGGCTTTCCCGAGATCATCTACGGCCAGGGAAAAACTGAAGGCCAGATTTTAAAAATTGCCCAAGAGATTCTCAAAAAAGGGAGCAACTTGCTTATCACCAAAGTCGGGCCGGAGCTTTTCAAGAGCTTATCCAATAAAATTAAAAAGGCCCGCTATAACTCTCTGGCCAGGGTCATTTATCTCAAACAACAGAAACCCGTGCCCGGGAAAGGAAAGATAGTCATTTTAACCGCAGGAACATCGGATGTTCCTGTGGCCGAAGAGGCGGCCGTGACCTGTGATATGCTGGGCAATGAGGTCGAGAAAATATACGATGTCGGAGTGGCTGGTATTCACCGTCTTTTTGGCGAATACGAAAAAATCAAGAAAGCCAGAGTCGCTGTCGTCGTCGCCGGAATGGAAGGAGCTCTGCCCAGCGTCATAGCAGGAATTATCAATGTTCCCATCATCGCTGTCCCCACCAGTGTTGGCTATGGAGCAAGCTTGAAAGGGGTGGCAGCCCTTCTGGCTATGCTCAATTCCTGCCCAGGAGGAGTGGGAGTGGTCAACATTGATAACGGCTTCGGGGCAGGATATCTGGCAAGCTTGATCAACCACCTCTGAGCCAGCATCATCTCCGTTCCTTGACATCCAGCTTTGAGAGAAAATATAATGAGCATCAAAAAGAAGGCGATGGAGTTCGCCTGAACCGCTTTCCTTAAGCTGATAACTCCTACGAAACGCGTTTGTGTGGAGGCTTGCATGAAAGCGGACGCCATACTCCTTATCGTCGGCGTCATGAAAATCTCCCTCCCTTTCATCGTATCAGCGCTGGGCCTGTTCTTCATTCTGTTCGGGCTTAAAATCCGTACAAAGTTCCTGGGCGTTTATTTCCTGGTCAAGAGATACGTCTCCGAGGGAAGGATGTACACGACGTTGCTCATGAGCACCGGCCTAACGTTCGGGACAATCGCCAGTGTATTCGGCCTTAATTCGGGCTCCATAAACCAGGTTCAGTATTCCGTTCTCGTTGGCGTGGTCATCGCCAGCGCCGTCATCCCGACGTTCATCGCGCAGAAATGGTTCCAACCCGTCCATTCCGAGGACATCGTTGAAAACGATGCCATGAATGAGAGAAACGGAAACGGCAATAAAAGAAGCTAGAAATGCGTGACGGATGAAATGCTGCTATTTTATATTGTAATAGTCGGGACATTTTCTATACTGGCGGCGCTCTGCGCCTTTATCATAACCTATGGAGAATATCTGAAGCATTATCCTGACAAGAAAAAGCCGTTGAAAATGGCGATTCAAACCGCGCTGGCTGCTTTTCTTCTTTTCACGCTGCTGTCGCTGGTGGTTACGTTCGTCACAAATCTCTTTTGAGTCATTTGGGCGTTCGCTTGCATAGAGCTCAAATATATTGAAGGTAATGCCATAAAATAATCATGCGTTCAACAAAAAACATTCGTATCTCCCGGAGGACCGCGCTCAGATTCGTCATACTGCTGGGCGTCGTGAGCCTCTTTGCGGATGCGACCTACGAAGGCGCGCGCAGCATTGCCGGCCCGTATCTGGCGATTCTAGGAGCAAGTGCGACCATCGTTGGCATCGTCGCAGGATTCGGGGAATTGATGGGATATGGCCTGCGCTCGATCTTCGGCTACATCAGCGACAGGACGGGAAAATACTGGACCATAACGATTATCGGATATGTGGTGAACCTGCTGGCAGTCCCACTCCTTGCTCTAGCAGGACGATGGGAAATCGCGGCCTTTCTCATTGTTGCGGAACGCTTCGGTAAGGCAATCCGCACTCCAGCGCGCGATACGATGCTTTCGCATGCGACCGCGCAGACAGGACGCGGCTGGGGATTCGGCCTTCACGAAGCCATGGACCAGATAGGAGCGATGCTCGGCCCTGCCATCGTCGCCGCGGTCCTTTATTTCAAAGGAAGCTATGGCAACGCCTTCGCCGTCCTTCTCATACCCGCGCTCCTTGCCTTGGCCGTCCTTGCGGCGGCGAGGCTGCTGTATCCGCGTCCGCGGGATTTCGAAACCGGTCAAATCAAGCCTGGAAGGAAGGGCCTCTCGCGGACGTTCTGGATTTATCTCGCTGCCGTTGCTTTAGTTGCCGCTGGCTTTGCCGATTTCCCGCTGATCGCTTTCCACTTCAAGAAAGCGTCCGTCGTTTCCGAAGCCTGGATTCCGCTGTTTTATGCCATCGCCATGGGAGTCGACGCGCTGGCAGCGCTCGTGTTCGGACGTCTGTTCGACTGGAAAGGCATTGCCGTCATGGCAGCCGCCGCCATCATTTCCTCGCTGTTCGCTCCGCTGGTTTTCCTTGGAGGATTCTCCCTCGCGCTCCTCGGCATGGCGCTCTGGGGCGTGGGCATGGGAGCTCAGGAATCCATCATGCGCGCTGCGATTGCGGACATGGTGCCAGCGGACAGGCGCGGCTCGGCCTATGGTCTCTTCAACACGGGCTACGGCTTTTTCTGGTTTCTTGGAAGCGCGCTGATGGGAATGCTCTACGACATCTCGCTCCCGTCGCTTATTGCCTTCTCGGTCGCGGCCCAGCTCGCTTCCGTTCCGCTGTTATTGTGGATTAATAGGCTCAGAGCAACCAAATGACAGAAAAAGAAATAATAGACGATGAAGAAAATAGAAAATGAATGATTGGCGAAAATCAACATCCATGACCCCCAAATCAGACTTCCAAGGCAGCAATAATAAAATATCTCCTTTTCTTTTTATTTTTAATCACTTAGATGCTTGACAATTGGGCCTCTGGCCCTTATATTAATATAAATTATTTGAATACCTGCTCAACGATAACCCATGGAAATTATTGACCAGATTAGGCAAGTTGCCAATATTGTCGACATCGCCTCTCGCTACACCACACTCAAGAGGCGAGGAAAGAAATATGTCGGCCTCTGTCCTTTTCACTCCGAGAAGGACCCCTCCTTTACGGTCGATGACGGGAAGCAGCTCTTTCACTGCTTTGGCTGCGGTGCAGGAGGAGATGTTTTTACTCTCATCATGGAAAAGGAAAACCTCAGTTTTCCAGAAGCGCTGAGAACCCTGGCTCAAAGGTATAACATTCCTCTCCCCCAGCAAAGCAAGGTCTCTCCCCAATTGCGCAAGTTAGAAGAACAATTATTCAAAATCAATGAAGAGACACTCGCTTTTTTCAAGAAAAATCTTTTTCGAGCTTCAGAAGGTGAGAAAGCCCGAGATTATCTCAAAAAGAGAGGAATTTCTGAGAAAACCATCCAGGAGCTGAAGATTGGCTATGCCCTTAATTCATGGGATTCCCTCCTCTCCCATTTCCAAGCCAAAGGCACCTCTCCAAAACTTCTGGAGAAGGGAGGGCTGGTTATTTACAATCAAAAGAAAGCAAGCTACTATGACCGTTTCAGGGGAAGGGTCATTTTTCCCATATTCGACCTCACAGGAAAAGTTGTCGCCTTTGGCGGAAGAACCCTCTTTGATGACGACCCGAAATACCTCAATTCGCCCGACACGCCGGTCTACTCCAAGGGAAAAATTCTCTATGGACTGAACTTCTGCAAAGAATCGATCCGCGAGCGGGGCGAAGTGGTCCTTGTCGAAGGATATACAGACTTCATCTCTGTCTATCAAGCTGGAGTAACAAACGCTGCTGCCTCTCTCGGGACAAGTCTAACCTCAGAGCAGGCGCTGCTCGCCCTGCGCTTTTCCCCGCGGATGATCCTCAGCTACGATGGAGATGCCGCAGGAAGGGCTGCATCAGCCCGCGCGGTCTCTCTCTGCTTTGAAAAGGGTCTTCAGGTTAAAGTTCTGCTCTTGCCTCAAGGAATCGACCCCGATAATTTTATCCGAAAACACGGCCCTGACGAATACAAGAGCCTTATTCCTAAGAGTGTTCCAGGCTTAAAATTATTAATCGACTCTTTCCTCCAGGAAAAAAAGGACGATAGCCCTGAAGAGAAAGCAAAGGTCGCCAGGCACGTCCTGAGAGAAATCGAGAAAATTCCCGACTCTATCACCCGCAGCGAATATTTGAAGAAAGTCAGCGAGGAGCTCTCCATCGATGAAGAAGCGCTGCGCAGAATGATTCAGCAGAAATCGGTAGAGGAGAAAGCCGAGGAGAAAGAATCCTTTCTGCCTGCTGAAAAAAGGCTTCTTCAAATTCTCATCGAGGACCATGATATCGCTCCTTATGTCTTTGAAGAGATAAAAGAAGAGGATATCCGCGACCTGAAGGGCAAGCCCATCTTTATTGCCCTTTCCGCTTGTTTCAAAGACGACAAAAGACCGAGCCTCCACGAATTAAGAGAAAAAATTGATGTTTCTCTCCTGAGTTCTCTATCCAAGGTTTTACTGGAAAGAGAGCAGCCGGCGACTGTCGAGGAGGCTTTTGAATGCATCAACGCCTTAAGGCAATTCTCGCTCGAAAATCGCTCCAGGGAATTGAAGGCTGAAATCATAAAGTCGGAGAGAAACGGGGATAAGGAAAGGCTTCGGGCTCTCCTTAGCCAAAAACAGGAAATCATCAAGCAATTATCATCATTATCGAAACGAACCTATCAAAATTTGGGTTATAATGATGATATGGCTTCGACGAAAGAGAGGAGTTAAATTGTCAGCGGCAAACAAATACCAAAAGGATGAAATCCAAGAGCTTCTTTCCAAAGGAAGAAAACAGGGTTATCTTCTTTTTGAAGAAATAGACAAAACCTTCCAGGAAGATGCGGAAGCCGAAGAGGATTTTGACGATTTTCTCACCTCTGTCGATGACTACGGGATAAAAATCCTCGACACCAAGACAGGAGAAATTCATCCCAAAAGAAGAAAGAGCAACCTCGTCACCCTTCAGGGTCTGGAGCGGACAACCGACCCGGTCAAACTCTATCTCAGAGAAATGGGAAATATCTCGCTCCTGACCCGAGAGGGAGAAATTGCCATTGCCAGAGAAATAGAAAGGGGCGAAAAAACCATCATCAAAGCCCTGTCCAAGACAAGGCTGGTTTTGAATGAAATCCTTGTCCTTGAAGAAAAAATAAAAGAAGATCCAAATGTCATCTTGGAAATGTTCGACCTGAGCGAAGATGATATCGCCGAAGGGAAACTCGAAGCAAAAAAGAACCAAATCCTGGCCAAAATCAAGAAGATCAGGGAACTCAGCGTTAAACTGGATAAAATTCACCAAATAAAGAAAAACGTCTACAAGCGAGGCCGGATCATCGTCAAGATGAGCCGTCTCATCAGGGAGCTCAATATCCGCTCGACCCACAGAGAAACTCTCATCGATAATCTCCGCGAGAAACTCAAAATCATCAACGAATTAGAAGAAACAAAAGAAGAGATGAGCCTTGCCTTCGACCGAGCCAGAGGGAAAAAAGAAAAAGAAAAGCTGAAGCAAAGAATCAAAGAAGTCAACAAATCTCTCAGAATGTATCAGAGAGATGTTGGGCTTGATTCTCAAGCCTTGAGAAAAACACTCCGCGCCATCGCCACCGGGAAGAAGATCAGTGATCAGGCAAAAAAAGAGCTTGTCGCCGCCAACTTGAGGCTCGTGGTTTCCATTGCTAAGAAATACAGCAACCGCGGGCTCCAGTTCCTCGACCTCATCCAGGAAGGGAACATGGGCTTGATGAAAGCTGTCGATAAGTTTGAATACCGAAGAGGCTATAAATTTTCGACCTATGCCACCTGGTGGATCAGACAGGCCATAACCCGGGCGATTGCTGACCAGGCAAGAACGATAAGAATTCCAGTCCATATGATAGAAACGATTAATAAACTGATCAGGGTCTCAAGAAGTCTTGTCCAGGAGATCGGAAGAGAGCCCTCCTGTGAAGAAATAGCGAAAAAGATGGACATGTCGGTCAACAAGGTCAGAAAAATTATAAAAATCGCTCAGGAGCCCATCTCACTCGAGACTCCTATCGGAGAAGAGGAAGACAGCCATCTGGGTGACTTCATCGAAGACAAGATTATCCCCTCTCCCCCTGATACGGTAATCAATATCAACCTCAGGGAACAAATCGAGGAAGCCTTGAAATCTCTTACAGAGAGAGAGGCAAAAGTTTTAAGGATGAGATTCGGACTGGGGGACGGAAACGAGCATACCTTGGAGGAAGTCGGTCAGCAATTCAAGGTCACCCGTGAAAGAATCAGGCAAATTGAAGCCAAAGCCTTGAGGAAGCTCAAACACCCCACGCGCAGCCGCAAGCTCAAGTCCTTCACCGACAATAACTGAGATTAGGTCAATTCTTTCCTTCCTCCCAACCTAAGCGTGGAAACGTTTCCAAATTTGCCTTAAGAAATGGAGACATTCCCTTTTTTCTAATTTTTTGACTGATAACGAATGACAGCAACGGTAAAAAATGAGACTGCCTCCTTTTCCTTATCTTTTCAAGGCAAATGTTTTGGGAAATAGCCGCAGCGACCATTAAGGATTTAGCCATCGGAGTTCGCTCTTCGAGGCTATTTCCCAAAACCTCATCTAAATACAGGCTTGGAAATGCTGACTTTTTGCCTAAAATTGACTTGGTATTTGATATCTGTTATAAGAGAAAAAGGGCCTATAGCTCAGCGGAAGAGCTACCGGCTCATAACCGGCAGGTCCCAGGTTCGAATCCTGGTAGGCCCATTTTCCCGAGAGGAAAAGATGTGGACTTTGACAATTTGATCCATCTCCAAAAGCTTGATAAAGAGGTGATGGACATTTCTCTTTTCCTCGAAAATATTCCCTCCCAGGTTGAAAAAATCGATGAAAAAATCGAAACAAGCTCAAGAACTATCTCTCTGGCCAAAGAAAAAATGACTCGAAACCAGAAAAAACGAAGAGATTTAGAAGCCGAGCTCAAAGATGTAAAGGTAAGAATATCCAAGTATAATCTCCAGCTCAATGAGGTCAAAACCAACAAAGAATACAGTCTACTTCTTAAAGAAATCGAAGAGGCCAAAAAAAAAGTGGACACGATGGAAGAAGAGATAATCACTGAAATGTTTGCGGCCGATGAAATCGAAGAGGAAATCAAGGCGGCAGACCAAGAATACAAGCAAGCCAAGGAGAAATTCTCAAGGGAAAAAGACGCCCTTCAACAAAAAAGGAAAGAGTTGGAAGAGAAAAGAAAGAAGTTGCTCCAGGAAAAAAATGAGCTCCTGCCAAAGATTCCCTCCGACCAGACCAGCCTCTATCTCAAAATCTTTTCAAAAAAAAACGGCATCGCCCTCTCCCCCGTCAATGATGATTTCTGCTCCATGTGTCACGTCCGCATCAGACCTCAGGTTCTGAACGAATTGAAAGGCCAGGAAAAAGTAATTGTCTGTGAAAATTGCGGCAGGATTCTCTACTGGCTAAAGAAAGAGTCAACTCATTCCCTGTAAGGGAAAGTGATGGCAAAATGTCTCGGCGTACTGCCATGATTGGCCGTCGTGTCGAGCGAAGATCATAATATTGAAATTAGGAGACACGCGCTTATTCATAGCGTTTCCATTTACAAAATGTGCGCGCTTATAATTTCTTACCCTATGCCGTCGCAAATTTTATGAATTTTATATAGGCTGTATAGAGACTTTATTCGCTTATGTTAAGGTATAATATTTTTTAAAAGCCACCATTTCCGCTAGCATTAAAGATCTAAATATAGCTTTTGCAGTTTTGTTAGATATTTCAACTGGGGTCGCCACCGAACAGTATCATAAAGCATATCCTCTCTGACCCCGGATTAGCAAACTAATTTAATATATTTATCCTCCCCCTATGCGCTTCCTTATCAGCTAATAAATTTTGTTAAAATTAAATAAACTACACATTAGGTTGATAACGGCACTGTTGCCATTTCACCTCGCCTTCCGAACATGCACAACTATATTCAGATACATAATATCCCTCTTTTTGCTTGCAACAGCATGGCTCATCTGGGTTAGTGCATACTCCACCACAGTCTTGTGATAAGACTGCTTTGAAACCTGTTGAACCGATGATTGTAATAAAAATCATCGCTACAACGGAAAAGTTAATCATCCTTTGACGCCTACTCATGTAAACCTCCTTATTTTGAAAAAAAGATATTTTGGTCCCTTGTTATGAATATATAAATATTATCATAGAAATACATTTGATCGACTATGTCGTTTTCGAAGAAGGGAATAGCCATATGATAAAGAAATCTGCCATCTTTAGAAAAAACAAAAAATCTCTGAGGCTCTTTTTTATTTTTAAGCCGTAACATAGAAAGAATCATACCCTGATCATCTACACAAAAAAATGGTGACCAAAGCTCGAACTCATTGATAGATAGTATTGGGCTTTTTGATTTTTTTATATCTACCAATATCCTTGACATCTCATTTCGATGCAGAGAATCATATGCGCTGAACTTTGCCTTGATTATTCCTGATCGAGATAGGATTATAAAAATCCCTGTAAAATAATTAAAATGAATAATATCTTGGTTTTGTTTTAATAAACGCAAAGAGGAGGAGTTTCCAATATTAACGCCAGGAATCCTTATCGGATCATCCCGTTTTATTAATGTCTTAACAAAAGAACCGTTATCCTGATATTCATCTATCAGATGTGTGCTAGCATCATAAGCTATGAATAGCCGATGATCTTGATCCAAGCAGAGAAGATTTGGATGTGAATAAGAAATGTCTTTTGGTACAGCAATGTTAATTCTTTTTATAAAGTTTCCTTCCCGAGAAAAGACCTCAACTCTAAAAGCAGCAGAGTTTAAAATATAGACTGTTCCTTCAGAATTAATAAAGAAGTCGCAAGGGTACTCAAGCTCTCCCGGTCCTTGTCCGGGCCTACCGATTGTGTATAAAAAGTTTGCTTCTTTATCACAAACAAAAATTCTACTTTGACGCTTATCAAGGATAAAAACCTTATTATCATAAATAATCAGTTTTGTTATTTCTCTTAAGGTAACCTCGTTAATGTCGGGCTGAAATTTTTCAAATTCATGAAAAGTGACATGAGTTCCTAATTTCTTTTGAAGGAAGCCATGTTTTTGATTGATCTTAATTTCCTGAGAAAAAAGACAAAATTGAAAAGTGAGAATAAGAAGGCTTGATATAAATAGTTTTTTTACTGCTATATTAATTTCCATTTGAATATCTTTGAATAACTTCTTTTATAAATATTGGATCAAAACTAGAAGAGAGATATCGGAGTTTGCTATTTTTGTCGATAAGAATAATCTTCATGCAGTACCCACAGCTATAATTAAATATTTTAAAAAGTTTTTTCTCTTTTTCTTCATTAATAAGATTAAATCTGTTATTGAACTTAGTCTGAATTTCTTTGAATTTTTCCTTTTCACCCTTGGAAATCACGACAATCCTAACTTTTTCGTCAGATTTATTGATGTAAGCCAAAAGAAAGTCAAGTTCTGAAAGAGTGCGTACATGGGGAATAAAGCCTATATTGAAAAAGAATAATAAGGTTACAAAACCTTCCTGTGGAATAATTATTTTTTCCCCCTCGATATTAGATACTGAGATTTCATTGATATGCGAACCAAAAACAAGCTCTTGCGAGATAAGTAGTCCATAATGAGCGAAAGCGAAAAGAATGATAACCACGGTATAAATAAATATATTTGACTTTACTTTTTTTCCCCTAATCAATTTTTTCCCTTCTATTGAAATATTATTATGGAAAAGATAAAAATCAACTTATTTTAAAAAAATGTCGCTTTATTTCGTATTATGTCGCTTTATGTCGCCTTTAATTGCTTTATTTTATATGATGATAATCAAGTTCAAATTTTCCCATACTACTGTTTCCTGCATAATAAATGTCCTATTCTCTGGGCATGAGATAATCCATGAGACCATCGGGAAGCCCAGAGAATCTGGAACATCGGCGATTCAAAGCCATCTCTCTCTTGCAAGAGGGACTCCTAATATCTTTATACCTCTCCTCGACAATATTTCTTTTAACCTTCAAGATGGGAGTCATCTCCCCTTTCTCTATTTCGAACGCTGACCCGGGTGACAAATAGACAACGATGGTTGTCTGTGCTTTTTCCTGATTATCAACTCCTGTTTACTCTCTGATGGATAGAGTATGTTTCCTTCGCGCCTTCTTCCAGTTCTGAACCCGAAAGCCCTTGACTTCTCTACGATGCTTGACCTATTATTTCTTATCAGCAACAGACATCGATTCCGGCTGAGTTGATAGGCCTATCACTGCACGGCTTCAGCAAGGATGAGTTTCAGCCGAGAGGCGGAGGGACATCATATGACAAACAAGGTGAATTTCAATACCGTTGGAATGATCAAGGTTTGCTTTTTGGTGGCATTCCTGATCTTGCTGTCAGGATCGGTCCAGGCAAGCCCTCAGAAGCTCAAGATCTTTGTTGTTGGGAAATCTAATACTAAAACGGCCGAGGCGATTCAGCGTTACCTGAAGAACAAAGTCCAGAAAAACCTTCTGGATCAATATCCTTGTGCCGATAGTTTGACCGAAGATGATGCGGCCGCCTTACTCGGTTGGGCACGCGAACGCGAGTTGATGGGGAACAAAGACGAAGATGCTATTTCGAATGTTGCGGGTGCCCTCGGCGCTCAGTTTGTTGTGTCTATCAACGTCATCCAGGTCAATGGCACATTTACGCTCAACGCCACCGGCCTTGACGACAGACGGGGCAAGGCGGTTTCGAAAAAAGCTGCGACAGCGCATAGTGAAGACGAGGCTCTCGATGCCGCGGAGTCGTTGGCCGAAGAACTTGTTTCAGACTTGATCAATTCTATGCCGGATTGCTACATGAACGAATGGGTAGGCACGATCACATACAGCCGTGTTTTTCAGGGTAAATACCAGGCAACTGAAGAT
>Ga0172364_10004358_pt1 | contig 11247 bp, 12 predicted proteins | sample LakKivSesite10cm_FD_114545 | JGI IMG/M metagenome (GOLD analysis project Ga0172364, IMG submission 114545) | Sediment microbial communities from Lake Kivu, Rwanda - Sediment site 10cm | ecosystem: Environmental > Aquatic > Freshwater > Lake > Sediment | place: Rwanda: Western Province, Lake... | reverse complement strand
GAGTGTAATTCCCAGAAGGCAATGTCAACTCACCCAATAAGGTGGAATTTCCCCCGGTTAATTCCAATAAGTCATATTTTTGAGGGCCTTCAAATTCTTCACACGTTATCCATTGACCAACTAGATGATATTGAATTTCGTTAATAGTAATATAAACACCTGTAACATTTTCAGCATCTAGCGGTGCATCACAAAGATAAAGCTTTAAGGTTCCTGTTCCCAGTGCTTGTCCAGGAAGTGCTTGTTCAGGAAGTGCTTGTTCAGGAAGTGCTTGTCCAGGAAGTGCTTGTCTAGGAAGTGCTTGTCCAGGAATACTATAAACTAATCCTATTACAACCAGCACCACCAGAATAATCCCCACAAAAGGTAATGGTTTGATTTCCATGCTCTTTTTTCAAATTCAAGACTGTCTAGTCTTGTGGATTTTGGTCGTAGGATACTATTTGGAATCCAAATATTAGTATTTGAAATTCCCCTCCCAGATTACATTATAATGTGGTTTTATTTGCTGTCAATCACCCATTAGTAATGGTTCTATCCAGTTATTCACCTCACCCCCCTTCGTCCGTTATAGCTTGTTAATTCTGATTTTCCGTTCAATTTTGGGTATTTTGGAAACCCTTCATCATTTTAGGGTTGTCGTTGGGAGAACAAGTTTTGCCCTTATCAGTTCTTGCTGTTTTTATTGCTATGGTATTATCGTTTTTGTCTGTTAGCTTCAGGCCATACATGGGAAATTGGCGTTATTTTGGCGTTAAATTGTTTATTACGATTTTAGACACAATAGGACTTCACGAACAAAACAGGGTTATGGTAATTGACATAACGGTTCTATTCCTTCTGGACAATGGGTTTTCTTTTAAAGAAATAAAAGGTGAGAATTAATTTACCCTTGACAGTATATAGAGGATATAAAGGCTTTACTACTCTTCCTCTTCATAGGAGCGGAAACTGGGCAGGGGAAATTCCCTGAAAGGATACTTGTTGAGAGCTTCCTCGTTTATTTCCAATCCTAGGCCTGGCGTAGTAGGGAGTTTGATGTAGCCTTCCTCTAGCCTGAGAGGGGGCATTGAGATAGAGTTTCCCATATCAGTGAAGTTGACAAAGTACTCTGTAATTATAAAATTAGGAATGGTGGCAACCACTTGGATGGTAGCAGCTAGACCTACGGTGGTACTATTGTAGTTGTGGGGACAGATTGCAACGTAATAGGGCTCAGCCATAGCGGCGATCTCCTTGAGCTCCAATATGCCACCGCAGCTAGCTACATCGGGGTTTAGAATGTCCGCAGCTTGTTTCTCCAGTACCTCTCGGAAGGCAGCTTTGGTATACATAGTTTCACCAGTTACCACTGGTATCTTTATAGCTTGCCGTACCCTAGCCAAGGCATCTAAGTTCTCTGAGGGAACCGGCTCCTCGTACCAGAAGGGATCAAACCTCTCCATCATTCTAGCTACTCGTATAGCATGCATGGGAGCCAAACGGCGATGTACCTCAACAAGAATGTCTATATCTGGTCCCACTGCTTCTCGTACTGCTTGCACATTTTGCACAGCGGCTCTTTCGTCTTCCTTACTGATAAATAGACGCCATGGCCCAGGGAAAGGGTCGAACTTGAGCGCGGTGAACCCCAATTTCACGGTCTCAACTGCTCTTTGAGCCAGCTCTTCTGGATCGTTCACTCCGCTGTACCAGCCATTAGCGTATACCCTTATCCTATCACGGCAAGGTCCACCCAGCAGGTTGTAGATAGGAGTACCCAAACTCTTCCCAACTATGTCCCATAAGGCATGTTCGATACCGCTCACAGCGCAGAAGAAGTCCATCGCTCCCCTTTTACCTGCAAAGTCATTGTACGCTATCTGAGTGAAGTGTTTGATGTGGAAAGGATTTCTTCCGATAAGACAGGGGGTTATGTTGGTGACATGCTGTATAATGCTCTTCTCCCTAGGGACTGATTGGGTGTAAGCCTCTCCCCAGCCCGTGAATCCTTCGTCGGTCTCCACCTTTAATAAAAGCCAGTTCTTGTGATGAAGCCAGCGTTGCCCCTTTCCACGCGAGTTTCTAATGTGGTAGGGATAGACCAAGAAGCTCTTAATAGCAGTAATTTTCATAGACGTCTCTAAATTTGGTATAGCAAAGTCTCTTTATCTTTAATCCACCATTTTATAGTAATTTGCATAAAGAATTATAACAAGGGCAGAGAAATTCTTGCACATGTGCTGGCTGACCACATAGGTAACACCGGACTACGGATTTTAGCAAGTTCCTTTTCAATATATTCTACTGGGGTAAGATAGGCAAGAGATTGGTGCGGGCGGTTGAAGTTATATTCTATCAGCCATTCAGTTAGCCGGGAATTGAGCTCTTTAGTGTCTAAGGACAGATTGAAGTTGTAAAAACATTCACACTCTAAGGTCTAATGGAATCTCTCTATCTCCGGGTTGTCCTTAGGGGTTTTCAACCTCGAAAAATGCCCTTGAATATCTAGTTTGGCGCTAGCTCTTAACACCAAATCCGCACAATTTTACCCCTCATTTTGGCTACAAGAGAAAGATTTATTAGCTCCAGATAAATCGGATAAAGGGGATAAAAGCATTGAAAAACGCATCAATTAGCTATAAAAATCAAATTAATCAGCTTTGAACTAACTTGATTAACCGCCTTCTTTTTTGATTTCACTATCTCTATTACGCCAATATAAGTCTTGCTACACTTTTATAATCCTCTTAGTTAACATATTAAAGAGTGCCTGTAAGCACAACGAGTGATAAAATAGATTTTAAATATAGAAGATAGAAAGGAGATTGCAATGTCTATTAAAGATGGAGTCGTTATCGTGGGGGCGGGTGCTGCTGGATGTTCTGTAGCCTATCATTTAGCCAGGCGTGGCATCACTTCTCAAATAATTGACAGGGAAGGCATCGCCAGTAGAGCCTCAGGAAAGGCCTGGGCTGTTTGGTCGTATCCTCCTGAGACTTTTTTAGCATGGGATATAGATAGAAACTTGACCGTGATGCCAATTCTGACCGATACGGAACTTCAAAGTGAAATAGCTCAAAGGCGTGAATATGCGAAACGCATGGTCGATCTTCACTGGATTGGTTACCACAGGCTACCAGAAGCCATCCGCGAACTGGAGGAAAGAGGGGGAATTGATGTGGGGTATCGCGAACTTCCATTCGTTTGCATGGCTCTCTCGGAAGAGGTAGAAGAGAAGTACAGGGAGTTTTTCTCCGACATTAGAAGCGCCGGCTATTACGAGGGAGATTGGCTGGAGCCAGATGAGCTACAAGCTATCTTTCCCAATATTAACCCACAAATCAAGGGACAAATCAAGGGAGGTCTGTGTCTTCCTAATTTCAAAGTTGAACCTTATAAATACACCCTGTGCCTGGCACAAGCCGCTGAGAAAATGGGATGTACTATCCGCAGTGGCGAGGTAGTGGGATTCGGCAGCCAGGGTTCAAAAGTCACCTCTGTGGTCCTGGCCAGTGGGACTGAGATTGAGGCTACTGTAGTAGTCTTGGCCATGGGGCCATGGATTGGTCAGGCAACCTCGTGGCTCGGCAAAGAATTACCCGTCGAATTACACAGAATACAATGTATAAGAGTTGAGTTGCCTCGCCCATTCCCTCCTTATAGTATCTGGACGGAGGAAGGAGCCATTATTCCCGAGGTTGACAATAAGGTTATCCTGCACAGTTTCAAGAGATCGCCCGACGTGGTAACGAATTTCGATAGTTCACTGACCGAAGAGAGCAAGCTTTCAGCAATAGAAATGGCAACAAATCTATTCCCTGAGATAGAAAATGGTTCTATAGTCGAGCATAGAGGCGACCTGGATTGCTGGGCTCCCGTGTTGAGAGTGCGACCTGTGCTAGGTCGTCATCCCGAATGGGACAATGTCTATCTGGCTAGCAGGTTCGGTAACTGCGGTATTATGGTAAGCCTGAGTGCCGGAGAGATCATAGCCGAGCTCATCGCCAGAGGCGGTCAAGCTCCTTACAGAGTAGAAAAGCTGCTCGAGACTTTATCCCCGGCGGAACTTAAAGAAAGTAAAGGCTAAGACCCTCTGGTCCTAGATATCCCTCCACGTTTACTTAAAGCCAATAAAAGCACTTAAAAACAGGCTTATTAGCTATAAAAATCAAACCAAATACCTACTAAATGATTTGAATATATTTGAATAAGTGAACACCATCACCCACACACCACACCACACCACACACAAACCCCTAATAGCAAACTTCATGCCTTTTATTTAGCCTCTCAGCGGCAAATGAGGCGATTGTAGAGGGCAATTCTTAAATCCCTCTGCCCCTCCTCTAACAGCTATAAAGATAACTTGTTATAATGAGTATTCTAAATTTTAGGGTCATAGTTGCTTCAGGCTATTTTGAATCAGATTAAGAAAAGGTGAACCGCATGAGTTCATGAAAGCCGGAGTCTGGTGTGTGATATTGGATAGTAAATTGCCTAGATATGGAAGGATTGAAAGACATAAATTGAGAGAAATGGCAGGGTGAATCTTAGAAATAGTCCACTGAGAAACGCCGATGTCAAATTAGATGATCACTAGATTAGATAGTCGAGAGATGCTTTTATGAAAATCGCTCTAGCTAACAGCAGAGGGATTCAGGTTTTCCGCTCCCTTCGTCACCGTAACTACCGCTTGCTATGGGCAAACCATCTTTTCGTACTTGCGGGTTACTGGATTCTGCTAATGGCTCAGGGCTGGCTGGTTCTACAATTGACCGATTCTGCCTTCTGGGTGGGTATGATTTCTTTTATCGTAGGCATTCCTGCGCTGTTTCTCTCGCCGTTTGGTGGTTTATATGCTGACAGATTTGACCGACGTAAGCTGATGCTTTTTGGACATGGAATCTCAGTCCTCCTAATCTTCCTGCTGGCCACCCTCACCTCTACCGGTGTAATCGCAATTTGGCATATCGCTGCCATTTCCGTGCTCCTTGGTATTGTGTGGGCCCTCACAGACCCAGCTTCCATGGCTATCATACCAAGCCTGGTCACGCCCGATGACCTGCTGAATGCTACGGCGATGAATACCTTCGCCTGGCAGATAGGTCGCTTGATTGGGTCGGCTATAGCCGGAGTCCTGATGGGTCTCGTGGCTCTGGGTGGCACTTTTTATGGTGCCGGGATAGCCTTCGTAGTGACATTTATCTTAGTATTCCTAATAAGGGCTCCAACGACGATTACAGCTAAGCGGACAAGTATTGGGAAAGATATCAAGGAAGGTCTGAGCTACATTAAAAGCAATAAAGTGGTATTGATGCTAATGCTGATGATGGCTGTGGTAGCTTTATTTGCTTTCCCTTACGTGTGGCTTATGCCGGTCTTTGCCCGGGATGTCCTCGGGATTGCAGAATCTGGCTATAGTCAGCTTATGATGGCAGTAGGGGCTGGAGGGCTGGTTGGAGGTGTTACTCAGCTAAACTGGGAGATTTCAAGCGCAAGGGGTGGCTGCTGATTGGCAGCGCCCTAACCTTCACGGGAACGCTAATCCTATTTGCTATGTCACGGTTCTTCCCTCTTTCGTTGGTTCTATCTGTTATCCTCGGCGGAGCCAGTGGGATTTTCGGCGCAGTGACGGCCGCACTTTTACTATCTATTATCCCCGACCAGTTTCGAGGCCGCGTAATGGGACTGTATATCATTAGCTGGTATCTGCCGTCTATAGGCAGTCTTATGCTAGGGGCGGCTACTGATTGGGTTGGACTTCCTGTGGCTGTGATAGCTGGCGCGCTTATCTGTATTGTGTTTATCCTGGTGGCAGTTCTGCGTCTACCAGCCTTGCGTCGGTTGTGACAGGAAACAAAGTGTAAAAGAGAGATATACCTGTATTCGTTCTTGCAGACATTTGAATGCAACATATTGGGCCAATGACTCGATAATTGAAGATAAAAGTATGATGACATAACCCTTATTTCGGATTTTGGGGTCAGCGTTATGTGAGGCTCTCAGGATAGCTCGAAACACTGTCGGGAGAAGGAATGGCTCTCGGTCTCCCATGTTCGCGTAGAACGAGAATAGCTTGGCCAACAGAGTGTATGGACCAAGTAACGCCAGAATTATTCCGAAAATTTTCATAGGTCGTACTCATAACATACATAACATTGGAATAGTAGGGATATCAATGTGCCTTAATTTGACCTTTGTTCTGGTTGACTATAAAATAGACCTGGGCGAGTAAACCGGGTGACCGCTCTGGATTCAATCTGCCAGGGAGGAAAGTCCGAGCTCCACCGAGCAGGGTGCTGGGTAACACCCAGGAGAGGGAACTCTACGGAAAGTGCCACAGAAACACACCGCCAACGGGTGGTTTAGCTAGCGCTGGTAAGGGTGAAATGGTGAGGTAAGAGCTCACCAGCAACTAGGAGACTAGTTGGCTGGGCAAACCCCACCCGGAGCAAGACCGAATAAGAGGGCACAACTACTCCAAAGTCTCAAAGCTCTGGGGTAAGTTTAAGGTGCTCGGCCGAGGTCCTCGGGTTGGTCGCTTGACCTTGGTGGTAACATCAGGGCTAGATGGATGGTCACCGCCCCCACGCTGTTGGGGTACAGAACTCGGCTTATAGGTTTACTCGCCCAAAAATTTTTACGGGCTTATATGTGGCAAAGGACAGGGATGAGACCAAAACCTTGACCAAGAGACTATCCAAGGTGAGCACAAGGGAGGACATAGCATCCCAGCTGGCATAAGCAAGCTTGTTAAATTAGAACTCCGGGCATAAACTAATTATACCATGGATGGAATCCCCCGCACGCTTCGTGATTTTGTTCTCTTTTGTGCCCAGAGGCGAAGCCCTGAGTGGCCGGCCATTTATGATGAAATGACCAAAGTAGCCGGACGCAAATTGTTCCAGGGTTTAGGCTACAAAGAACTTAAGCAGCTAGGGTTATCCTTCTCTCTGTCTACTGCGGACAAGACCATCCAATTGGTGAAACAAGTTATCTCTCAAAACCATCGGTAAGAAGTGCTTTACAGCCTTTCATCCAAGTTGATAGCATTAATGTAATCGATTTAAGGAGGTTTGTTATGCGGCTAGCAATGCTTGCCGATACCCATGTAAACACTATTGATGATCTCCCTAAAAAGATAATTGATGCTCTCTTCACAGTAGATTTGATAATACACGCGGGAGATTTCACCGATGTACAACTGCTTAGGGATTTGGAAAAACTGAGAAAGGTAAAAGCGGTCCAGGGTAATATGGATTCTAGGGAACTAAAGGCAATGCTACCAGCTAAGGACATAGTTGAAATAAAGAATAAAAGGATTGGTATCACTCATGGTGCAGGCAGTCCTTCGGGAATAGAAGAGAGGGTAAGGAAAGTATTTGAATCAGACCGGATTGATATTATCGTCTATGGCCATTCTCACCAAGCCCAAAACAAAGTCATTGAAGATGTTCTCCTTTTCAATCCGGGAAAGGCCACAGATTCTTTTGGCATACTCACGATCGACGGAGGGGTCAAAGGAGAAATAATCAGCTCTCTATGATAATGATTGGTCTATCGTTTTATCACGATGGCGCCGTAGCCAACCACTCGAGAGAAGTCGCCACTCGTGTCTCCGCTGGTTGCGTATTTCAATAAACGTGCACTTTTAGCTTTCATTTCCTTCGCCGCTACAATGATCGAAGCTACCGGACCATACCCACACATGGTACAATTGAGTCGTTCACAGCGCTTATATAGTTCTTCCTCATCAAGAGCAACTATGGCTTCTATCATAGAGCCATCTTTTTCCACAGCTACGGGGTGCGGCTCATAATGTGTGAAATCGCTACTGGCTATAAGGATTAAGTTATCGTCTGCCTGGGAAATAGCCTTGCCTACTGTCCGAGCTGTTTCTATATCTTGAGTCAGCATAGCTATGGGCACTATTTTTACCTTTCTATAGAGGTGTTGAAGCCAGGGCAATTGCACTTCAATACTATGCTCATGTATATGAGCTGTTTCGTCGGCTTTGATCACCTCCCCCAAAAGCCTTTGAGCAAGTGTCTTATTTATTTCTGCCTCACCTAGGGGCGTGTTCCAGGCGGCTCCCGCCCATACGGAAACAGGATATCCATAGCCGGTGTGGTTAGGACCAAGTATCACTGCGGTATCGAATATACCATCATCAGCAAGTTCCTTATAGGCATGGGCTGCTACTGGCCCAGAATAATAATAGCCAGCGTGAGGGGCGACGATAGCCACAATCTCCCTCGGCCCTTCGCTGTTCACCTGGGGCATAACTCCCGGTCCAAGTTCATGTTTATAGCACCATTCAATCTCCTCTTCTAACTCTCTGGCAGTACCAGCATAAAACATACCGGAAACAGCAGGTTTTCTTGTCCCCATTAAGATACCTCCCATAAAAAAGAGCGGCTACTCTTCAAGCTTTCTTTTCGCCCGTTTTCCAGTCTTTTTCTGGATCTCCCCAGTTTCTCTCTCGGGTTTTTCTTTGCTCCCTTGTGCAAACTTCTCTATTCCCAGCCTAGCTTGGTCACGCTGCCAGCGGTGTATCTCATCCAGGGCTGGGGGAAAAACACTAAACACCTCTATATCAACAGGAAATTGCACCGAGTGTCCTTCTTTAATGAACAGAAGCCCTGCCTCATCATCTTTAAGCGTCTCGCTTATCCTCTTAGCCATAAATTCGTTTCTCTTCCTCGTCGCCTCAAGATAAAATTCATAAACTTTATTTGCCACCTTCTCACTTATAAAGCCAAACATCAGACATCTCTGCCAATCCATAACTTCTTCAAACAATTCTTTTTTTTCAATTGCCTCAAAGACAGCGCCATTAGCACACTGGTTTTTCGCAATTTGATAACTGCTTGCATTTAGCTTCTCTACGGCCTTCATGTCATCCTCACCAGCTTGAAAGATTGATTCATGGTAAACCCGATTTACCTTCCCGATCTTCGACACTAAATTGGTTAGCTGTTCTTTTACTTGTTGCCAATAACGAGCACATTTTTCTTCATATTCATCAGGAGCGTCCTCGCCGTAATATATAAGTGGGACGAGGTAAAGCTTCTTACCCTGTTTAAAGCGCTCAGCTTCAAGCCTCTCTATTTTGCCCAATTGCTCTGACATGGATGTTTAGTTCCCGAAAAGAAAATCCTCTAAGGCTCCAAAGCACCCTGTACTGGTATGGACCTAAGTGGAAAGGAGCAAAGCAAACTTTTCATGGCTGCTACCTATCAGGCTCTCTGTCTTTTCCCCAGTTTTGCATCATCTCCTTGATTTGCTGGGCAAGTTTAGGATCCTCCTTGAGACGTTGAGTAAATATAGGGCAACTCTGAAGAATCATCTCCTGACTCATAGAGGCCAAACTTTCCATAATCTGGTCTAGTTCGCTTCTGGCCTGCTCAGGGAGATTTGTCCCTTGCATCGCTATCCTGAACTGCGTAATATCTTCAGTGCTAACCTGAACTGGAGTCACACAGTTTTTGTACCAGGCACATTCCCGACATCTGACAAGCGCTGTAACTTCATCTAAAATATCACCCATTTTTAGTCCTCCGGATTAATCTAATTTTACATCTTTTCCCGATATAAAGGAAATCAAACTCAATCTCAAATCGCTTGTTTTCATAATTGATTTTTTGTGCTATAATACCAAAAGAAATTAATGCCAGTGACAGCAGGTACCCTGAGGGTTTAAATAACTTGCCTGCCGAGGCTTAAGGTAGCCCTGTGTTATCTGGCACAGGGATTTTTATTATAGATTTGTCCTTCCATGACGGGAGAGAGTTAAAGAGAAGGTAAATATGTTAAGAGAAAATAAGGTGCTGATAGTAAGCAATCTAGCCGATGATTTGTCGCGAAGCACTATTATTATCGCTACTAATTATCAGGGTCTGCTTGCTAAACAAATGGCCGAGTTGCGTAATGCTCTGGCAAAAGCAGGTGTCGAATATCATGTTGTCAAAAATACTTTACTCTATCGTGCCGCTGAAAAAGTAGGTAAGCCACAACTTATGAATATAATCGAAGGCCCTGTGGCTCTAGCCTTCGGCTACGATGACGTAGTTAATGCAGCTAAAGCCCTTAACCAATATATCAAATCCACGACGTTGCCTTTACAAATTAAAGGAGGGTTATTAAGAGATCGAATTCTGCTTCCAGAGGAAGTGATAAGCTTGGCTGATTTGCCACCTAAAGAAATTCTCATCTCAAAACTAATTCGGCAATTGCAAGCCCCCACAGGAAATTTACATAATATTCTTAACCGTCCCTTGCAGGGGCTATTGAACGTGTTACAAAATAGGTCTCAAACCATTAGCGCATAACAAGGAGGGAATCATGTCACCAGAGGAATCAAAGAAAGAAGTGAAGGAAGGGGAAGTAAAGAAAGCTCCAAGGGCAAAGAAGGAGGTTAAGGAAGAGGAGGTAAAGGAAGCTCCAAAGGCACAAAAAGAAGTTAAGGAAGAACAGGCAAAGGAAGCTCCAAGGACAAAGAAAGAGGCCAAGGGTTTGACCAAGGAAGAAATTGTCACTGTCATCAAGAATATGACAGTGCTGGACCTGGCTGATTTGATCAAGACTCTGGAGAATGAATTCGGGGTTAGTGCTGCCCCTGTAGCAGTAGCAACAGCGCCGGCAGCTGCTACTGGCCAGCCAACAGAAGCACCTCCAGCAGAGGAGAAGACAGAATTCACCGTCAACTTGAAGAGCTTCGGCGAAAAGAAAATCGAAGTTATTAAGGCAGTGCGTGAGGTAACCACCCTGGGATTAAAGCAAGCTAAGGATTTGGTAGAAGCTGCTCCACAGGTAGTAAAAGAAAGCATCTCTAAGGAAGAAGCCGAAACAATAAAGCAAAAATTAGAGGCTGCTGGAGCGACTGTAGAGATTAAGTAGGAACACCTCAAAATTCTCCGAATTCTTGGTGGGGAGGTTGAGTAACATGTCTTTAGCTAATTACCAAATTATCTTAGTGATGGGGGGATGTTTCCTTCTTCTCGGGATCATTTTTATTCTTTGGAACAAGAGGGAAAAGAAGAAATATTACAATAATATTTTGTTAACCCAAAGAGATATCAAGGAGACTATAACCCATGAACATGAGCGTTTCTGGCTACACGCCTGGCAAATAGGAGGCGGGATTTCCCTTATCATCGGTATTACGCTGTTAATTATTGGCGGGATTCTGTGGTACATTACGCCTTAAGCTTGTCGTGGCATTGGAGAACAGAGCAGGAGCTTTTTGTCAAGGCGACTCATATG
>Ga0172364_10004356_pt1 | contig 11254 bp, 6 predicted proteins | sample LakKivSesite10cm_FD_114545 | JGI IMG/M metagenome (GOLD analysis project Ga0172364, IMG submission 114545) | Sediment microbial communities from Lake Kivu, Rwanda - Sediment site 10cm | ecosystem: Environmental > Aquatic > Freshwater > Lake > Sediment | place: Rwanda: Western Province, Lake Kivu... | reverse complement strand
CGTATCAAGGTTCATAAAGAACGTAGATAAATATCTAATCGACGTGGGTACATAATCCGGGATCGGATCCTCTATACATGATTATCCAGTATAGACCCCGAATCGATGCTAATTTAATTTCGATGATAATAGTGTTTACTCGGCGAATATCTCGATACCGTTAATCGCCGGGTTTTCTATGTTCGGTGTAAACGTAATCCTCAGCTTGCCGTTAGTTACCATAACGCCCTTGTACTCGCGCTGGATCGCCTTATACGGCCCGCCGGCCTCTTTGAAGATGTCGAAATCCTTCTCCGGCTTCTGTCCCTGCACGGCAAACGAATACACCCGCTCGCCGACGCCGGTGATGCCCGTGAAGGTCTCGGCAAAATGCAGGCGAACGGTGTACTTGCCGTTGGGGAGATTGAACTCGTAGGCGCTCATGCTGTACCGCTCGGTCTGGAAGATCTGCGGAAACGCGACATTCGGAACCTCGAAGGTCTCCATCCGTTCGACGGTCATTCCATCCAGCGGGCTCAGCGACGCGCCGGGGGCCTTGACCTCATCGGGAAGCCAGAGGTTACCATTCTTGTCGGTATAGGGCTGATAGGCCCCACACGCCACCCGGATCACCAGCTTGGCTGCAGCCGGGACCACCGCCGGAGGTGCGGGCAGTGTCGGCACAGCCGCCTTGAAGATGTGTTGGGCGAAGAGATAGAGGTTGTTGGCCCATTCGGTGCCGTCGTGGGCATTGGAATCCACGTGCCAGATGTGCGGCACGTTCTTTTCTTTGAGGTAATTGTGGACGCCCTGACTGATGCGGATAAGCCCATCTTTGCTGCCGCAGGCCAGCCATAGCAGCTTCAACTTGTCCCGGGCGGCTGCCGGGTCAGGTACGAGCTCGGCGGGAGGTTTGGTGTTGGGGGCTGATGAGAACCCGCCGACCCAGGCGAAAACGTCGAGGTGAGCGAGGCCGAAGTTCAAGGACTGGCCGCCACCCATCGACAATCCAGCCAGGGCCCTGCTCTCGCGGTTCTTGTACACAGAATATTTGGCCTCGATGGCTGGAATCACGTCCTTGAGCAGATCGTTCTCGAAATTAGCGAAAGCCGGCGCACTGGCGAAGACATTGCCTTCGGCCCTGTCGTTCTTCTGGGCCCGGCCGTTGGGCATGACCACGACCATCGGCTGAATCTTACCATCGGCCAGCAGGTTGTCTATGATGTTCTCGGGGCTGCAAAGCCGCTGCCATTCGGTCTCGTCGCCGCCAATGCCGTGCAGTAGATAAAGCACCGGGTATTTACGGTCGGCCGAATAGCCAGGCGGCGTATAGACGAGCATTTTTCGACGCGTACCGACAGTCTTTGAGTCATACTCAATCATTGTCAACTCGACGTGAGGTATATTCTCGCGCCTGGCGTTGAACCCAGCGGGCGGATCTGGGAAAGCGGGCTTGTCGTCCGGACCCAGTTCGATCGGTCCACCGAATCCGCCTCGTCCCGAGCCTCTGCGGGCGTCACTCGAAGCCGAGTCGCCGCGTGCAGGGCCCGACTGTGCCTCCACCGCAGGCTGAGTGGGGGAACTTTCCTTGAAAAGCAGTTGAGCAAACTCATGCAGGCTGCGCCGCCAGATCTGGAACTCGTGGGCCGTATCCGGGGAGACGTAAAAGACACTGTTGATACCGGTTTGTTTCAACGCTTCGGCGTTCGCCTTGGGATCGCCGCCGCGTCTGTCGCGTCCGCCGCCAAGTTCGCGGCTGCCGTAGCTAACGAATACCAGCTTAACCTTCTCCTTGAATCCGGGCGTGTTGTTGACATCATCCAGGGAGATGGTCCCGCCGCTGAATAGGCCTATGTGGGAAAACTTATCGAGATTCTTCAGGGTAATCGACTTGGTCTCCATTCCGCCCATGGACAGACCGGCCATGGCGCGATTGGATTGATCGGAGAGCGTACGGAAGTTGGCGTCGATGTAGGGAATCAGCTCATCGACGAGGACCGTCTGGAAGGGACCGATATCGAAATTTTTGAGGCCGCCGAACCGGATTTCGTTCGTCATGCCGTAGGTCATCACGATGAGGAAGGGACCGATCTTGCCTTCGGCGATCAGGTTATCCATGATCAGGTTGGCGTGGCCCTGGTTGCTCCAGGCAGTTTCATCCTCGCCCCAACCGTGCTGCAGGTACAGCACCGGATATCGTTTGGTCAGGTCCTTATCGTAGTAAGGCGGCGTGTATACAAAGGCCCGGCGCGAGGTGCCGGTGCTCTTTGAGGGGAAGAGAATCTGCTGCACCCGGCCGTGGGGAACGTCCTTGAGGGCGTAAAAGTCCCGGTCATGAGCGGGGATTTCGATGCCGCTTTCCCAACGAGTAGAACCGTAAAAGTTCAACGTACCGGGATCGTTAAATGTCCCTCCATCAACTGTGAGATGGTAGTAGTGGAAGCCCTCATCCAGCGGCTTCTGGGTGACACCCGTCCATACGCCGTCCTCGCCTTTGTCGAGGGAGAAGCCGCCACGTTCTCGTCCTCCCAAACTCACGCGGACGCTTTTGGCCTCGGGTGCCACGATGCGAAATCGAGCATAGCCTTGCGAGTTAACCTGCGGATACTCTTGGCCGGGTTGGTTCAAAGTTGATGGTTTGAAGTCTTCCGTGATTGTTGGCTGGTCTGTCTGAGCTAAACATATTCCACCTGCTATAACGACTGCCAACAAAATAATTTTAAGCCTGTGATTCATTTTATGACCTTTCAAATTATTTAGTCTTTGTCATATCTGCTCGATGCATTGACTCACATTTAATATAATACCGCTCAGAAGTATTAGAAGTGAAATGAAAAACGGAATACTGACAAGATTTTTCATTTTGCCGGCGGTGTAGTCCACGGTATAATCTGCATTATGGTCTTGGAGACAAATAAATGTTCACTCTATAGGAGGCTTTTATAGTGATCGATAAACATTTTACAATATTGATGTTGATATTAACCATATTGGGCAGTATGGCTGTTGCGCAGCCGCCTGCGGAGCCGCTGAGTCTGTGGTATCGCCAGCCGGCCAAGCAGTGGGTCGATGGCTTTGCCGATCGTTTCAGTGCGATTGTGGCGATCGACGAATCGTCCAAGGACGACTCCAAGGGGCGCTTCCGGGTGTATAACGGTGACTTTTTTTCCAACCGGATTCTATGGGACAGCGGCCAGATGAGAAAGGATTCTCCCGCCAGGGAAATCGACATCGAGGTGAAGGGTGTGCAGTGCCTGATGCTGGTTTTCGAAGGCGACGAGGTGCTGGGGAACTGGGCCGACGCACGAGTGATCAGCCAAAGTAAAACCGACTAACCACAGAGTTGTTGACTCTGAATTATTTCAATCGGAGACTCTTATGAAAAAAACATTGCTCGTTGTCCTGACCTTGATATTTCTGCCTTCGACATGCCAGGCGCAAGAAGATGCAGCAGACAAAAAGGAGGTCAAGCCGGGAGTCATTACGACCCATTTCAACGGTCTGCACGGGTACATCGGCTTCAATGCGTCCCGACCGTCGGACCGTACGCACTACAGTGCGGGCATGGGTTTCTATTCCGCAGTTTGGCCGCTCATTGACAAACCCATTGCCGATTTTCAAATTGGCTTGCCCAGCGCGTGGATCACACCGGACAACTCCGACAACAAGGATACCCCGTTGGCCCCGATCGGCACTCTGGCCCGGGACAACTGGCCGGAACGCGGGCCTACCTGGGACAGTGTCTTCCAGACCGTGGAAGGCGGCCTGGGTTATTGGGCCGGCAATCGATTCCGGTATGGGCCTCCGAAATTCAGCATGAATGCCACCCCGCAATGTTACGATTACGAGGTCGGCTCTCCCGGATGGTCATTTTTCTACAGCGACAAGGCCTTGCCGGACAATCGATTGGGCATCGCCCAACTGAGCAACCGCTTGCTGATCCCGCCGGATGCGCTCCCCTTCGAGGGAAATCCCAATGGCAAGTTCCTCGGATATACCTACATGGCTTTGCCCTTTACCGAACCCACCACAGGGGACCCTCCCACCGGCGATCAAGCCTGGACCTGTTTCCTCAGTGCGTCCAACTTCAAAGGACCCATCGCCTATTATATCCCGGAGACCTGGAGCAAGATCGGCAAGTTGTTCAATTATCCCTTTATCTATGGGCGGGGACTCGACGCTCGGCCGGGAGAAATGGGCGGTGGCGCAATGGAAATCAACACCGTGCCCTGCTTTGAGGCCAAAGACGCAAACGGTGTCGTCTATTCGAAGATACCCAAGCTCGAATTCCCGGTGGATGATCAGGGAAGAACCCTTCTGGTACAGGATGTTACCTATTACTCCAAGGCGGCCCTGTATGACGCCTTCAAGTTGTGGCGGGATGGAGGCCCGGCCTGCTCCGGACAATTCGACGAGAAGGGTGCCTGGAAATCCACACTGACCACGCACACCACGCGCTACGATCAGGCCGGCAAGAAAATAACCGGCGTCGAGCGTGTTTTTGACACCAAAGTCTATGAGGGCAATGTCTGGGGCCTGGAGTGGTTCAACAACGGCATTAGTCCCAAAGGTTCGTTCCCGCAATATTTCAAACATGTTGGGAACGAGCGGGTGGCCGTGTCCACCGCGGGACTGCCTGCGGAGACACAGCTCCTGTCAAAGGAGTTCAAGCTGGCAAAGGCGGGTAGTCCCTACACCTCTCCTGCCGGGGGTGCCTGGGGCAATCCCGGCCCTGCCCGCGGGCCGTTCACGGTCAAACTGGCCGATGGCTCCATTGTAACCTATTCTTGGTATCGTTTTGTCGATCAGCCGTCCTTCCAGCAATATGATTGGAGTGACGACAAGAAGGAGAAACTGCAATCCTTTGTTGAAAAAATCCATGCAAACTGGCCGATCAACAGCGACTACATGGCTCCCCCCAGCAGTGGAACTCTGGCGACACTCGACCCGGCTCTGCTCGTGATACCACCGAAGGGGCTTGTGGTCGGCTATGTTCCCATCGTAACGCGCCAAGAAATAGCCCCTAATTAGTTCGGGTACTCATATACATAAGAATAATGCGATTCTATGAATGCCAGGCCGGATTATCCGAATTCTCCTCGGCATAACGGAAGACGTGTGCTATTTGTTGCTGCATGGCTGTGCCAAAAGCCTGGCCCAACGGCTCCGTCACGGGTCTTCGCGCCCGCGGCGGTTTCGAGCTGGACATCCAGTTGAAGGACAGTAGGCTGGTAAGCGTGACCGTGCGTTCGCTCGCGGGCGGATCCTGCCGACTTCGCTATGGTGCCGTCACGCGAGACTTGAACCTGACGAAAGGCCAGAGTGCTCAAAGGGATGGAATCCAATGATGCAAGCCCCGCGAGCCCGACGTTCGTTCCCTTCAGCGTCAACGTCTATTAACTCCCGGCAAAATAATGACTGAATTTGATAAACCCGAAGAAAGGAATTGTGTTATGACCAGCCCTCTTTTCTCGTGGTTCGCCGTTATGGTACTAATATCCCGTAGCGTCCTTTTGGCTTCCGCGGCCGAGCCAGCCACCCAAATCCCGTTAACTACGCGGTCAACGATACGTGCGGACACTCCCAAGTTGCCCTTTAGCACGCTGCTGAAGTGGAAGTCCACTGATATCCTGATCAAGCCGATCTCCGACGAAACACACAATATCGTGTCCGTCAAAGATCCAACGGTCGTCCGTTACGACAACAAATGGCACGTCTATGCAACTACCGCCAATACTCAAGGCAATTGGAGCATGGTCTATCTTAGTTTTGCGGATTGGGCGGATGCCGCTAACGCCAAGCCCTACTACATCGACAGCAACCCGAACCTGCGCGGCTATCACTGCGCTCCACAAGTCTTCTATTTCCGCCCGCACAAGAAGTGGTACCTAATCTTCCAGTCGCAGCAGCCGCAGTATTCAACTACCGATGACATTTCCAAGCCGGAAACCTGGACAAAGCCGCAGGACTTCTTTGGCACCAAGCCAGCCAGCGCCCCGAGGCTCTGGATCGACTACTGGATGATCTGCGACGACACACACGCTTATTTGTTCTTCACCGGCGATAATGGCCGGGTTTATCGCAGCCGGACCAGGATCGAGGATTTTCCCAGGGGCATGAGCGATCCGGAAATTTGCATCGAGGGCCCACGCAATGACGTTTTCGAGGGAAGTATGACCTACAGGATCAAGGGTACCGACACCTATCTGACACTGGTAGAGGCTTTGAGCCCGGCACGGTACTATCGCGCCTGGACATCCAACACCCTCGATGGCGAATGGACGCTCGTTCCGGATGCAGACACGTGGCAGAAGCCTTTTGCAGGGATCAACAACGTCACTTTCGAAGATGGTGTTGCGCCGTGGACGAGGGACATTAGTCACGGAGAGCTAATTCGCGATGGATATGATGAGACACTGACCATCGATCCCAAGAACCTCCAATTCTTCTATCAAGGACGCGATCCGGCGATTAACATACGTTACGACCAGTTACCCTATCGACTTGGTCTGCTGACGGTGGATCTTTCCAGCAAGTAGGACTAATCCCATGATTTCAATGAAAGCCTATACCTCGAAAATGAATATAGCGGTCTATCTGATTGTTGCGATGGCCCTTTCCGTTTCCACTGTTGCTTCCAAGGTTGCGGTGACGCCGGAGCAGCCGGTAAAGCTTTTCCCTTTAAGAGACGTACGGTTGCTTGAGAGTCCTTTTTCCGAGGCGGTTAAAGCCAATCGTCAATATCTCCTGGCTCATGATCCCGACCGGTTGCTTGCGCCGTTCCGGCGTGAAGCGGGGCTGGAACCCAAGGCACAGCCATACGGCAACTGGGAGAGCGACGGACTCGACGGACACACTGCTGGACACTATCTTTCGGCGCTTTCGCTTATGATGGCGTCGGGAGCCGATCCGACCGGCGAGCTCCGTCGTCGCCTTGATTATATGATCGGCGAACTCGTGGATGTCCAAAAGGCCAACGGCAACGGTTACATCGGAGGCATTCCGAAGAGCGAAGAATATTGGAAGAGCGTCGCCGCCGGCCATATCGAGCTCATGAGGAACAGATGGGCCCCGTGGTACAACCTCCACAAGATGTTCGCCGGGCTTCGCGACGCCTACCTTCACGGAGGCAACGAAAAGGCTCGTGATTTGCTTGTTCGCTATGGAGACTGGTGCGAAAAAGTCACGTCCGGCCTGACCGACGTACAGATGCAGCGAATGCTCGGTACGGAGTACGGTGGCATGAATGAGGTGTTGGCAGATATCTATGCGATTACCGGAAACAAGAAGTACATCGAGTTGGCCAAACGCTTCAACCACCGGGCCATTTTCGAGCCCCTGGAGAATCACCAAGACTGTCTTACCGGTCTGCACGCCAACACCCAGATTCCAAAGATCACAGGCATGGAGCGTATTGCGGCCTTGGTCCACGATGAACAGTTACACACCGGCGCCGAGTTCTTCTGGGAAACCGTGACGCAGAACCGCAGTGTGGCCTTTGGGGGCAATAGCGTCAGTGAGCATTTCAATGATCCCAAGGACTTCAGCGGCATGATCGAGCACCGGGAGGGACCGGAGACCTGCAATACCTACAACATGCTCAGGCTCACCAAGGTGCTCTTCACAGCGGAACCGAAGGCCGCTTATGCCGACTTTTACGAGCGTGCGCTTTACAATCATATCCTTGCCTCCATTAATCCGAAACGGCCCGGATACGTCTATTTCACCCCGATCCGCCCGGCGCACTACCGGGTGTATTCCCAGCCTGAGCAGACATTCTGGTGCTGCGTCGGCACCGGAATGGAGAATCCCGGAAGATACGGCGAATTCATCTATGCCCGGACGAAGGACGGGGTGTATGTGAATCTCTTCATCCCCTCAGAACTCTCGGTGCCTGATGACGCAATGGTTTTGAGGCAGGAGACGACATTCCCCGATGAAGAGCGTACACAGCTTAATCTTCAGCTCAAAAAACCGGTAACCTTCACACTGAATATCCGCCATCCCGCTTGGGTCAGCGAGGGCGATTTTGCGATTAAGGTCAACGAGCGGTCTGTTGCCGTCAAGTCAACTCCGTCTTCTTACGCCGCGATTCGCCGCGAATGGAAGAATGGCGATCGTATCGAAGTCAGTCTGCCGATGCGCACCACGATCGAGCGACTCCCCGACGGGTCCGATTGGGTGGCCATTCTGCATGGACCGATTGTGCTGGCGTGTCCCGATGGCACGAACAACATGGATGGCCAGTTTGCAGACGGTGGCCGCATGGCTCATGTTGCGCATGGCCCGATGGTTCCACTGGATCGTGTACCCGCACTGCTCTCAACAGAAGAGGAGCTGCCCGGGTATATTGTACCCGATCCGGCCGCAGGCCCCTTGAACTTCCGAATCAAAGATGTGATCGAACTGACTGAGCCCGAGGGTTTGCCACTAGTGCCGTTCTTTAGTCTGCATGAACGGCGTTACCAAATATACTGGGAACTGACCTCACGCGAGAAGATTGCTGCGAAAAAGGAAAGACTCGCCACTGAGGAACGTGCTCGCGCCGCCCGCGAGGCCGCCACAATCGATCAGGTTTCAGTTGGTGAGCAGCAGCCGGAGGTGGAGCACGAATTCAAAGGCGAGAGAACGGAGACGGGGATTAACGAAGGACGCCGCTGGCGTCATGGTTCCTGGTTCCAATACACCCTCGATACACACGGAGAAAGTGCGGTCGACATAGAGGTAACCTACTGGGGCGGCGACAGAGGTCGCAAGTTTGATATTCTGGTCAACGGTAAACGGATTGCATCCGAGGAGCTGAAGGGGGTCAAGCCCGGCGAATTTTTTGCTAAGCGCTATTCCATTCCAGAATCCGTGCTCAAAGCAGCTTCCAACGGACGTGTTACCGTTAAATTCGTAGCGACCCAGTGGCTGGCGGGCGGGGTCTATGATGTGCGCCTGCTACGACCTGAGAAATAATGATGGAGAAGTCATCATGAAGAAGAATCAATTATACATTGTTGTAAAATTATCGAGTCTTTTGACTTTGGTTCCGGTTCAGGCCGAACCAGCGCGAAATCCTTTTATCTGGGCGGATGTGCCGGATGTCGCGGTTATTCGTATGGGTGACACCTACTATATGAGCAGCACCACTATGCACATGAGCCCGGGACTGCCCATTATGAAGTCGAAGGATTTGGTCAATTGGGAACTGATTGGCTATGCCTATGACCGACTGGTCGAAAACGATGCGATGAATATGGAAAACGGCCAGCAATGCTACGGCCGGGGATCCTGGGCCAGTTGCTTGCGTTATCACAATGGCACCTACTATGTGTCCACGTTTTCCAGCACCAGCGGTCGGACCCACATCTATACAACCCAGGACATTGAAAAGGGAAATTGGAATGAGACTTCATTTGCGCCTTCCCTGCACGACCATTCGTTATTCTTCGATGACGACGGGCGTGTCTACATGATCTATGGCGTCGGCAACCTTCGACTTGTAGAATTGGAATCTGATCTATCGGGTATAAAGGAGGGCGGCTTTGACGAGGTGGTCATCAAAAATGCCAGTGCTGTGGCTGGATCCAATATCATGTTGTCCGCAGAAGGGTCGCAATTACGCAAGATCAATGGCAAGTACTATGTGATGAACATCACCTGGCCGCGCGGCGGTATGCGTACGCAGATCATACACCGGGCGGACCGGATCACCGGCCCCTACGAGGGCAAGGTCGTTCTGCAGGACAAAGGGATCGCCCAGGGCTGTCTGATCGACACGCCGGACGGCAAGTGGTATGCGGTTCTGTTCCAGGATAACGGATCGGTCGGGCGCAGTCCCTGGCTGGTGCCGGTCCAGTGGGAAGACGGCTGGCCGGTGTTAGGTGTCGACGGAAAAGCCCCCAAGACACTCGATATAGACGACAAAGAAGAAGGACTTGGTAATATCGTGGCCTCTGATGAGTTTAATCGAAAGCCCGGTGAACCGTTGCCCCTGGCGTGGCAGTGGAACCACAACCCCGACAATCGATACTGGTCGATCGGCGAACGGAGCGGTTACCTGCGGCTGATCACGGGGCGGGTGGACAAAGAGGTCGTCCAGGCCCGTAATACACTTACCCAGCGTACCTTTAGCCCGGTGTGTTCCGCGACCACGAAAATCGAGATAAGTGGCATGAAAGACGGTGACTGCGCCGGATTGATCACCCTGCAAAAGAAATACGGTTTTGTCGGTGTCAAAAGGGAAGACGACAGCAATTCAATCATCATGGTTAGTGCCCAATCTAATACGCCCGAGGAGACGGAGCGCATTCCACTCAAGCAGCAAACCGTGTATCTCAAGATCGACTGCGACTTCAGAGACCGTACGGACAAGGCCCGTTTTTACTACAGTCTGGACGGCAAGAAGTGGACGAAGATCGGCACAATCCTGCAGATGTCCTACACCCTGCCGCACTTCATGGGCTACCGTTTCGGATTGTTCAACTTCGCGACCAGGACCGCGGGCGGATTTGTAGACTTCGACTACTATCGCGTGAGCGATGAGATCAGCGTGGAATGGCGTTCTCAGCGGTAAAGAACGCCGTGTAATGGAGATATTCTCAAAAAAAGCTTGATTTTCGGGATTGAATTTAGTATAATACCTAACTTATTGATTATTTATTATTGACGATGGCTAAGCCATAAATTGACTAATGATAAATGGAGAATTGCAAATAGTTGAAATAGGCACAAATTAACACAGGCACAAAGTTAATACGATCTTCTTAGGTTAGTTGTTGCTTTGAATATTATTTTCCGTAGAGTTCTTGACTCTCTGTTACTTTGTGCCTTAGTGCCTTCGTAGCTAAGAGCCTTTTTGAAAAAACAAAGCCAATTTTAAACGTGGCTGAATGAGCATAAGTATCTATACGAAAGGGGATTATGAAGAAATAGCAGTCGATTATACTGCGAAAAAACAAAGCCAATTTTGTCGTTCTGCGTCTCGCGCTCAGAGCTCAGCGCTTGGATAAAAACTGGATTCCGCATCAAGTGCGGAATGACATGTATCGAGAATCCAGTATCAAGAATCGACCTCACAATACGTCCTTCGGCTTTACTCAGAGCCTGCCCTGAGCTTGTCGAAGGGACGCCAGCGCTCCCACGCCGAAACGGCATCGTCGGGATGCTCAGCGCTTTAGGCCAATGCCTGCTTAATTCGTTCCGGGGTCATGGGCAATTGCAGCAGGCGGGCGCCGGTTGCATCGTGGATAGCGTTGGCGATAACGGCACCCATGCAGATAATGGCCGG